>BNJV01000818.1_pt1 | contig 102801 bp, 150 predicted proteins | sample 8540591 | NCBI WGS metagenome assembly BNJV01 (sample SAMD00202457, study PRJDB9452) | human saliva metagenome | host: Homo sapiens
TCCTTGTTTTTCCTTGTCCCTTGGAACTGCTCCAAATCTTTGGACTTCCATAGCAACAGAAAGAGCGAATAATCTCCGATACTATCACTCCAGTTTTTGATTTTTCTATTCTACACAAGTTTACACTCTCTGTAAAACATTCTTCCCGAATCACCGCTTCTACTTTTTCTTTAAATAAAAGCTTCGCATCGCTCATAAATACTGCGATTACGATACATTTCGGATTTTAGGGATGTCGATTAACAGGGCAAGGCCTCTTCCCAAATAATAGGGCAGAACGATCAAAGACCGACTTGGCAAAGGAGAACCGTCTTTTTACTAAAAAGCCAGATTTTCACAGTGAAATCTGTAATCCCTTCGTCCTGCTCTTCTAAAGCTCCCCCTTCTTCTCTTTCCTTATACATCCTCCTTGCCATTTTCTTTAATGCCATTTCGGAGCAAAATCCTTCAAAGGCCTTCTTTCCCGTAACCAAAAGAACCACCCTTGGAAAGACGAATATGCCCTACCTCTCCAGCCATTCGGAGCTTCCCGATATAGGCTCCATTCAAAAATCAGTCAGCTCCCATCCCTGTACCGAAGGTTAAAAATCATGTTCTTTGTGCCCTTTCCTGCTCAAACTTCCATTCACAAAGGCGCAGGCATTGGCATCATTTTCCAAAAGAAGGAACTTGAAATCTTTCCTCTAAGATACGCTTTACAGGAATTTCATCATAGCCAGGAAGGTTTGGCGGCGATAGAATCAGTCCTTTCTCTTCATCCAATGGCCCCACCGCAGCTGACTCGGTGGATTGCAGCTAATATTTTTCTAAAAGAAAACTTCCCCTATTTTTGCAAAAGCAGTCTATCGTTTCCAAAGGACTTCTGTTTCCCTGAAAAGTAGGGATTGCCTCTCTTTTCAAAATATCGATGGAATCTCCGCATCTCTGCCCAAAGATGTACAGATTTTGTTCCCCCTAAATCAAAGCCTAAATAATATCTCTCCATGCATCCCTCTTTTTTTCTTCAATTCATGCAAGAAAAGCGGCTTCAGATTATTCTAAAAGCCGCCTTCCTGTTTCTTTTGTTAAAGCTTACTTAAGGTTATCCTTATTTAAAACAGATACTCCGGTATCTACGGTCTCACCCTTTAAATCTTTTTCCATTCAGAGATTCTACTAATGCATCCACACCCATCTTACCCATGACATCCGGGTTCTGTGCCATGGTGCAAAGAAGATATCCATCCTGAATTAAGCTCTTAATATTATCGGACTTATCAAAACCTACACCGATAATCTTGCTATCGCCGGAAGCTATAGTGCATTTCCTGTTCCTACAGTAGAGCCTTCGTTTGCACCAAAGATTCCTACTACACCCTTGGTAATATAGTTTTCTGCAATGGTCTGTGCCTTCGCAGCATCTCCGTCACAATGTGTGTCTCTTCGATAGTGAACTTGGAGCCTTCAAAAAGCCTCTCTGAAGCCGCTGTCACGGTCTACTGTGGACTGGGTAGAAGCATTGGTACTGATAATACCGATGGTTCCTTCTGTAACCCCTATTAGCTTCAAAGCTTTTCTCATTTCTTCTCCGAGCAGTCTTTCCACCCTGCTTGTTGTTGGTTGCAAAGCTTGCTTCCGCATCTACATTGGCAGGAGAATCCCATAAACAATCTTGATTCCTGTGCTTGTGCTTCCTTTAAAGAAGCAGAAATGGCATCCGGCCCGTTTGCTGCAATCATAATTCCCGTCCACGCCAGCCCGGCAACGGCATTGTTTACACTCAATCTGCTTTGGGTCATCCTTGGTATCCGGAGACATAAACTTTACTTCCACGCCAACGAGCTTTGCTTCCCGCCTGAGCGCCTTCATTTAAAGGTAACCCAGTGCTGGTCAAGAGAATCCATAGTAATAAGAGCCAGTTTATAAGGGCTTATCAGCCTTTACTGTTGTCTCTCCACTGTTCTCCGCCTTTTCCTCCGTAGCCCTTTTCCTCTCCTGCCGCTGTAGTTTCCTTCCGTCACTGCCGCAGTAGTGTCTTTAGCATCCTGCTTATCCGAGTACAGCCAAAAGAGCATTACAGCGGATAAAAGGTTGCAAGCAAAGATAAGTTTCTTTTTCATAATGTTTTCCTCTCTTTCTATAATTGAGCAATCCTCATTTTGTACTTGTTCTTCTTGGAAAACAAATTTCCGCTTCGAACTAAGACATCCATGAGTACTGCCAGTACCACGATTACACCGATTACAATTCGCTGAATACCTACCTGAGCCCCCACCATGTTTAAACCATTTTCCAAGGTCTGCCAAAGCAGTGCTCCCTGGAAGGTTCCCAGTAAGGACCGGAGCCTCCTAGGGAGATACTCCTCCGATTACACCGGCGGCAACACCATACATTTCGTACATATTTCCGGCTTCCATATTTCCCATTCCGGCCTGTGCGCAGAGGATAAATCCTACAATCACAGAGCAAAACGCGGAAATCAGGTAAGTTTTCTTGATTGCGGAAACAATATCCACACCAGATAATCTGGAGCTTCTTTATTGGAGCCAACAGCATAGATATGCCTTCCCAGTTTGGTTTTCCTAAGATAAAACTGAAAATCAGGAAAATCAAAAAGGCAATCCAGAAGGTCGTGTAGATGCCCAGAATCTTTCCGTAGTAAAAGGCATCCTGAAAAATTTACCTTGATCCTTTCCTAAAATGCTGGCAATGTTATCCGTATTTCGGTTTCCGTTGACCAGATAAGCAATGCCTCTTGCCACAAACATGGTTCCCAGGGTGGCAATAAAAGGAGGCATCTGGAACTTCCCTACCAATTCTCCGTTCACATATCCGATAATAAGACCAATCAGAAGGCTGACCAACAGGAGCTACCACAATAGGCACTCCTCTTGTCATCAGGCTTGCGGTAACCATGGCACTCATGCCCACCACGGAACCGATGGATAAGTCAATGTTTCCTGTAATCATGACAGCTTTGTCCGATTCCGATGAGTAAATACTTTGCCATGGAACGAAGAAGATTTAAGTTGTTTTGTAAAGAAAAGACCTTGTCATTGATACATCCGAAAAACAACGTAAATGATTACTAGCCCGACAAAAGGCAGTAATTGCTCCTCTCATTCCTCTGATTCTCAGTATTTCTTTTACTTTTGTTTTTCATTTCACTCCCCGCAAAACAGATATTTTTCAAAGCCTGATACTCCCCGCTTTTCTTAGCTAAGCCCTTTTCTCCGTAACGGATTACCTCGCTTATACCTTTTTCTTCATACCTTTGTTGCCAACTTCAAAAATATTTTTCCTGATTTTGCCTCTTCCCGACTTAATTCCTGTGATTCTCCCCATCACAGAATATCAAGATTCGATCGGACATTCCCAGCACTTCTTCCATTTCCGAAGAAATAAAGAGAACACCTACCCCCTTCTTCTTCAGTTCATTCATAATTTGATAAATTTCCACTTTGGCTCCGATATCGATTCCTCTAGTCGGTTCATCAGAGAGAATCACTTTTTGGATTTCGAACAAGCCATTTTCCGAGAACCACTTTCTGCTGATTTCCTCCTGAAAGATTCTTTGAAATCATTTCCCGGTCCTTAGCTTTAACATTCAAGCTTTTTATGGTATCCTCACTAATTTTCAACTCTAAGTCCTTAGATAGAACTCCTAAAGAATTTTTCATGCTGTCCAGATTAGGAGGATATATTTCTCTCGTATGCTTAAATCCGTACAAAGTCCGTCTTTCTTCTGTCTTCCGGAATTAAAAGCCATACCGAGCTCTATGCTATCCTTAGGTGTATTTGCCTTGACTTCCTCTCCAAAGAGATAGATTTTTCGAGTCTTTTCATCTACCCTGAAAAGCGCTCTGGTCATCTCTGTTCTTCCGGCTCCCATCAGCCCTGCAATTCCAAGTTTCTCCTTCATAAAAGGCTAAAAATATCTCTTACCTTTGGGCCCCGCATTTAAACGCTCTACTCTAAGTTTCTTTTTCCCTTTTCAGAGTGAATTCGTGGAAATTTGTCCTGGATTTCTCTTCCACCATGTGCATGGATAATGTCATCAATGGAAAAATCTTTTAAGTCGTCGAAATGACATTTTCCCGTCGTAAAATGCTAACCTTATCCACTATTGCTCGAAGTTCATCCAGTCTATGGGAAATGTAGATAATTCCTTCCCTCATCCCTTAGCTTTCGAATTACCGGAAGAGATCCTCAATTTCTTTTCTGCTTAAGGCGGATGTGGGCTCATCCATGATGAGAACCTTGGCATCTTGAGAAAGAGCCTTGGCTATCTCCACCATCTGTTGTTCCGATACTTTTTAAGTCCCCTGCCAGCTCTGTAGACTTCATGCTGATGCCTAAATCATCCAATATCTTCTGGCTTCCTCATCCATCTTTTTATGATTCAGACTTAACCCTTCCATCACTTCTCTACCTAAGAAGATATTTTTCACTCAGCTTAAATCGATTACACAGGTTCATTTCCTGGTGGATGATGGCAACGCCTTTTATTCTGTGCTTCTTTCAGTTTTGAAAATGGCAAAGCTCTCGTCTAAATAGATTTCTCCCTCATCTTTACTGTAGATTCCACTTAGAATCTTCATTAAAGTGGATTTTTCCTGCACCGTTCTCTCTAAAAGTGCCAAAATCTCTCCAGTGGCTAATTTCCAGATTTACACCTTTCAAAACCTTGGTACGCGGAAAAAGACTTGGCTGTATATTTTCATTTGGACAAAACTGTTCCCCATATTCGCCTCTTTTTCACAATCTAAAATATCCCTTTTCTTTCATTCTAAAAAGATTTAAAAGAGAGAGGGAGAATATTTAGATTTCGGGGAAAAATTTTTATCTTTATGCTCTCTCATACACCTCTACTACGGAATGCTCTTTCAGTTCTTCTTCAAACTTTTTCTGCACTTCAAAGACTCTCATCCAAAAATCCTATGAATATTCCTACAGGGTCAGTTAGGGTTTGGCTTCTCATGGAAGTTGAAAAGCTCCCCTGACCGCTGGTTTCCACCCGCCTGATAAATGTCTAAAAAGGAAATATCCTTTTAAATCTCTTGTGATATGCATTCCTCCCGGGCCACGTTTGATTTCAATAATTCCCGCTTCCCGAAGCTGAGACATAATGTTTCGAATAATTACGGGTTACTGCCGATACTGGCAGAGAGAAAATCACTGGTGAGCTTGTATTCTTCTTCAAAGTATTTCACCGCAATTAAAATGTGTGAAGGCAATGGTAAATTTTGTTGATACCTGCATAGATCCTCCATCAAAAATCACGTTTAATAATGTCAATAGTAAAGTCTAGGCTTTGTTATAACAGCGCTGGAATGAACTACGCCATCTCTCTGACAGGACTCATTTAAAAAGAAAGTCATGATGTAATTCTACATTTTACATCATGGCTTTGCAACTTTATTCGGGCAAGATATAGCACAGAATTAGGGCGGTAGAATGCTAGAGCTATTTTACTACTAAGCTTAAGGTTTGAAAATCGGCGCACTGCTTCCCTATCCTTTAACAGCTCTTTATATATTCCTTATATAATGCCTGACTAAAGGCCTCTGACTTTACATTATTTGTTCACGTCTACCTTTTGCTCAAAAATCCACAAGATACCTGATAACCTCTTCATCGCGAGTACCTTACTGCAAGTAAGAATGAAGGATTACCTTTTTACATTCAGATTTGCTCCTTTTCCACCAGCCACTTTACGAATCAAAGTTTTCCATAATAAGGGCAAGGTCTAAAGGGAGAGTCTTGTATATTTACCGAGTTTTATATCCTCTTCTATATCGAAGCCCTCAGATAAATGCTTATCTAAAAGCCAATGTATCTCCGTTTATAATATCACTTACAATCCCGGGAACAGATTCAAATCTCCTATGTCTTTTATTGTAATCATCTGCAATCTCCTGTGATTATTATCTGTTATAATTTATTTCGCCTAGCAAATTGGGTTAGGGTTTAAGATTGCCCAACTAACTGCAAGCTCGCATAATCTTTGTAATTACACCATCCTCAGCCAAACCTTTTCCATCTATCTTTGAAATAAGCACCCTTGCTCTCTTCTATCTCCTTCTCTGACAGCGCATTTTCCTTCTGCAAAATGAACCAGCAGCGAATTTAGCATATTTCTATAACTCCTATCCCAGTTTATTCCACCGTTTTCTGTTAATTTCATCGTCCACCCTGCCTGTTATGCGGATATACCTCCTCCACTGCACGTTCTTGCTGCCCTGTCGATGGAATTAGTAAATCCCAAAAACTCATTATACTGCTTCAAATTGCTCCCTCTGACAGAATTGGAGAAACGCCGTCATGTATTATTCTTTTTGCCCAGGCTTTGCACCAAAGATATTGTAGAGCTTTGACGCTGTATCTACATCTTCTGAGGAAGCTTCACTAAAGTTATCCCTGTGGAATTCAAAATCTTACTGATTATTTCTACTTTTCTGCCATCTCAGGCGTAATTTCTACACCTGCCCTTTATTAACATTTCTGCTATTTGGGCCATAGGCACGCCCTGAGTCCTCCGACACTGTAAGAGCGGCTAGTAGAGTGAGTTTCCGCCTCTTTCATTTTAGCATTGACATCTCACTTTTTCAATCAAGCGTACCGTATTAGGGCGGAAAATACTCGCGCCATATGAAACGGCGTATTTCCATATCTATTTGGCTTTTGTATATCTCCTCCCAGCTCATAAAGCAATTTTACTGTATCCATGCCAAGGTTGCCTGACTGCACAAGGTGTGCAGCCATAATAGTCAGGTATATTTACATCAAGGCCCTGCTTTAACGAGCTGATAACTAGCTCGTCAGGTACACCCTTGTAATGAAGTGCCAGATGTGCAGACCGAATTTTCCATCATAGGCAGTAAGCTCACATTTTATCATAGACGGCTTTAAGTGCTTCAATATCTCGGACTTAATAAGCTCATCAAAGTCTTTTGGCAGGGTAACTCTCTTTCTAGCCATTATTCTTTCTCTTAGTTTTATTTTAAATCATTTTGTATACATCCCTTTTATATCATCCTTTATCAGTTATAAGTTATAATATACATTTCATTAGCATAAAACATCGATTTCTACTTACAAAATTATTCCTGCTCGTTATAGGATCCCAGTACCCTTCTCTACAGTTTCTGCGAGCATATATGCGTCTAAAAATATAAGATTTCTCCCATACACCCCAAAATGGAAGATTAACATTAAGCGGTGGCAATTTTGCAGAAAATTTCATCTATAATTCCCTCTCCAACTTTATTTTGGCCTTCCATTGCTATAAAACTCAGTTCCGCAGACTAATCCGGATAATCAACCTCTTCATAAATTTATTATTTCTAGCCACAAAATAATATCTATGAATTTTCCCTTAATTACACCTTCTTTATCAAGAATTTCCTGTGCTTTAAAAAGGTTATCCTGATATTTCTCCACTTCAAAACCCGAAATTCCCAATCAATAATTTGCAAACCAAACCAGTGCATTTTCCATCATAAAACTCTATCGGTCTGTAGCTTCCATCTGCTTCCCAATGTCAAATCCGTTATCAGTAAATTTCTGTCTTGCAATACTGTCCGTATGCTTCCGGAAAAGGAATTTCAACAGCCACCTATCAAAGTTCTACAAGTTCTCTGTCATTTTCTGCACCGACTTGTTGCGTAGAAAATACTCCTCCGCTTTTAAGAGTTCTTTTTAATTTCGTTTGTGTTATCAATGCCATGCCTGTTAGTAATAATGTCAAAAGTGAGTTATCTTCAAAAGGAAGAATATCTCCTCCCTTCACATGCTTTAAAATCTATTCCTAAAGGAAGAAGTCTGTCCTCACATATTTTTGATGTTTGGTTCATACCCTTCAATCGCAGCAGTATATTTAGCGTTTGCCATAAAAGACAAAAAGAAATTCGCCACCTCCTGTTTCCATATCCAATAAATAATCTGTATCATTCAAATAGGATTTTATAATGTTTTCAAATCCCAAGGAGATCATCCTCTTCTCATATCTTCCTCTAATATGTGAAATCCCAACCTTTAATATGCGCTATTTCCTGCTCAAGTAACCATTGATTTATAAGTGCTTGTTTTTCCATTTTCTCCTTTCACTGCTAAAAATATCAGTATATGTGTCTCCTCAATATCAGCCGACAATAGCCCTTCTTAGGGCTTCCATTAACTGCTTTCATGCTGTGTCCAAAAGAAAAGGTCATCATCATCAAAGATAAGCTGTAAAATGAACCTCCGATGTCACCCATATTAAAGCTTAAAAGCTAATTCTCTTGCAAAGCTTTTCTTCTGTAATTAAAGCAGCTTCTTTATCAGATTCTGCCCATTCACAAGCAAGTTTTGTAAGCTTTTGGACCGCAAAAACATGCAGGTCTGCATCCCATTTTTCCTGTTCCAAAACCATTGTTTTTATAGCCTTTTTAGCCCTACTGTTATACCGCTCTTGTATCCTTGTCACATATAGAGTATATGTATCCTGCCACCAAGCCAATCTATGTTTCCCTCAAAACATTTTGAATTTGTTTATCATAAGTCAGTTCACCCAATACATCATCTTGCAAAAGTTATCGGCTTTCTATCTCTGGATATTTCTTCAAGTTCCGGACAAGCTACGTTTTCAGAACTTCCAACCAAAAACAAGTTTTTTATCGGCAATGCACCCGTTTGGAACTTCCTCTGCTAGCTTTTTCACGTACCTTTTCAATCTGTAAATAGTTTCATCTTCAAATTGATATGGCAGATTTTCTGTGTCTGTAACGGGAAATAGCTATCCGTCCTTCCTCCTTATGCAGTTCACCTGTTTTACAGTCCACATAGGCTAAAAATAAGCCTCCCAGTCCCAAAAAACCGTTTCTAAAGACTTCCACCACCACCTTCATGTCTTAGAATAATAATCTCTCTTTCTTCTTTCTCAAAAGAGTTTTTCCCCATTCACTCTGTGTCATTTTATTTCTTAGTCTTATGTATTCTATTAATTCCATTATTCTCTCCAATCAATCCCAAACGATTTCCAAAACATTTATAATTTTCAGCACATATAATTATTCCCTAAATCGAGTAGGAGGCGGTGACTAACCGCCGTCCTCTCACAACACTGTACGTACGGTTCTTGTACAGCGCTTTCAATAGTTGATGTGCATAGACTGATAGGCTGTGGCTAAATCGTGAAAAAGCCACTGTTTATCAGTCTTTCTTTCATTGCCATGTTAGTGACAACTGTATGTGTTGTAAACCAGTAGTCCTCGTCTGCTGTTTGCCGCTTTCCATGCCAGGTCTTTGGGAGCTCCCATGCCCCTCAGGTTTTCGGTATCTGGTTCGTACGCGTTTCTTCCTCTCCATCTATCTGCCTCATTTATCATGCATGATTCCGTGTAGTTATTGGACTTTGGCTTGTGTTGTAGTCTTATCCTCATGCATAACCTCATATGAGATTTCTGTTCGTCAAACCAGAGATTTGCCCATGAGGTAGTATCTTCCTCATATCAGCTTCCTTCAGATTCGAGGTCACCCTCGACACCTTTGCCTTCGGCTATATCCTTCCCACTACCGGGCGGATTCGGGACTTTAACCCGTTAGAAACGTGCGCCACTAGGCGCACAAAAACCATGATGTAATTTTACATTTTACATCATGGCTTTGCAAGCTTATTTCCGGGCAGGATGTAGCACAGAATTAGGGCGGTAGAATGCTAGAGCTATTTTATACAGCTTAGATTTGAAAATCGGCGCACGCACTTCCCTATCCTTTAACATCTCTTTATATATTCCTTTATCCTCATCGGTAAAAGACATTGAAAATAACCCTTTCCACAGTACTTTCAGGATGCGTATCCATGCCATTCTCTTACAGTACTGACCGCAATCTCTGCCGCCTTGTCCTTTGGAAACATAAATACGCGGTGGAAATACAGCGAAAGCAAGCGGACTTACATTTTGCTTCCGCAGCCTTCGTAGGCACGCCCGATAGCAAGATTTAAGCTCTTTATTTCTTTCTCTATCAGTTCTCCCTGCACGATCGGTCCAACGGTATGGGTATATTTTTGCCGGGGAAGGTTATACCCCGGGTAATCTTACATTGGCCGGTAGCTTCTTCATGGCCCTGCTCCTGCATTTGTCGAAAAACAGGCATAGCGCATCTCTACCCCCGCCATGCTGTGCTCCACGTTATCAATGCGAGTTATGGTTTGGAATAAAGCAGCCCAGCAAAGCACTGTTACAGGCATTGACAATGGCGTCCACCTTTAAGGTACTGATATCCCCTGCCATAATCCAATCGTTTAGCCAAGGCCGTGGCTCAAACTATCTCCGTCCACTATCCCCTTTTCACGGGTCATTTCCTGTAAAAAGCATCCTGTATTTTTCAGGAAGTCCTCGGAAGTTTCATCGGGGCTTCTACATTAAAGAGTCCACGGAGGAGTCTCCACTGTTCTTCGAAGTTTTTGGAATCGGATAATGGGCGTACTCCGGCATTTCCTTTTTGCAATTCCTGTATCAACCATATCCTCTCTCCCTTTGCTTCATTTTGCTCCTCCTTTCAAAGCTTCCCTATAGCAAATCTCTAGTACTTTTCCGATATCTGCATTCAAGCAAATGCTTCTCTCGAAATTTCCTACTGCATCCCCGCCTCTCCCAGATTCAGGCAGGCGATGTAAGCATTGGAATTCTCCTCGGTATATTGCCAAAGGGAACTTAATAATCACAGGGGTATTCATACCAACTCCCAGCTCAGTATAAGACATAGCTTTCCCTTATGACTATGCAGGAAATCCTGATAGCGTTTTGCCGCCATTTTCCAGCCCGTCCTCCTAGACTTTCATCCGTACGGAGATTCATGGTCATGGGGAGTCCGTCATCCGGGCAAATGGGATAAGCTCTGTGGGAATAGACATTTTCAGCTGCTCTCATCCTCCGGTAGCTGAAATATCGCATCATCGGACAAAACCCTGGGCTCCAACATTTTTCTCCCTAGAGTTTCCTGATTGTCATAGGGTCTTTGCCACTGTGGGACAGGAGCTTTGAAAAAGCCCAGTAATCCCCCTGGGTATAAAAGAGTCTTTCCTTATCAAAGCCTGCTCTTTGAGAAACTGATGATCCACATTGGTGGTTATAACAAAGTAGTCTTTCCTTCCACAATCTTTTGAAATTTCCATAAACATCCGATGGGTCATCAATGTATCGATTAAAGTAAATACTACGACTCCACCAAGCCCAAAATTCCTCAGGACTTTCAAAAGGATAGAAGCCCCCGGAATAGATATCTCGAATGGGATATTTTTTTGCAAAGTCAAAAGAAATATTTCTGAAAACGCTCTCCGCTATAGGTCAAACCCGCTGCCGTAGATAGTCCGGAGCCGGCACCCAGTACAATAGCCTCCACGTTTTGAATTTTTTCCTTTAATTTACGAACTTGCTCTTCGTAGGGAATATTTTCCCCGGGATGCTGTATGGTATTTCTATTAAAGAAAAACATGGGCACCGCTCCTTTCTATTGATATAAATTTTATATAGACTTACGCTTTTACAGGGAAATTCTTTCTCTGAATATGCTTTCAGATTCCAATTTCATCCACCATAGCAATGGCATAGTCTGCATAAGAAAATCACGGACTCTCCTGCAGGATTTAATGTGAACTCTTCTCCGGCAAGAATATACTTTCCACTTCTCTCTCCTCTGCCTGAAAGTCAGCTGCAGGACTGATGTGAGTCCTGCACATCCTTTCTCTCTAAGCTCCCGAAGGTGCTGCTGCATAGCCTGTGCCAAAGGCTTTCAAAGGCTTCCGGGAAGTTCTCCCCGTCTGCTACTTGAATCATGTGCTCCCGGATTTACATAAAGAGATCCGGCTCCTCCTACCACCAAAAGTCTTACATCTGTGCCGGAGAGAATGTCTGCCAAGTGTTGTGTTGTCTTGCTATGAGGGAAGGGTTTCCGCTGTCCATGCACCAAATGCATCCACCACCGCATCATATCCTTTAAATCCTCTCTGTAAGCTCCAAAAATATCTTTTTGGATATAGTTCTTGGCATCCGTATCGTTTTCTGCCCTTCTTCCAAATGCTGTTACTTCAAAACCTCTGTTTACCGCCTCTGTAATGATTTTTCTTTGCTGCTTTTCCGTTTTGCTGCTACAACTGCGATCTTTCGCCATGATTCTTTCCTTTCCGAGAAACTTTCCTCTCTACCCTAATGCTGTTTTCTTTGATTGTAGACTGTGATTTCCTAAACTTTAGGTTTCCAATCTTGTTAAAGCTATGTACTAATTCTTGTCAAAAGCTATGTAATAGTTTTTGATATTTCTTTTGATTGTAATCTTATTTATTACTTATCTTTGACATGCTCAATATATCACCACCGATTTTATTGTCAACAATTTTATTACATCTTTTTCGAAATCAAATTTATCGCTTTTTCAAAAGGCTATTCTAAAAACGAAAATGTCTTTAAACAGCAAAAAGTGCCGTTGTTCGCAAGTTTTTATGGTATAATTTGAATATGAAAATTGTGCAGCTCGTCGGAATTTATCGAGGTAACGTAGAATGAAAAAGACGAGGGCAATGGTGGAAAAAGGTGCTGGGTGTTCCAAGACCGTTGTTTTGATTTTGATGACCATTTTTCTTCTGACTGGTTGTTCGGTAAATACTGCCGGTTCAGTGCAAGAGGTCATGACTATCATCAGATCGATCAAGAGATGGCAAAGCAGATGATGACCGGGATGACGGGCATGCTGATTGTAGATGTCCGCAGGCAAGATGAATGACAATGCAGGGCCATATTCCTGCGCAATCTAATTCCGAATGAGGAGCATTGAAGCGGAGCGGCCGAAAGAACTCCGGATCTGGATCAGATCGTCCTGATTTACTGCCGGAGCGAGGAACAGATCCAAGCAAGCAGCGCAAAAGTTTGCGGACATAGGGATATACCCGCAACATCTACGAATTCGGCGGAATCAACACCTGGTCCGGAGAGATCGTGACAGGAGAAACTACTATGGAGATGCCGGAGAATGAAAACAATCTATCTTGCAGGCGGCTGCTTCTGGGGAACGCAAGTTCTTTGATCAGTTGTCAGCGTAATCCGAACAGAAGCAGGTTGTGCAAACGGACCTGACGAAGCTCCGACCTATCAGGACGTCTGTAACAGCAGCGGGCATGCCGAGACAGTGCGGGTCGACTATGACCCTGCTGTAATTTCCCTGACTGATTTGCTGAATTACTATTTCATGGTGATCGATCCGCTCTCTGTGAAACAAACAGGGCAATGACCGAGGCATCCAGTACCGGACGGGGATCTATTATGCGGAAGAAGACCAGCTTCCGGAGATCGAAGCGGTTTATCGGGCGGAGGGAAAAGAAAGCCGACAAGGCTTTGTTGAGACTGCTTCCGTTGGAAAACTTCTTCCCCCGCAGAAAGAGTATCACAGTATCTGGACAAGAATCGGCGTACTGCCATATCTCGCGCAGTGCTTTGATCTTCAGCAAAACAGCGCAGAAGAATCTGCAGATGAACTTCGGGTGCGGATCGGCGATTTGGCCTTTGAGGTCACACAGCACGCCGCCACGGAGTACGCCTTCACCGGCGAGTATGACGACTTCTTTGAAAGACGCTACTATCGTCGCGATGTTGTCAGCGGCGAACCGCTCTTTACATCCATGGACAAGTATAGTATAACTCCGGGTGTGGCTGGCCAGGCGTTCACCAGGGCCGATCGCGGAAGATGCTGTCACTGAGGCCGTGGACGCTTTTCACATGGTATGGTCCGGACGGAGTACGCGGCAGCGGCGCGGATTCATCTGGGTCACGTGTTCAACGATGGTCCCCAGCGAGTCCGGCGGGCTGCGTTATTGCATCAACTCGGCAGCTCTTAGATTCATTCCCGATGAACTGGAAGAACAAGGGTATGGGGATATCGGAAGCTCTTTGAGTAAGAATAATCAAAAATCAATACAAGGGCTATATAGCAATGGAAGAAAAAGAATCTATAAATGGACATGGTAAAACAAGAAGACAAAAAGCTGCAAAGAGACATACGCTTTTTACCAAACAGAATCTACAGGAGGGTCGGTGTGGGTGATTAAACCGGGATCAAACGCTGCAGAGCATTTCGTCACCACAATTCTGATGATATCTGGATCATTTTACAGGAGAAGGAATATTCTATCCCGAACCGGATAAAGAGATTTCCCTTTAAAAAGGACAGGTTATCGTTTCTCCTAAAGGTGCATGTCACGGCGCAATGAACACAGGAACAGAGGATATAGTTTTTGTGAGTATCGATTTGTACGGTTCCGGCAGATTATGATCCTATAGGCGAATGAAATACATTTTTGAATGTGTTTTGATACATTCAGTTTGTCGAGCATGATAAAATCCTTTAGGAAACAAAGGGAACACTTCATGCTCTCCTGTCGGAAGTATCATGCGTCCTGCGGAACTTCATCGGTCGGCAGACTGCCCGACCGAGAATGACTTTCGTCACTTCGTTCCATCGAGGGCACTACACTCCCTTGCGACACTCTCGTGCGTCTATCCCTTTTGGACTTGCCGCCCGAAAACAACGCATGAAGTGCTGTCCTCCGCCAGCCTGTCCCCATGCTCCGCATGGCAGTGATCTGACAGCGTGGATTGGCTATGGTTTCCGTATATTCTCTTTGGAAAGCGGCAATTTTACAGGACAGGAGCATATAGATGCATGGATTGAAAAAATAGTCTACATTGTTGGCTTATTGAAAGAAGAATTAACTATGAGCGCTCTTTGAGCGAAGGATACTGATTGACTGCAGGTCAATAAGATGGGAAGATAATGGAGGATAAATTAGAAGTTGAAGGAGCGCATAAATGAAAAAGTTTGCAGTAATCTTATATCCTGATTTTTCTTTACAGAAATAACATTGTCTAACATCTGCATTAACAGTGTGGTTTGGTGAAAAACTTGATTTTATTTGGCAATGCAAGATAAGGAATATTTAAGCGAGAGAAGGCTTTTGTCTGAGACCCACTAAAATTCGTTGGAAATATAAAAAGCAAAAATTACGATTGTTTGATTTTGCCCGGAACCATTAATCCATTACCGCATTGTATGATGAAAAACTAATTGATTTTCTGAGAGAGGCATTGATTTTGGAACTGTGTTTGCAGCAATTTCATCTTCACCAATACTGTTATCTAAATCAGGCGTTCTCAAAGATAAAAATTACTGCGGGATATTTTATACAGATGACAGATACTTTTTGATTTTTATAGAAAAGAAAACTTTATTCACAAAGGATTGTTGAAGATAAAAATGTTATAACGAGGATTGGCATGTTTTTGGGGAATTTGCAGAGGCAGTTCTAGAAAGGTTTGATTATGATATGAGGAGACCATTTTATGACTGAGCTGACGATTTTACCGAAGAAAGAATTAACATTTTATTGGTCTGATGAGGATTACAAAGGAATTTTTAGACGAATTGAAATCTTATGAGCAAGCGGTAAAATAATCTGTCCTTTCAAAAATCCGCCGGCTTTCAGGCTGGCGGATTTTCTTCTGTTTTTCATATTCTCGCAGGTGCATGGTAAAACCTCTTGCTTCGCATGTAACCTCCTCAAATACATTTCCGCTATATAGGAGGCGGTCCACCAAAGTTTTGCTTGTATCATCATACAGGCTTTCCCGTCTTTGAAAGAAGGAAGTCCACTAAGACTCTCTTTTGCTATCTTTTTCGGTGAATGCCGATATTTCTTCACTGCCATAGTTACAAGTAGATCAATTGTATAATTCAGTCTTTCTTTTGAAATACTCAACTCAGCCATATCTCCTCACTTTCTATAAATTTTAGACAAGATAGTGCGTCTTCCGGGATAAAAATTAAGCTTTCCTTCAACTCAAGCATGTATCTTTAATCCTTTCGCATCAAGATATTCTTTTAACATCCTGCAACACCGCCTCGTCTCCCCTCGCAGATGGAAGATTCCTATAAGCCTTTCTATATAGTCTAGAACCTTTGCCTGTTTAAATCAAAGAAAAGTACTTTTATCCATGAGCTTCCATTCTTCTTCTACTGCCAATCTGATCAGTCTGGTTTTGCATAAATAGTATTTCTTCTTCACTCATCTGAAATCCTCCTTTTCTCATATTGTAGATTATATCATAAACTCTACACCTTCTCTCCTTCCCTCCTTTTGTCTTTCCCATCACCTGACTCGGGCCTGCCGCATGACTTCCGGTTTGCATCTGGCTAAGTAGCGCCTGCCCGCTGCTCTGTATTTGACTGATCACCGTCTGCCCGCCGCTTTTAATCTGGGAAACGGCGGCTCGTACTGCTTTCCATCAAATTGCTTAAAGCATTCATGATTTCTTTTTCTTCTCTTCCCGGAAGCTCCCATCTCCTTCCAGATGGTTTCCATGGCTTTTTCATTAAATTCCGGAGAACTCTATAAAGGTCTCCGATTTTGTCCCTTTCAATCAGGGAAAATGCGGTTGTACAAAGTGACTCTCTCGTTTCATCATCCATGCTTTTCCAGCCAGCTTCCCAAGTTGGGTTTTTATAGTGACTAAGTTCATCCAGTTCAGAGGAGAGAAGCCTATCTTTTTCCGCCTCCCAAGTCATGGCGTCATGCTGTAAAATGCCCTTTGCCGTACTATGAATCACATGTTGCTTTTGCGGATTGGACAGAAGTTGTCCGATAATAGAACTTTTAGGGTGCGATGGTTATAATTTTCGGTAAAGCTTCTGAAATTCCGGAGACTGAATCACTTCCTCTCGAAAGCCGGGACCGTCATTATAAACTTGCATAATGCGTTCCTTGTGCTCTAGCTTCACAGAAGGCCGCCGCATACTGGCAGAAGTTTCCACCTTTCGAGTGTCCCCAAGATAAGCTCTCCCTCCAAAACAGGGGCAATCTTGTTAAAAATACTCTCGTCTTCTTTGGCTCCTGCGGTTCTCGATTGGCAGCTCATTAAAGTCCTCTTTTCCAGCGGTAATGGTCTTATCCGTTCCGCGGAAAGAAATATAATTTCTGCCGTCAGGCAAGAGAAAGACAAGAGCAGCAAATTGCTTCACCTTATCCTTGTCAAAATCTTCCGCATAATAGCCGGCCTTAGTAGCAGAAAAGCGTTCTCCCTCCATCATTTCTTTTCAGTAAGAGGGTCTCGCTCTGTAAACTCTCCCGTGGTCTTTATTTCTTCAAAGAATATTTTTCACAAAAATCCCGGAACAAATCTTTTTAAATCAAAAATCCCTTCCAGTCCTCCTTCAAATCTCGAAAATCAATATGGGAAAGATAAGAAAAGATGACATTGTCCACCTCATTAAAGGAAACGGACAAGGTACATCATTCCTCCATTGTAAGTAATCCAGTAATTCCATAGTTTTTATTTCCTTTCCACATGAACTATTTCTTATACATTAAAGATACTTTTAAGTCTATGAATCACTTGCTCTGTGAGTTACTTTATATGTCTTCAAACTATTATCATCAAATTCATCCTTTTAATTTTTGAAATAAAAAGCCTATATCCTCGTAAACTGACAACGGTAACTCCTTAATCGGTTTAAAGCCATTTTCTACCGCTCAATCTTAACACATCATTTTTTATGCTTCTTTATATCCGAAGGAGTCAATCCTCTCCATGTAATTTTTCTAGAACTCAAGTCAAGGTATGCCTTTGCCTTAAATAAAATCAAATACTCCGGTCTCAAGACGGAATAACCACTTTCTTCAATCTCTTCCATCCAAAAAGAGCCTGATAATAATCATCGTCCAAAAGAATAGCAGATAAACTGGAAATATCCTCCTCAATATGTATAGGCGTAATTCCATTCTGTTCTCTAAGTTCAAAATTCATTCTGGAAAGAGAGTTCTATCATTTTGGGAAATCCTTCGACTTGAGGTTTATCAAATCGATAAAACTGCGGTTTTTCCTGTCAGCTTCCCGCTAATATGTCTCATAATCTCCATCTTTAATAAAAATCCCATAATTTCTCGACAAAATCCACAGATAATGCTTCTACTATTAAAAACCACATCCAAATCTCTGGTAGCACGAAAATCTGAGCATTTTTCCGTAAACAGAGATGTCTGAGGCAGCGCTCTCACTATAAAGCAAACATAACTGCCTGTATAGCCCTTAAAATAATCTCTAAACTTTAAAGCAGCCCCTGTCACCATACATATTCCTCCAGCATTTCTTTAACCGCTTTTTCCGATTCTATAATCCTCTTTTTCTTCCTCTGATAAAGAAAGCTGAAGAGACAAAGGATCCATTATATTTCAAGCTTTATAAAAGCATATATCAAGCTCCTGTACCATAGATCCCGCATATCTATCTTTCCGGAAATAGGTCTATTTTTATTCCCAGTCTATTTCATATCCTATTTAGCCTACAATGTGGCTGGATAAGCGTTATCTCTATATTGAATGATTCTGCCAATGCTGACATCCCACCTTTGATAGGAAGTTGCAAATCATCAGCAAAAATATAACGTAGATATCACAGAGCGTTCTCATAAAATTCTTAAGATCTTCCCATGAGAGCTTTTTATCCTCAGGTATATTGATAACACGTGACCTGCCCTTTAATCCTAGAATCAGCATCTCTAAAAATTCGATTTCATCAGAAACATCTTGAAGCAGACATCTTCGTGATTTCCGAGTTTTTCCGCTGTTTTGCTAACATTTATTTCATTCCAATCCTCATATATTGCCGTAAGAATTAATTTTTGACATAGGTAGGATAAACGCTGAATCGGTTTTATCTCTTCAGAATTTTGCTTTGCAGCAAATCCCAAAAAAGGCAGGTATATCTCCCTATTTTCTATAAAGAAAGGAACCTTCCGAAATCATCGTATGTTATGGAATATAAATTTCCTGCTCTCAGATAGAGCACAATGCAGATTCAAATATTTTTCAATTTGTTTATGTTGTTTTCTTAGTTTTGATAAATGAACTTTGCTCTTTTGGAATAATAATAATCCACTCTACACCATAGGTTTTGGACCAATTTAAATGTATAAAAGACTGATGTATAAGAGGAAGTCTATCTTCAAAGTTAATATCTTCCAACATGATTTCTATTCCCAGTCTTTTTCCAAAAATCTTCATAAATACTCCTTTTTCATTTTGTAACTTAATTTAGGTTACAAAATAAATATAGGACTTTATCTGGAAAATCAAATGGAATTTAGGTATATCAGATTTAAAGTATTTCTTTATAGAGAGAGTTGCATGCATTAGCTTTTAAATGCCTGCACTCCCTATTTTCTATTTGTCTCCTACCACTTTGCTTTCTTATCTCCACCCATTTCCCATTAGGGCTGCCTCTGCTTCTTTACTAAAAAGGAGGGCCTTCTCTCCGTCCCCGGTGAACGCAGACGGAATCTCGCCTGTATGGGGATTTCCTTTCCGCTTATTGCCTGTAACCTTTCCCTTTTAAAAATCATGGAAAGCACACGATCGATGGCGAGGTCCTCATCAGTAATCATGGCCCCTTCCTTTGCTGTACTAGCGACAAGGCTGCCGTCCTCTTCGTGGGCTCTATCCATAAAGACTCTCCGCGCGACAGGAAGACCAGAGCTTTTACAGCCTCCTTATAGAGCGCGCCGGAGCTTGTGCAAGAATAATGAGGCTCTTTATCGTATTCCAGAAACTCGCTTCGCAAATGGCTTTTTATGCAGGCTTTCCTCCTTTGCCGCCATATTGTAAAGAGCGCCGTGCGGTTTTACATGCTGAAGCTTTCCGCCGTTTTTATGTAAGAGCATCTACCGCCCCGCAATCTGGTAGAGCATCATCGCCTTCACTTCTTTTGCGCTTAAATTTCATATTTCTTCTGCCGAAGCCCTGCAACCGAAGCCCGGTGTGCGACCGATTGCGGTTCCCGCCTTTTCACAGATTCCGACCGTCTTTTTCCAGCACAACGGATCTCCCGCATGAAAAGTCAGCAGGCAATATTTTTGCCGAAGTAAGCGTGAATCGATACTCTTCATCGAGTCCCAAGGTCATATTCTCCGTAGGACTCTCCTCATCTGCATTTAAGTCAACGCTTCATCTTCTCCTACTTTCCCGAAAGCATAAAACGCTCTACGAAACCGGTATCGACTTTCCCTCCCGGAAAGCCTCAGACTGCATAATCTTATATTGGAAAATCGAGATTTCGTCTCCACACCGAGGACCAGCATTTCCCTCGAGGGCGACCTTCATTTTCCGGATCGCCTCATTCCGATCTCGTCCCAGCACCAGAACCTTAGCAATCATGGATAGCCGCTACCCATCGGAATGTTGTAGCCGGTGTAAAGCGCGTGTATCGACACGCACCGTTTCCGCCCGGAAGATGAAGCGCCGTGATTTTTGACTGGCTCTGGGCATAAAGTTTTTCTCCGAATTTCCTCATTGATTCTGCACTCATGCTGTGTCCAAGGAAGCGAATCTCCTTCCTGTTTAGGACTCAAGGAGCTCTCCTGCACGCAATCCTAATCTGTTCCATGACAGATCGGTGTTCGTAAGCAGCTCCACGTAACGCCGTGCTCCACCTGATACGAGTGTTCATTTTCCATAAAATAGAATTCCTGCCTTATCCATAATGAATTCAATGGTTCCTGCTCCGGTGTACTGCACGGACTTTGCCTGCCTTGACAGCTGCCTCCATCATCTTTCTTTCTGGTCTCTGACTGACGATCTGAGGGAGATTCCTCGACAAGCTTCGGTGATTTCTCTGTATGGAGCAGTCTCTTTCCCCGAGCAACAACATTTCCGAAATTGTCCCCATAATCTGCACCCTCGACATGACGAGGCTCTAAAATCAACTTTTCCAGATACATTGCATCGTCCGAAAAAGCATTCGTGGACTCTCTTTGTGCTAATCGAAGTGCTCAAAGTCCTCCTCTCCGAAGCACTCTCGCATTCCCTTTCCGCCGCCGCCCGACTTGCCTTAGTCTGACCGGAAAGCCCATTTTTCTTAGCTTCCTCTAAGGCCTCCTTCACATCATAAAGAACGGATAAGGAACCGGAACCACCGGCACACCGGCTTCCCGCATCTTCGCTCTCGCCTGCGATTTATTTCCCATAGAATCAATCACTTCCGCAGTCGGACCGATAAAGACTATGCCGTTTTCTCGCATTTTTAGCGAGCTCGCATTTTTCTGAAAGAAACAGTCAGCCGGGATGAATGGCATCACAACCCATATTCTTCGCCACGGTTAAAATCGTATCCATATTCAAATGGGAGTTTCTTGCCGAGCTCCCTCTCCGATACACACTCTTTTCGTCCGCAAGACGACTATGGAGCGCGTCCTGATCCTCCTTGGAGTAAACCGCAACGGAGGACACGGAAAGAGCTACAGAAGCGCACGGATGACCCGAACCGCAATCTCTCCTCGATTTGCCACTAAAACTCGTTTAAACACCTTTTCCTCCTTTAAAGCTGTAGTACAGTCAAAGCTGTTCCTTTTCAGCGCTTCTCACACTTTCTCACGTTTTCCGCTGCCTTCTGAAACTAAAAACGCAAGCTCCGCCTTCTGATACTAAAATTTAAGGCTTTGTCTTCTCACGCCAAGCGTAAGCTCAGCGCTCTACAGCTTTTCACACGGAATAAAAGGCTGTCCATATTCCACCTTCTGCTCATTCGAAACCAGTACCGCTTCGATTTCACAGTCGAAATCCGCCGTGATTTCATTCATCATCTTCATGGCTTCCAGGATACAGACGGTGTCCCCGCCTTTACGGTGTCGCCAACCTTAACAAAAGCCGGATGGTCGGGCCCTTTGCGGAGTAAAAGGTTCCACAATCGGACTTGTGATATGCACTTCATTTTCCTCCTCGGCAGTATCCGTAGAAGAAGTATTGCTACTGTCACTGCTGACTGCACTGATACTGCTTTACCACCCCGCTTCCCTGCAATAACAGGAGGATTATCCAGCTTACTCATCATAATCTTAAAATCGCCATCTTTAATGGACATGGTGTTTAAGGTGGAGCCCTCCATAATCTTCACCAGTCCTTCTAACTTTTCTAAATCCAACATTCTACTCTCCTTATCGTAAAAGCTGTCCTATCCGAACAGCATGGATAATCTCTTTGCAGCCAATCTGCATTCGAGCACTTCCCTTACAGGGCTTATGGATTGCCTTTCGCATCTCCCTGCAGCTCCCGTCCCTCCTGTAGCATAAGCTGCTGCGCTTCCTGCACACTCACCGCCTCAAAACGAATTTTATCGTCCATTCTTCTCTGTACGAGCTCGCGGTAAATCCACGGAAATGACTGTCGCTATCTCTTTCCATATCCTCCCGTTGTCTCGCCGTGTCCGCAAGAAGGATAATCGGTTTTCCGTGGGAGGCACCTGTATGGAGCTCAGCGCAATACCGTCGGAGATAATATCCGAACCGCGCTTTGTTTCGATGAGAAGCTTCCTCCAGCTGCATCCCATGCGGTCAGCTCCACCGACCGTGAACTCCGTTTCTAAGAAGCTCCGGATTCCCTTTTTGGAAAATACTTCTTCCTCCGGTCCCATAACTACGCGAGATCTTCACCTTATCTTCCTCATATTCTTTGAGAGGAAGCGTTCTCGAGAGAAAGCTCGAAAGGTAGATTCTTCTGTTGATACGAGGTTTCAATAAAGTCGCCGTCTTCCAGCTTTCTTCCCTTAAATCCCCTATTTGGCATTTTTCAAGTTGTGGAACGGAACCCATCACAACGGGCACCTTCAGATAATTGGAAAGGCGATATAGCAGGTTCTTCCTGTTCTTGCGGAGCCGATTTTTAATACATCCCCTTCCGCAACGTAAATTGCGGTATACATGGGAATCTTCTCGTCATTTAACTCCGGACGGAAGTCTCTCCCGTTATGGAAATAATCATGGAGCCGTAAACTCCAGTGTAGGCCCGATTAAAGTGCACTCTAAAACTGCCTCATTTTTCCGGATTGTCTCAAGAGGAGGTTTGCTATACGCTGAAGGCTCTTTCTATCCATGACGCCGTTTACATTAAAGCCCCTGCGCCTGAAATCTGAGTTCGCCCTGAAAGTCCTGCACCGTGGTAAGAAGTCCTCCTTTAATTACCTCGAAATCCCATTTTACTCCTTATACCACTTTACTTCATACTCATCCTCGCCACTGCTCTTCAATCTCCCGATATTCCTTAAGGGAAATGGGCAGAAACGAATGTATTCTCCCCGCTCTTGTGAGGATCGGATCCTGTTTTTGCCGGATTATACATCTTTACCGGGCGTCTTTCCGATTAAACGCCAGCCACCGGGAGAATCCACGGGGATATCTCCGGTCTGAGAGCCTGCAATCCCGACAGATCCCAGCCGGAATACAGAGTCTCGGATTATCGAGGTCGCTTGGTGTGAAGCTTTTCCTCCAGCCCCTGGTAGGTAAAGCCCGCAGAAAAACCGAGCATATAAATGAGATACGCATCCCGGGAATGTCTCTTTCAATCACTTCTTCCACGGAATAGCCGGAATTTTCTCAACAGCTAAGATCCGGTCCGAATTCTCCGCCGTAGCAGACGGGAATCTCCCAAATCTTTTCGAGACTCTCGACTTGTGTATCCATTTTTACAATGGAGTGCAGTCTCTTATATAATTCCTCATAGCGAATTACCAAGGGATTGTACTCCACAAGAAAGGGACTCATGCTTGAATCATATCCGACAATGCCTTCAATCTGTTGCATCTTTATCAGCTGTACGTAGCACTGATAGCTCGATTCACTCTTCGCTGATCTCCGTTTAAAAAGAATCAGGACTTTTGCAGGAACCCCTGCCGCTACCACTCTTACCTTTTCCATAAATTTTCCTTCTTAATCCATATCCATCTTCATACTGTAAAACATCTGATTTATTTTTCCGTGGGGAAAATAAACTTCCATGCACAATCGTATTGTCGCGCTTCTTGCTTTCGCTTTTACATTGCGTATATTTCCTATAAACGAGCTGCCGTGCCTAAAAGTACAAGGCAATCTCGTGACGGAATCTGCTATTTCCCCATAGCATGAGCTGCCGTACGATTTCGCACGGCACTCTCATAAACCAAATTTGTCTGCAAAATACAGTTCAATCTTTTGTATTATTTAATCTTAGATTATTTTCAATGCCTTTAGAATAATTTCAATGCCGAAAGAGAACGAATACCTACATAGGCTGCAAGTACAACACACAATACCTAAGATAAAAAGCAGCTTCGATGCTTATAGTTCTCTCCCACAATCTTCTTATTCTGTAGAAGCCACAAGACATACACCAAGGGTTACCGGTAAAATCAGTCCGTTTAAAGCTCCCACTACAAGGAGAGTTTCGCCGGCTTTCCGAGGAAGGCCATAACCAAAGTGGAAATCACGATAAAGGCGATAGTCCAGATTTTCCTTCTCCGCTATCTTCGAAGAGAAAGTCTTTAAGAAACTGACGGAAGTATAGGCCGCACCGATGATGGACGGGCGCTGCACAGGTAAAGCACCAGTCCGGAGAAGCGTCTTCCGATTTCTCCTGCTCCCTGGAAGAAAGCATCCGCTGCAGGATTTCAGCATCTAAAGTTACCCACCACTACGCACCAAGCACCGCAAGGAATAAAAAGAATACGAACAATCGCTGCCACACATCATGCCCTACTCACTGCGGAATACTGAATGTCCTAAAGCTTCCTTCTCCCTGTAACCCCTGCATCAATCAATCTGATGTGCACCGGCAAAGTGATATATCCGCCAACCGTGCCCCCAAGGAGTGTCAAGATAGCCGGAACCAATGTGCCGAGCTTCGCATCCGGAACAACAAAGCTGTTCTTTACCGCTGTCGCAACAGGAGGCTTTACAATGAAAAATTACTACAAGGATAACCACAATCATGATACCGCCCAGAATCTTTACGAGCTTATCCATAATCCCCTTAGCATCTTTTTGGAGAAAAACAGAGTACAGCGAGGCCCCCTGCAATAAAGTAGGAAATCTGCACCGAATTCCCAAGGTAGTTTTGAATCCCGAGAGCACCTCCACCTACATTTCCGATATTAAACACCAGACCGCCAAGAACAATCAGGAAGGAGATAAAGTATCCAAGTCCCGGAAGTAAACGGTTTCCGACATCCTGTCCTCTCATCCCGCTTACGCAAAGCACTCGCCAGATATTTAACTGTGCAATGGCGGAAAGGATAACGGAAATCAGGATAACAAAGCCGAAACTCGCCTGAAAGTCTCCTGTAAACTTTGCCGTCTGTGTCAAAAATCGGCCCGATAGCCGAAGTTGCTATAAGGGAATGCCGCCCCAGTAAGGCACCGCTTTTCTTTTCCGTTCATACTTTCTCTTCCTCCTTTGTATTAGGGACTTATTTATTCAAGTCTTATATTCAAGTCTTGTATGGTAGTATAATTCATTTCCCCATTCGTCAAGCAAAAATTTTTCATCCTTTAAAAGATTTTTAACTAAAATGATACATGAGTAAATTGGATCTGCAGTGACAAAGCTGTAAAATGCTCGCATTTTTATAGTTCCTATTTACTTTGTCGATATGTTTTTGTATAGATAGCTGTTAAATAAAGGAGATTACTATGGGGAATGCAAGGAATAAACAGAGGTTTGAGTACTCAGTACCTGCAGATCGACAGAGAAAGTTTTGAGGATACAAGCTAAATGGAGTATAAGACAACGGAATTTCGTATCCTGCAGATAGTTTCATATTAAGTGAGGTACAAAGGTTTTGCAGAGAAAGAAGGAACGCCAAAGATTACGAATGAGGAGTAAATTGATTCGTAAATCATTCTATTTCCGCCATGCTGAAAGAAGATAATAAGCAAAGAAACTGGAAAACTACAGTTTGACAATGCCGATGATTTACGAAGTATAGCTGAGGACGGATATCTTCAAGTTAATGGGAGAAAGATTGTACTCACAGAAAAGGAAAGGAAAAATTTCAAAACAATTGCTGACGATATACAAAATTCAACGAACTGAAGGCCAAATTTCTGCGATAGCTTTGAAAAATCTTTCCGAAGTACAAAAGCAGGCAAATGATGAAGAATTTCTGATTTTAAAGATTACCCTACTCTATGGCAGCGGGAAGGATGTGCATGAAAAGGACTTGAAATTTTTGAGAAAAAGATCCTGAAATGTTTTCCCTTGGCAATCAAAATGCGTTCCCCTGCAAACCAGGATAGAAAAATAGTCTCTTGTTGAGGAGGCAAAGGAAAAACTTTAAACAGATTGACAGCCATTGAATATGAAAAGGATAATATAGAGCTAAATATTGATATAAAAATAATAAGGTAAGCGAAATCAAAACTGTGAAAGTGAGAAAGTAATCGCATAAATCATAAGTAACCGTTTTCGAGAATAAAAAGCGTGCAGAGCCTACCGGATTAGCAAAGCTTGCACGCCTTTTAATTCTCAACAAGTGGCACAGGCTGATCCTGAGACATCTTGTTCATAACGAGTATCGCTTTCAAAGCGTGCGATATCTCATTTTCAAGAAGTACCATGTATAGAGCACAATGTGCAGTTCCTCTTATCCTACTCTTGCACCATTTTCATCCACTCTATGCCCGTCCTGCTGTCATTTCATTAAGAAACATTGCGCCAAGAGGGCGAGAAGCGTCTTCATTCAAATAATACCACTTGCCGTTAATCTCCTGCCAGCCACTAAGCATTGCACCATCTGGCTCGGACTTAAATCACCAGTACTGACTTGTCGGGTCTAAATACTAACCTGTCTTCATGGCACCGAGTGTTCCATCGGATACAGTACTGAGGAAGTACCACTTACCGTTAGAAAAGTGCCAGCCTGTCTTCTATATAGCCATCCTCATTAAAGAAGAAGACCATCCTGTGAGATTTCGAACTCAAATAGCTCCATTCATTTTTTCGGATGCTGCCATCCTCTTTTAACCACCAGCCTTGGCATCCTTTGTCCACTCGCCGGAGTTTTTCCACGCTCTGCTCCCAAGACCTGTCCCCTGAAGAGCTACTTTCTCTTCTTCCTCCGCCGTCTTTCTTTCTTCTTTTACTAGGTATTGTTCCAAATTCGTTTTCGCTTCTTTCACAGATTGAATAAATCCCTCTACATAAAAAAGGAGTCGTTTCCGGCTTATCCAACTCTTCTTGAGATACTTGAATAGCCTCTGTTCCAGCTTTATACGCGCTTCGCATTGGAAAAATGATTCTCCGCCAAGTATTTTCTTGCAACGTTAATTTCTTTTTGAAGATCGTCCCATAAGTAACGTCTATCCTCCTTTGTAACATAAAATATCGGATACATCATTTTCTATTTTTAACTTCTCCATCTTCATCTACAGAAATTAGTATTTGCTCCGGTTCAAACTTCCACAAAAATTGTCCATTTTTAGAAACGTCAAACGGAATAGTACTTGTCTCCATTCTGTCCCTCAAGCTTAAAAAGTAACCATTCCTTTTGCATCGGATTTTACATTCTTAGTAAGAACTTAAGTTAGAGTAATGGTATTTTGCAGTTAATTCTACATTCGGAACAAATGCAGAGGTCTCTTTATCCACAACATAAACTTCTGTCGTGGGTAAGACTTCAGAGCTCTTTTCAAAGGCCTTAAACTCATGCTGCATCCTTTTCATCTTTAACAGGCTTCCATCAATTGTTGCTACTCTTCCATCCTTATCTGTTACAAAATTATAATGATCCACTTCAAATTTTAAACCTCTGTTTTCCACCCGAATTTTCATATTTTTGAATTCGGATCAAAATAGAATACTCATATTTTCCCTCAGTATCTGCTTGGTTTTCTAGTGCAAAAATATTAGGAAAACTCCTTCAAACTTGGAAAGTCTGATGATACTACCGGCCAAAGCTTCCCATCTTTATAAGTATAGATAGCTATACTATCCGGTCTCTCCATCTCCTCTTCCGCTACGTCATCATCTTTCCCATATTTTCTGCGGATCTTTTTGCAAAACCAGATATCTACCAGCTCATCTGTAGCTAAATCGGCAGGATACTCCCATTATTCCATAACTTTAACTTAGACATAGTGTAATCCTGATTTTCTTTGCAAGCTAAGAGTATATGATAAATGAGGTTCTATATTCAACATTCCCATGGAAGATTTATGCTCTGTCTCATTCCCTCCTCATCCGTCAGGATAAAGCTAATATCAGATAAAAAGCGGTTCCTTCCTACCATCATTCTCGACACTCAAGACAGCATCCAACTCCTCTTCCGCATACGCTGTACCACTCCCAAAGAAACACAGCAAGACTACACAAAAAAATGAGTAACTCGCCCATAAGTTTTCCAAATTTTTAAATTCATTTTCATACCCCTTTATCTATTTTTTTCACTAGTCTCCTCGAAATAGTAATGAATAAAAACTAATTTTTCAACAATACAACTATATATTTTATAAGTCGTGCAATTTTATTAAACTTTTTCTATAGGAGAAAAACATAGATGAGATAAGTTTACACGAAATGGAATTTTGGAAAAAGGCAAAAATAGAGAACTGTTCGAAAATAGAGGAACTGTTCCAAACAGCTCCCCTAAGTTCATTGTATTCAGCTTTTTAAAGCGTCCTATATATACACTAGTCCAGCCATCTGCCTGCCTCCTCTGGCAAGTTCGTAAGCTTCTTCCTTCCCGGCAAGGCTTTCCTTCCATTCCTTCGGAATTGATGCAGTAGCCATAGTGTGCGCAGCTAAAGTAGATACTACAAATCGGCAGTTCTTTCCTCCTGAAAGTTCTACCGCTTTTTCTACCGCTTTCCCTGATAGGATGTCGTATGCAGTAAAGTCCAAACGGCAGCATAAAAGACTCTCTCTGCACTGCGATCCAAAACAAGCTCTTTTCCTTCTTGTTCTTCATTTTCTTCTACATTCATAAAAGGAAGAAGACGGACAACTCGGCAGCTACGCGGTCATAGTCTCGTACATCCTCACGGTGCTGCGCCTTTGCCTCTTCGTTCATTCTTGCCTCTTCTCATCCTCCGCTTCCTCGTCTTCATAGAACAGTCCAACATAGGATGCCGCAGCGTGAAAAGCTGTTTCTCCAAGCTTTCTCCACCAATATGAAGAACCAGATTGCGTAAAAATGTAGGAATAAAGCTCAGCCATGAGGAGGGCCTGAGGACGATTGTGTGAGTCTTGTTCCGTCATGCCAACATTGCCCTGTCCAAGTCACTAAACTGATGCAGTCTTCTGCAAAGGAGCAAAGAGAAGGGTAAAAATACGACAAAGCACGGAGTCATCGGACATATCCGAGCCACTTTCTTCCGGCTTCTTTTCCCGGTAGCATACGCGCATGATTGCCGCTTCAGTTGCATCCACACTATCCTCCGTCTTTCCATCATAAAAGATAAACCCTTTGGACTTCGAGTCGTACATCTTTCCATAATACCCGCATGGAGAGACGCTTTTTCCGTATGTAGACTGTGGAATTCGGAAAGTAAAATACTGTTTATGCTCGGTCTTAATGAAAGCCTCCGTCTTAAATGGCGCCTTTTCAATAAGGCCTCTTTCCTTCGCAAACTGGGAGACTGCACCAATTAAGGAAGAATAAATCATGATTTTCGGAAAAGCTCTTTTGGTTAAGCTCCTCTTTTCTTCATTTTCCTTACTAAGCTTGTCTCTTCTGTCTCGCATCCAAAAGCTATTTAATTAAGTGAAGACTCAAGAAGAAAGACTAGGACCAGGGATTAATAATCATTCCATCCAGTTTTCCTGCTCGGAAAATATGAACTGCTGCCCTTAAAACCTCCAGAATCGGCATAGCAATCGCCGCAGTAGCTTCTTCTATTCTTCGTACTTTACTTCTCCGGAGGTAAATACCGCCATAGCATCTCTTCCGTCGCTGAGTGCTTAAGTGATTAAACAGCACCTGCCCATCCATGGTTTCTCCTTCTTCTATCAGGCGGAACAATCGCGACAAGAAGCTGCGCATTTCTTTCCATACCCTACAGAAAGCCCTGAGTACCTTTTCAATGCCGGCTCTCTCTCTCCTCCGGCATCTCACCTCTTCATCACTTTTTCTGCTCTTCATAGTAGAGTGTTATAGCTTGGTAATCCCAGACTTCCTTTCAGCTTTTTCTTCGACATTCGCGGTACGCATCTTATTCTGCAGAGCCTGCACAACTTCCTTTAACATAATGAAGCTGTTACTGAAGGGTTGATAACCAGCCCGTCTGCCGTAGGATGATTGGCTACAATATTCAGAAATTTCTCCGGCAGGAAGAAGAAGGGCATTTCCGTGTTTTGCTCTTCTCCGTCTCACGCTTTTTCCTCTTCGTCGGTAACATACAGCTGCATAGTTCTTTCCGTCTTCCGATTTTAGGCGAACCGTGTAATCTGCTGCTGTCCCTCCTTTTCCCCGGCAGGATCTGCTCGCAAGAAGCAGACCGCCGGCCTTTTCAGAAACCAGCTCTTCCATCGCAGCAAAAACACCTGATTTAAATGCTCCTGATCCCTATGGTCTGAAAATGCCAGCACACTATCTTTGAAAGCCCTTCGCCATGTTTAATCGGGCCCTGTATATCTTTTCTTCCATTTTCTACCTCCAATCACAAGAAAACCTTCTCAGTTCTCTTCCATAAAGGACAGTATAACAGAGAGAGAAGGAAAATACTTTATCTACTACAGAATATAGTTTGTTTTTCGCCATTTGAGTTTGTTTCCAGCTGTTTAGATCATTTCGACTGTTTAGTTTATTTCATGACTGTTCAGTTTGTTCGTCTGTTCTAGATTATTTTCGACTGTTCAATTCGCTTCGGCTGCTCTAAAGCCTGACTCTTCTGTAGAACTTGCCAAATGATTTTAGCTTCGTGTTCGGAATGGTAATTTTTCAAGATAAAAACTCAGAATAACTCTCTTGTTTAAGGTATTATAAACATCCCAGCATCTTTTCATCTCCACCCATACACGGACTAGCAAAGTTTAAGGCATCATTTTTCACCTCCGAAATCCCAAAAGGGCTCCGGTTTATGAAGAGATTCGATTGTCCCCTTCTACTGCAGACTTTTAATGCCTTTTCCACCCTCTCCCGGATCCTCTCTGCTACGGAAAAATGTCAGGTCAACTCTACGAAGGCTTCCGAGCTATAATTAATAATATTGCTATTCATCAGTTTCCACTGGGAATGGAAATCTTTTTATTGTCAGGAGAGAATAATGGTATAAAAGACACTCACCTCTTGCACCGTACCTTCATCTGTTCCGCTTTTTGATATAATCATGTCACCTGAAATGGACGAGAAAAGAAGAAGCATAATACCTCCGCAGGTTCGATAAAGAGCCCTGCATAGCCAAGACTCGACTGCAACACACCCGCAGAAGCCAGTCACCGTGATAAGAGCCATCGGAATCCCCATAAATGCTGATGCAGCTCATTCCCCAAAAAGAAGTAAAGAACAAAACGTATCTGCCTTTTTATGGCAAAAGGGACGAACCGTCGGATTGATTTTTCATAAATACGGGATTTTGGAAGAAAGGAAATCAGCTGAATACAATATCTCCCAATAAGGAAAACCAAAAGTGCAAAGAAGAGCTTTCCCATAAAACGGCTGATGCCTAAAGCAATACCATTTCCAAAATTTGAAAACTCCAGACACGAATCTCATTTTCAATTTGATCGACTGCTCCTGTATTCATTTCCCTCCCAAAACCTAATTAAACTTATATGAAGCTTACAAATTAAACTCTTTATCAGTCATATTATCCGCATAGACCGCATTGTTTTATGAAAACAAAAACCATACATCGGGCAAGTCTATCTTACACCCATAAATTCTCTTCAAGCATAAGAATAACATAGCCCAATGTCTCTTTAAATATTTTTCTAAGCAGATCAATAACAAATCTAAGCTAAGTGCAGGATATAACTTACTCTACAACTACAGCCTCTTCTTCAAAGATATCATTTTCTATGAATAAATACATAAATGATACAGAACCAGGGAATGATAGCACAAACCACTGCTACAACAGTAGGATCTCCGGAATGGTTTCATCTTCTTATAAAGTCCGTTCAAAAGTGAAATATGCTACAGTGATACCGCAGATAGCCACAATATAAAACAAGAAACCGCCTACCCTTGCGGTAACAATCAGGGAAGATAATCATCAAAATTCCCTAAAAATGATTCCCTGCACATTTGTTCCGAATATATTCTGATCGCCGACTAAGAAACCGTAAAAATCCTTGGTTCACAAAAGGAATCCAAGCTAAAAATCGCCTTATCCTGCTGCCCTGTTGTTCTTCGCAAAAGAGTGTAAAGAGCAAAAGACTCAATAACATAAAGAGCAATCAAAATTGCCAAAACAAAGAAAAGAAATATTCCCCAACTGCCAGTAAGGTTCCGATATAATTTTCCATTTTTACTCCTCCAAAATGATAAAGTGCTGGAAATCTTCCGTTTTTACTCTAAAGAAGAATCAAACAATATAAAACGCAATCTCCCTTTAGGACTCACTGCATTTCAGCAACACCCTGTAGATTATACATAAAAGCAACTGAATTTAACAATACTTTCTACATTATTTCTTAAAAATACAAGCTAAGTTTTTATAATTACATTTTTACTTAAAAACTAACCGGTCTCAGATATTTCTCCTGTTCCTAGCATATCCAGAAGTTGCAGTACAGGTCCGATGCCAGGTACTCTTCTCTCTCTTCTAAAGTGAGCTTAACCTTGACCTTGACCCAGTCTCTTGTAGAAAAAGCGGAAAGAAGCTTCTTATCACCCTTACAGATAAAAACCCAAAAAGCTCATATCCTGCGACAACAGGTCATAGCCATTCTTCCGGAATAAACTCATCCTCCGGCATATTTTTTCTCTTTAAAACCATTGCCGTAAAGCTAAGCTCTTTTCCAAGATATCTCTCCGGATTATCCATGCAGTCTAAAAACCAAGTTCCGTAATCATTATCGGAAATGGCAATTTTGTCCTGACTAATATCATAGGGAAGCTCTTCGGAAGAGCGGACTGCGGTATTTCTCCGTCTTTATCTTCCAGCATAATCATGGCATTTTGTCCCATCGCACGGAGCTTGCGTCTATAGTCCACCATGTCTTCGTTAGACAAATTGTCACAACGATTTACAATGCAGAGCTCCGCATTACGAAGCATTTGTCCGAGGAAGGAGCGCATATTGGAAAGATACATTTTTCAAGGTACTTCCGTCTACAATGGTAATAACTTGATAAAGAAACCAATCCTTAGGCATGGAAACGCTGTACTTGGGCTCTCGATTCTGCTGCTTAGCAAGTACCGCTTCACTCATCGGACCATTATAGAGGTCATCCCGATTCCACATCCCATTCCATTCGATTAGAATTCTTTCAGGCTTATACTGATCGGCTAGTTTTTGTAACTTATCAGCTTGAAAATCTGTAATTTCTTTCATGTAGATGGGCGTTGTATTCAGCTTTGCGAGTTCAATCGGATCATACTCCTTTCTCCCTCTTCACAGAGTAATAAGAGCGTATTCCCCTCTGTCTTAAAAATAGTCCTGGTTCATGGTGTATTGAGATAAAAGCTTGTTTTTCCACTCTCCAAGAATCCGTTAATCAAAAATACCGAATCCCTTCTCCTTGATAATTATCCGCCATATTGCTCCTTTTTATGCTGTAAACAATGCCTTAATCTTTCTCTTTTTCCAGTTCGGTACCAATGACTACAAATTTTCCGATATTTTCCGCATCTCCATCACGGATTTCCACCTGCTCCGGCACCAAATCAAAAGTTTACCCACTTACCGTCTTCCAACTGCAGCATTCCCTTTGCACGGACAATACCGCTATAAGCTGAGCCTTCGGCCATTTCTTCCAGAATCTCTTCCAACTTTTGCACGAGATACTCTCTTAAATACCTCCAGCCCGATGCTGTCAAAAAACCTCATCCGCATCGTGGTCATGCCCGCAACTGCAATGATCCCCATGATGATGGTGATGATGATCCTCTTCATCATGATTATGATGACAACAACCGCAATGTTCAGTCGTGATGATGCTCATGTTCGTGGTGATGCTCAGTGATGATGCTCATGCTGCTCGTGGTGATGCTCATGACAATGGCATTCCTCTTCCTCGTATTCTTCCTCATCATCATAAGCTCCCGCCACAACAACAGCAGCATTGCTCTTCTTCATTTCCAAAATGATGCTCGTGATGATGCTCATGCTCATGATGATGCTCATGCTCGTGATGATGCTCATGTCGTGATGATGCTCATGCTCATGGTGATGCTCATGCTCGTGATGATGCGCCTTCTCTTTCACCTCCTGAAGAAGTGCTTCTTCCAGATTTTCCTCTCTGCCGATGATGTCAAGAAGTTTCTCTCCGGTCAATTCTTTAATTGCCGTAGTAATAAGATTGGCTTTTCGGATTTAAAAGCACGAACAATCTGAATGGCCTCCTCACCTTTTTTCTTCTTTTTGCAATGTCCGTTCTGGACAATACAATGCTTGTCGCATAACGTATCTGATCATCAAAAAACTCTCCGAAGTTCTTGTTATAGAGCTTAGCCTTCGTGGAATCCACCACGCACACCGCTCCGTCCAGATGCACCGGAAGATTTGCCGATACTGTCTTTACGGCAGAAAGGATATCGGAAAGCTTCCCTACTCCGGACGGCTCGATGAGGATACGATCCGGCTTATAAGTCTCAATCACCTCTTTTAAAGAAGTCTCAAAATCTCCAACCAAAGAGCAGCAGATACAGCCCTGATTCATTTCCCCGGTTTCGATTCCAGAATTCTAAGAAACCCGCTGTCAATGCCGATTTCTCCAAACTCATTTTTCAATCAGAACAACATTTTTTCTCCCTTTTAAGGACTCTTGTAAAAGTTTCTGTATAAATGTGGTTTTTCCTGCACCCAAGAAACCGGAAATAATATCTATCTGTGTCATAGTTCCTCCTCTTATATTGCTTAAAAAGCTGCATAAAGCACTTTTCCATAGCATAATTTCATCATTTTCAAACAATCGGTATTATAGCACGATAAGTAAGCATACGCTAACCCCTATCTTCCAAACTTCATTCTTCTTTCACAAATTTACTTTGAAATTATCCGAGTTGATATTCTTCCTCTAATACACGAAGAAGGCAAATCCATCCTCAACAAGATATTCTGCCCCATGTTCTACCAGTTCCTTCTTATCACGGAAACCGTAGAGACAACCGATACTGCTCATTTGTGCATTTTTAGCCGCATCCAAATCCGTCTTTGTATCTCCCACCATAACGGCTTCTTCCACTCCAATATGCAATTCTTTGCAAGCCTTTTAAAAGCGGTGCCTTATCCGGCTTTAAAGGCATCTCCGTCGTCTCCTATAATAAAGGAAAAGCTATTTGCAGGAAAAAACGGAAGAAAGCACGCCATCCGCAACTTCTTTTGACTTATTCGTGATACAGACAACTGCGATTCCCTTTTTCTTTTAATGCTGCAATACATTCCTTTTATTCCGGGATAGGCTTCCGCCTGATAGGTAGAATTTTTCAGGGAAAATGGAAGCATAATATTCTGCAGACCTCATCATAGAGCCCCATGATTTCATCTCCCTCCATGTCGAGGTCCATAGCTCTTTCTTCATCCCTTTCTTCCCACTTTTCCGCTTCTCTGTATTTTTATCGGCATTCTTTGCCAAGGCTTTTTCTACAAACTTTTTGTAACCTGTTCCTACAAAAAGACCGGTCTCTTCAAGGCTCACTCCCTCTAATTCAAAATGCTCCATCGTTAAATCCATGGTTTTCTTTAAGCTGGCTAAAGTATTTACCAGTGTTCCGTCCAGATCAAAAAAAACTGCTTTTATCTTTTTTTTCATCCCTTGCCTCCGCTTCTTTACCCATTTCAACAGCCTATAGTATAATGCAGTAAAGCTTCTTCTACAATCCGAAGCTGAAAGCTATTGTGGAATTCTAAAGTTATAATCCAAATTTCAATTGTGCTTTGCATTATAGTGAAAAACACAAAGAAAACTGCATTGCAGATCAAGAAGAACAAATGGGAATCATAATCATAACAAGATGTCTCAAGCTTTACCGGCTGCTCTTGTCAAGGATAAAATATAGGAGGGTATCGTGGAAAACTATTATGCCGTAAAGGTAGGAAGAAAGCCCGGAATCTATTTAAATTGGGACGATTGCAAAAAGCAGGTTCATGGCTTCTCCGGTGCGATTTATAAAAAAATGGAAAACGCGGGAAGAGGCTGAAAAATATCTTCTTACAGGAAGTTCTTTTCCTATAGAAAAAGAAATAGAAAGCGGACATTCCTGTCTTAAATAAAGAAATGCAGAAAAGCTCCCTCTTAAAAGTGTGAAAGGGAAAGTTCCGAAGAGGAACAGGCAGAGCAGTTATTTCGGAAGTTTAATACAGACGCCCTTGCCTTTGTAGACGGCAGCTTCAAAAGGATACGAAGGTCTACAGCTATGGCGTGGTTTTTATGGAAAGAGAGGGAAAACTTTCTAAGCATAAAGACTTTGGTGCTGATAAAACCTATGCAGAGATGCGGAATGTCTCCGGGGAAATCCTCGGAGCCAGACGTGCAGTAGAGCTTGCAATAGAAAAGAACTTATCTTCTCTACCATTTTCCATGACTATCAGGATTTCTTCCTGGGCAAAGGGAGAATGGAAGTGCAATAAAGAAAAGACCAAAGAATACCACGACTTTATGCAGAATGCAGAGAAAAATAAGGCTGGAATTCTTCAAGGTTCCAGCCCATAGAGGTATTTATTTTTAATGAAATAGCAGATGCTCTGGCAAAGGAAGCTGTTACAGCAAGATAATATTGTGCTTTTTCGCACTCTTCCCGCATCTCTTCCGGCCAGATAGAAGCCTGCACTTCCCCGATATGCACTCGGTCCAGAAGCAACATACAGAGTCTACTTTGTCCGATTCCGCCGCCAATCGTGAGCGGAAGCTTTCCTTCCAAAAGCATCTTATGATAGGGGAGAGTTGCTCTTTCTTCCTTATGAGAAAGCGCAAGCTGTCTCCCTAAGGACTCTTCATTTACACGGATTCCATGGAGGAAATCTCTAAAGGCGCAATTCAGAGGTTCAAACCAGAACAAAATATCGCCGTTCAGATCCCAGTCATCATAGTCCGGGGCTCTTCCGTCATGCGGTTCGCCGTTACTTAACTTGTCTCCTATTCTTTGAATGAAAACACAGCCATGCTCCTTACAGATGGCATTCTCCCTCTCTTTGGAGCTTAAATTCGGATATTTCTGTAAAAGCTCTTCGGAATCGATAAAGAAAATATCTTCCGGAAGCTTCTTTACAGCCTGCGGATACTTATACCATACCTCATGCTCCATATGCTTTATGATACGGAAAATGTTCTGCACCGTTTCCCTCAGTGTCTTCTCGTTCCGTTCTTCTTCGGAAATCACTCTCTCCCAGTCCCACTGGTCCACATAAACACTATGGAGATTATCAAGTTCTTCATCTCTTCGAATTGCATTCATATTCGTATAGAGACCTTCTCCTACTTCAAACTTATAACGCTTTAGAGCAAGTCTCTTCCACTTCGCAAGAGACTGCACTACTTCAACCGTCTCTCCCGGCTTCCACGCCACATCAAAAGAAACCGGTCTTTCCACACCGTTCAAGTTATCATTTAAGCCGGAGCTTTTCTCTACAAATAACGGTGCCGAAATACGAGATAAATTCATTTCCTTTTCCAAATTCCTTCTGGAAAGTATCTCGAATATACTTAATCGCATCCTGCGTCTCTCTAACAGAAAGACGAGGATTGTAATGTTTCGGAATAATCAGTGCCATTGTCTCCTCCTCCGATTCAGAAAGCCCTTATCACTTAAGCTAAGTTCTATAGTAAAAAACAAATCAACAAGCAGTATCTATAGCGGCTCTCATAAAGATATCAATAAGCACCAATTCTACTCTTTTTATACTGCCGTAAAGCGAAGAATTATTTCTTTAAGTTTCTACAAGAATTATTTTTTTCAAATAGATGCATGCTCTGCTCAGCTTCCCGCGAATACAGCAGCTCTATCTTTATCAGTTTAAGTATTTTTTTCCGCTTCCGTCTTTTCTTCCAAGGTCATAGAAATAGCCATATAGAAACTCCTTTTTGCTTTTGGCTAAGCGGACAAAAGATGCGTTACCATAAGTTGTTTTTTTACTGGGATTGTGCAAAAGAAGATACCCTCTTCCGCTTAAATAATCTCCTGCTCCCAAAAACAGTCTGTCCCGAAAAAGAACTATACAGACCGATTTCCTGCAAAAATGCTTTCAGCCTCTTCTCCGTGCTTTCCCCAGTCCGTTTCATGAAAAATCCCCAAGGGAGAAAGCCATCCCTAAACGTTCTTCCATATCCGACCTCCTAAGCACATACAATGTAACTTTTTCTATAGCTTATTTTGTCTTATATTGAGCAGACTTCCCTTATATTATCTTTATGAAAAAGCCCGACAAGATATACTGTCGGGCTTTTTCAATCTCTAGTCTTTTTATGACCGCATTCTGAGCAGAACTTTCCCTTATTTCCTGTATGTCCGCATTCTGGGCAGGTCCAATCCTCCGTCTTCGCTGTTCCGCACTCGGAACAGAACTTTCCATTGTTGTGCTCATGGCCGCATTTCGGACAGGTCCAATCATTTGCCGCTGCTGTCACACCTGCTGCCGTAGGTGCAGGAGATTCAGCATTTCCTGCCGATGTATTTGCATTTGCCGCTGCCGCATTTTTGCTGCTCTGCTCCCCATCGCATAGAGGTTTCCGGCGTTGAAGCGCCTACCTGATTCGCCATGTTCATTCCAGCAAAAGCCATCATCGGACCGGTACTTTCATTGCTTGCCGCTGCACGCATAGCGTCCGCCTGCGCAGCAGTAAGATTTGCAGCCGCCATGGTCGCATTACGGTATACGGCATTCTTTTGTAATTGCTTAATCATCTCTATATCTTCTTCCGGCGCAGTAACGGAGCTTATACCGAAAGCAGTCATTTCTATACCGTAATGTTCACCCCAGCTCTTAGACAGAAGTTCATTCAAAATCTGTCCCAGCTCATCCGTATGCGCGGTAATCTGATAATACCGTACGCCGGTTTCGGCAATACGGGCAAAAGCGGGCTGCAATTTGGTCAGGAGCTCAGAACGAAGCTGAGATTCAATCTCTTGCTTCTTATAATCCTTCTCCACATTTCCCTGCCAAGTTTTTTTGTAGAAAAGAATGGGATCCATAAGACGAAAAGTAAACCTCCATGCGCACGAAGAGCAATCTCAATATCCAAGTCGATATTCTTATCCAGAACACGGAAAGGAACAGGATTAGCGGTACCGTATTTATTACCGATAATTTCCTTCGTATTGAAGTAATAAATTCTCTGATCCTTTGCCGTATCCCCTCCAAATGCAAAACGCTTTACAAAGGTTTTAAAGCTGTTTACAAGATTCTCACCCAAATCTCCGTAGAAAATACTGGGCTCTGTGGAACTGTCAAAGACAAACTCTCCGGGTTCCGCACAAACCTCCACAATAGCACCCTGTTCCACGATAATCATGCACTGACCGTCATTTACCGCAATAAGAGCACCATTGGAAATAATATTATCCGCACCCTTCGTATTGGAACTCTTCGGTCCGATTCTCTTTTCCCCTTTCAACATCAGGGTGTCATTATCCAATGCATTACAATAAAAGTACTCTCTCCACTGGTCGCCCATCATTGTACTTAATGCAGCACCGGCAGCTCTTACTAATCCCATAGAATCTCTCCTTTACTGTTTCATCCTCTTTGCATCATGTCTTGCATGATTACGGGTTTAGAGTATCATATTTTTCAGCGAAATGAAAAAGAATAGCGCATAATTCTTCTCCTATTTTTCACCAAATTAATTCTACTGCACAGTACTTCCTATTTACCCGAGAAAAAGACTATAATTCTCCATATTATACCTATAAACAGTTCTATCCCATTTCCAAAAATAAACCGGAATGTTTTTCAAAAACAGGATAAGAATCGAAATGAGTTAAAAGAACGGAGTCATAAAGAGGATGAGATTTTTTCGATTGAATTATTTTCAAAAAATTATATTGGGCTTTTGCCGCTTTAATTCTCTTCGGCGCTTTCTTATTGATGTTGCCGATTTCAAGCAACGAGAGAGTTTATACCCCTTTTTTAAATGCACTCTTTACCTCTACCTCCGCCTCCCTGTGTCACCGGTTTAATTGTATACGATACCGCCGTGCACTGGTCTTTCTTCGGGCAGGTGGTCATCCTTTTCTTGATTCAGATTGGAGGACTCGGGCGTAGTGGTAGCTGTGACTTCCCTCATCCTTTTATCCGGAAAAAGAATCGGATATTCTCAAAGAAATACTCTGGCTAATTCCATTTCCATAAAGTTCCCAGGGCGGAATTATGAAAATGTTGATTTTTCTCCTGAAATGGACCGGAATGATAGAGTTCTTCTTCGCTATCCTTCTCGCAACACAATTCATTCCCGAATTCGGATGGAGAAGAGGTCTTTGGTATAGCATTTTCCATTCCGTCTCGGCTTTTTGTAATGCGGGTTTCGATCTAATGGGCATCAAATCCCCCTATTCCTCCCTCACTGACTATGCGGAAAACCCTATTGTGAACCTCAGCATTATGGCCTTAATTCTCCTCGGAGGCTTAGGCTTTATGACCTGGCAGGATATTGCCAAAAAAATAAAGGGAACCTTCATCGCTATCGCCTGCAAAGTAAAATCATACTTTCTACTACAATCTTTCTTGTCCTTCTCCCTGCACTGTTCTACTTCTTTGTCGAATTCGGGGAGATGCCCATGGAAAGTCGAATTCTCGCCTCTTTCTTTACTGCCGTAACCCCCAGAACCGCAGGTTTTTAACACAGTGGACTTCAGTAAATTCTCCGACAGCGGTATATTTTTACAAACTCTGCTGATGCTTGTGGGGGCAGCACCGGGAAGCACCGGAGGCGGCATGAAAATTACCACAATGACTGTTCTATTTTTAACTTCGGTAGCTATCTTTAGAAACAATTCCCGCACAGAAGCCTTTGGAAGGACTATTCCCGGAGAGGTCATCCGAAATGCCACAACGATTGCCTTTTATGTACATTTGTTTATGCGTTCTTTCGGGAATGTTTATCAGCCTTCATGAAAACTTGCCTTTGCTCACCACCAGCTTTGAAACCGCCAGTGCTATTGCCACCGTTGGACTCACTCTGGGAATTACTCCCAAGCTCAGTCCCGTTTCCCATGTGGTGCTCATTTCCCTGATGTATATAGGGCGAGTCGGCGGACTCTGCCTGATTTATGCCGTCTTTCCCAATGCCAATCCAAACAAGGGAAGACTTGTAGAAGAAAATGTAATTGTCGGATAAGAAAGTCTTTTTGATGAAAATGGAATTATCGGATTAATCAAATAAAATAGCATTGTCGTTAAAGGAGAAAGTATGAAACAAATTTTTGATTATCGGCCTAGGGCGTTTCGGTTTACACGTGGCAAAAAGTTGAATGAAATGCATATTCAGGTTCTCGGAGTGGACAGCAGTGAGGAACGGGTAAAAGCTGCCCTCCCCCATGTTACCAATGCGGAAATCGGAGATGCAAGTAATCAGGAATTCTTAAAGTCTCTGGGTGTTTCCAATTTCGATGTCTGCATTGTAGCGATTGGAAATGACTTTTTAGCATCTTTGGAAGTCACCTCTCATTTAAAGGAACTGGGTGCAAACAAAGTAGTTTCCCGTGCCGCCAGAGATTTACAGGAAAAATTTCTCTTGAGAAACGGAGCCGATGCCGTCGTTTATCCGGAAAAAGCTCGTCGGGAATCTCACCGCTGTTCAATGCAGTTCGGAAAACGTCCTGGATTACATTCAGGTCAGCAAAGACTTTGCCGTTTTTGAAATTGCTTTACCAAAGGATTGGACGGGAAAGTCCATCGGAGAAATTGATGTTCGAAAAAAATTCAAAGTCAATATCATTGCTGTGAAAAGCAATGATGAAGTCAATGTCACTCTGGGTCCGGACTATTGTTTCCGAGAAGGGGAGAGCCTTTTCATTATAGGAAAAGATAAAGACATCCAGCAGTGCTTCCACATATTGGTATAGAAGAGAAAAAAATGATTTATATATATCTAAAATATGTCGAAAGTTTATTGACAAGAAACTTTGTTTTAGCTACTATACTTTCACAATTAAATACCTTATTCAGAGTCGGTGGAGCTACATAGGAGCTATGAAACCGCAGCAACCCCTTATAAAGGAAGGTGCTAACCTGAGCGAAGCAGTTGTTTCGATCAATAAGATTTGATATGAACCATTGGCCTCGCCCAATGGTTTTTTTAATTGTCATAATCTCACGCATTTAGCGTTCATTGATGTATTGCCGAGCAGGCAGCGAAAGGAGTAATATGTTATTTTCATCAGAACAAGTATCTAATGGACACCCGGACAAAATCTGTGACCAAATCAGCGATGCCATCGTAACCGATATTCTTGCACATGATAAGAAGGCAAGAATTGCGGCAGAAGTATGTATCAAGGACTATGATATCATCATCTTGGGAGAAATTACTTCCACTTATATTCCGGATTATCAGAGTCTTGTCATGGGTGTTCTTCGTAATATCGGCTTGGAGGATTTAGATAAATACAAGGTGCAAGAACTTATCTCTGCACAGTCTCCCGATATTGCAATGGGTGTGGACAACGATGGCGCCGGGGACCAAGGCATGATGTTCGGTTATGCTACTAAGGAAAGTGCGGAAATGCTTCCGATTCCCTATGTACTTTCCACAAGAGCCTTACAAAAGCTCCGCGCCTTTAATCTGGCAAATCATTTTTCTATTTTTAAAACCGGATGCGAAAGCACAGGTCAGCTTTGATTATAAGAACACAAGATTGATACCTTCCTTCTTTCCAGTCAGCACAGCGAGTCGGTCAGCTTAAAGGAAGTACGTGCAATCATTGAAAAAATCATGAAAGAAACAGCGGAAGAAATGAATCTGAACACTGATTTCCGTGTTTTGGTTAACCCCACCGGTCGCTTTGTTTTAGGTTCTTCCTTTGCCGATTCCGGCTTAACCGGAAGAAAAATTATTGCCGATACCTACGGCGGTGCAGCTCATCACGGTGGTGGAGCTTTCTCCGGAAAGGACCCCTCCAAGGTTGACCGTTCTGCTGCTTACATGGCAAGAAAGGTTGCCAGAGATATTGTATCCTCCGGGAGAGCTGACCGTTGCGAGGTGCAACTTGCCTATGCCATCGGTGTAGCGGAGCCGGTATCCGTTTACTTGGACTGCTTCGGCACGGAAAAAGAGCCTGCAGGAAATATCTGGCGCTCCGTTTTGGATAGCTATGATTTAACGCCGAAGGGTATCATCAAATATTTGGATCTTTTTAAACGTAGATTATAACCTTGTATCTTCCTACGGACATTTTCGGAAAATCCGAGCTTCCTTGGGAGAAGTAAGAGATTCATCTGATAAAACAAGCGGAATACTGCACAAGCCACGAACAATATCTCTTTAAGAATATGTAAAGGCTGTGGAAAATCAAAGCAGACATTTTTGATTTTTCCACAGCCCATTTTCTTATACTTAATTTTTAGAACATGCATTTCTGTAGTCTTTTCGCACAATACTCTTCTATTTCCGTTGCCACAATTTTGGCCTGGTGAACCGCTTCCACAACTGTCCTTGCGCTGGTTACCACGTCTCCGGAAGCAAAGGTTCCTTCCTTTGTGGTATTCCCCTTTTCATCCGTAAGAAGTAAGCCTGCATGATTGGTCTTAAGTTCCGTTGTATTGGAAACAATATTGGCTCTCGGATTCTGGCTGATTGCTACGATGATGCTGTCTGCAGGAAAAAATACCTCCTCTGAAATCTCTTCCTCCTGATGCTTTAAAAGGATACCGTCATCCGTAATTTCAAGCGGTGCATGGTAAAGTAAAAACTCTACCCCGTCTTCCTTTGCCTCTGTAATTTCCTTCTTACTGGCAGTCATATTTTCCATACCCTTACGGTAAATAATCGTTACCTTAGCTCCATTTCGCTTTGCAGTTCTCGCTGCATCCATCGCCACATTTCCCGCACCGATAACAGCTACATTTTCCCCTAAAGAATAAAATTGCGGAGACTTCAGATAATCTATAGCAAAATGTACATTTCCAAAGCTTTCTCCTTTAATTCCCAAGGTTCTAGGATTCCATACTCCTGTCCCGATAAATGCAGCCGCATAGCCATCTTCAAAGAGCTTGTCCAAAGAAAGCACCGGTCCGATTAAAATATTGGGACGGATTTTCACCCCTAGATCCAAGAGGTGTTTTTCCAAAAGATCGATAATCCGTTTCGGCAAACGATATTCCGGAATCCCGTAACGCAAAACTCCTCCGATTTGATTCCGAGATTCAAAAATAGTGACCTTATATCCCCTTCTTTGGAGCAATAACGCTATAGTCATTCCGGCGGGACCTCTCCAATGACGGCAATACGCTCTTTATCCTCAGCTCCTTTCTCAAACTGAAGCTCTTCTAAATATTTTAAAGAAATCTCTTCCTCCATCTTATAAAAAGGAATCGGAACACTCTTTTATACCGCGAATACAGTTTTCCCCTGCACTGCTTTTTCATGTTCGCAAACTAAGACAGATCGCGGAAAGAGGATTATTTTCAAATAAAATCTCTCCTGCTTTCTTTAATTCTCCCTGCTTATATAATTCAATAACCTCCGGAATGGAGGTATTTACAGGACAATGCTTGGAGCATCTTGGGTTTTTTGCAGAGTAAACAACGATTTGCCTCCTCCAGTAAAAAAGTATTTTGACTCATCTTTTCTCCCTTACTACAGAATTGTTTCTAAGTTCATTTCTTCTTTACATAATTAGATAGTCTTATGGTAATTGTATTATCCTTAGACCTTTTCAATTTATTGTATATTGTATTTTGTTCTTATTTAGAAAGTAATATTAACATATATTCCTATTTTTTTGTTGTTTATTTCTTCATTCAAAGCAGGAAAACGTGATACCGCACAGTCTACAAATCATTTTCGAAAATGAGATACCACATGTTACGTGAGCGATACTCGTCAAGAAAAAGAAGGACTTATGCCGTAAAAATGACATAAGCCCTATTCTTATTACATCCTTTTTATGCGTTATAGTGCACAATCTTCGCAAACTCTTCCTTTAAAGAAGCACCGCCGATTAAACCGCCGTCTATATTCGGCTTGGAAAGAAGTTCCTTGCAGTTTCCGCTGTTCATGGATCCGCCGTACTGAATACGAATCTTTTCTGCAGTTTCCTTGTTGTAAATCTCTTCCATTACCTTACGGATATAGCCGCAAACCTCTTCCGCCTGCTCCGCGGTTGCAGTCTTCCCTGTTCCGATAGCCCAGATCGGCTCATAGGCAATCACGCACTTAGCCGCATCTTCCGCGGAAATCCCTTGGAATGCCGCCTTAATCTGCATCGCAATCCACTCGAAATAGATTCCCATTTCTCTCTGCTCAAGACTCTCTCCACAACAAATAATAGGAGTAAGTCCTTTTTCAAGAGCTTTCTTCGCCTTCTTATTGATATCGGTATCGGTCTCGTGGAAATATCCTCTTCTCTCGGAATGTCCCATGATAACATATTTAACCCCGGCATCTACCAGCATATCCGCGGAAATCTCTCCGGTGTATGCACCTTTATCTTCAAAATAGAGGTTTTCCGCGCCAACGGATATGGATGTCCCCTTTACCTTCTCCACCACCGTAGAAATATCAATGGACGGAACACAGAATACTACATCCACCTCATCAGTATTGGCAATCGGAATCAAGGTATCACAGAGAGCTTTCGCCTCCGTGATGGTCATATTCATCTTCCAGTTTCCGGCAATAATTTTTCTTTCTCATCTTTTTCTCCAAACTATACTTCAATTCTTAGGCTCTTTTTAGACTGCTCACGATAATCTATAAGCTATCATTGGCTGTTCCATCTAAGTAAGTTGCACTAGGTAAACTTCTTCAGATTAATCTAATCTCTGACAAAACAGTTAAATAATTCAGCTTTCTTTTATCAGCCAACAATTACTTATTGTTTGCAGCTGCAACACTCGGAAGCTCCTTACCCTCCAAGAATTCCAGAGAAGCACCGCCACCGGTGGAAATGTGGGTCATCTTATCTCCGAATCCCAAGATATTTACTGCCGCAGCACTGTCTCCGCCACCGATAATGGTTGTTGCATCGGTCTCTGCAAGGGCTTTTGCTACCGCAATGGTTCCCTGTGCAAGAACAGGGTTTTCAAATACACCCATAGGTCCGTTCCAAACCACAGTTTTTGCATTCTTTTACAGCATTTGCAAAAAGCTCCTGTGTCTTCGGTCCGATATCCAGTCCCAGCATATCAGCAGGAATAGCGTTGATATCCACAGTCTTAACCGGAAGGTTCTTGTCATCAATCGGATCCGGGAAAGAAGAAGCACAAACCGCATCTACAGGAAGTAAAATCTCGCAGCCCTTATCCTTTGCCTTTGCAAGCATATCCTTACAGTACTGAAGTTTCTCGTCATCGACTAAAGACTTTCCGATTTCATAACCCTGCGCCTTTACAAAGGTAAATGCCATACCGCCACCGATAATCAGGGTATTGCACTTCTCTAAAAGATTGTCGATTACCGCAAGCTTTGTCAGAAACCTTTGCACCGCCAAGAATCGCTGCTGAAAGGGGCGAACCGGATTCTCACTGCCCTGGCTGAGGAAACGAATTTCCTTCTCCATCAGGTAGCCAACCACAGCAGGCCCATTAATAAACTCGGTCACACCCACATTGGAGCAGTGTGCTCTGTGTGCTGTGCCGAAGGCATCATCTACAACACATCTGCAAGAGAAGCCAGATCCTTGAGAAGGCTTCTCCGTTCTTGGTCTCTTCCGCTCTGTAACGGGTATTCTCTAAAAGAACAACATCCCCGTCTTTTCATCTCGGAAACAGCTTTTCTTCGCATTTTCTCCTACTACATTGTCATCCTTTGCAAAAAGAACGGGCTGTCCTAAAAGCTCGGAAAGGACGCTTTGCTACAGGAGCCAGGGATAATTCCGGCTTCGGCTCTCCCTTCGGCTTCCTGAGGTGAGAGCAAAGAATCACCTTTCCTCCATCGGAAATAAGCTTCTTAATCGTGGGAAGCGCAGCCACAAGTCTGTTTTCATCAGTAATTTTTCCCTCTTTTAAAGGAACATTGAAGTCACAACGACAAAGCACTCTTTTTCCTTTTACGGAAATGTCATCTACCGATTTTTATTTAATTCTGCCATATCATTCCCCTTTCACCGGAAACAAAAAAATTTTACACTTTTATGCACGGATTTTACTCAACAAGATAGCCTATCTTTTTTTACTGCTTCACACTTTACAAGATATCTTGATGCACGAAAAACGCGTGCAATTATTTTCATAATAGACTTTTATAGGGAAAAACCGCCGGAGCACACACCCGGCGGCTTCCCCGCATAGCTTTACAATATGAATTTCAATTTTAAAAAGCAATTACTTTACAAACTCTCGAAGTACTTAATGGTACGAACCATCTGAGAAGTATAGGAGTTCTCATTGTCATACCATGCAACTACCTGAACCTCATAGAGGTCATCAGCAACCTTGGAAACCATGGTCTGGGTAGCATCAAAAAGAGAACCGTAGGTCATGCCAACGATATCGCTGGAAACTACTTCATCCTCTGTATATCCGTAAGTCTCAGGATCGGAAGCAGCCTTCATAGCAGCGTTAATGCTCTCCTTGGTTACTTCCTTGGAAGACTTCACAACTGCGAAAAAGCAGAGTTGTGGAACCTGTTGGAACAGGAACTCTTTGTGCGGATCCGATAAGCTTTCCGTTTTAACTCCGGAATAACAAGCCCGATAGCCTTTGCAGCACCGGTGGAGTTCGGAACGATGTTTACAGCGCCGGCTCTTGCTCTTCTTAAATCACCCTTTCTATGCGGGCCGTCAAGAAGCATCTGATCACCGGTATAAGCATGAATGGTTGCCATGATACCGGACTGAATCGGAGCGAAATCATTTAATGCCTTAGCCATAGGAGCCAAGCAGTTGGTTGTGCAGGATGCAGCGGAGATGATGTTATCCTCAGCCTTTAAAATCTCGTGGTTAACATTGTAAACGATGGTTGGAAGATCATTTCCTGCCGGAGCGGAGATAACAACCTTCTTAGCACCTGCCTTGATATGTGCCTCGGACTTCTCCTTGGAAGTATAGAAACCGGTACACTCTAATACTACGTCAACCTTAAGCTCTCCCCAAGGTAACTTGGAAGCATCTGCTTCCTTGTAAATCTTAATCTTCTTTCCCTTCACCTCGATGTAGTCCTCGCCGGCTACAACGCTGTCACAATACTTATATCTTCCCTGAGAAGAATCATATTTCAAAAGGTGAGCAAGCATCTTAGGATCGGTTAAATCGTTGATGGCAACAATCTCTGTTCCCTCATGGTCAAACATCTGACGGAAAGCCAAACGTCCGATACGGCCAAATCCATTAATCGCTACTTTAACTGCCATAGTCCTTATCCTCCTAAATAAATCATTTAATATTATATAGTTTCCGGAAAGCCTAATCGGAAACTTTCCATCACATAACAGCGTCTATTCTATTGCATCGAAAGTCTTTTTTTCAAGGGAAAAATCGTATTTGTTAAAACTTTTCACTTTTTTATTATAAAAAGAAATTGTTCATGCATTTTAAAAGGACAAAATAAATAAAAGAAAGATGCTTTTGTCACTATTTTTAAATCATTGCCTTTTACATAATCCGCAATATTATCCGCATGATCGAGATACGTTCCAAATCAGAGATTACATCCAAAAATACGACTCCCGCCTGAGGCACACACTCTCCTGAGCTTAGACGCAGGATATGGGTTTCTCTCATATCTTCTTCCATCTCATCCACCTGATCCTCTAGGTGTGCCGTACGCACAACAGCTTCCAAATCATTCCTTTCAAAAGCATCAATACTGGAATTAAAAGGATTCAATCACTTTATCGAAATCTTTCGTAAATCATCCTGTCCTATTTCCGAGAAGGAAATATTATGTTCATCTGCGTATTGAGCCTGCTCCGCAATATTGTTTGCATGGTCAGCCGCACGTTCAATATCCGTAATCGTATTGAACATATTTGTTACTTCAAGCTTCTGCATCTCATTTAAAGAAAGATTTCCGATGTGTATCAGATACTCTGTAAGGAGTTTCTGCATATTATCAATAATCGTCTCTCTCGCAAAGACCTCCGGAATTTCTGCTACATTTTCATTCAATAAAATATCGGAAGCGTGACGAATATTTTCAGCAGTAATCCGTGCCATATTGACTACCTCCGTCTTTGTTGCAGAAATAGCAATGGCAGGTGACTCCAAGATACGAAGGTCCAGATGCTGAATGAGATTTTTCTCCACCTCTGTATAGTGGTTCGGATTCTCCGCCTCTTCTTTATCCTTACTGCTTTCCATGACAAGCTTTCCGGAAAGATTTACAAGCGCATCTCCAAAGGGATAAAAAGTATAATCGTACAACTTACATTAAAAGATGGTATGGAATAAGGAAATCTCCACTGGACTTAAGCCTCCCTGAAAAATGTGCAAAGGAAAGACTCATAAAGAAAAATGACATAGCCAAAGATTATTGCACCACATACGTTAAAAAGAAGGTGTATTACTGCCGCCTCTCTTTGCTGTACGGGATGCTCCCTGCAGAAGATAGCATTGCGGTAACACAGGTTCCGATATTCTGTCCCCAGTGTAATATAGAAGCCTGCAGCTCTGGGAACTGCACCGGATAAAGCCAAGGTCTGCAAAATAGATACAGAAGCTGCGGAAGACTGAATAAGTCCCGTTACAATCGCACCGGCAAGAATTCCCAGTACGGGATTTCCTCCCATTACCTGAAAGGCCCTGTGAAAAATAGGAGAATCCGCATAGGGAGATACAGCGGAACTCATAAATTCAAGACCGATAAAGATTAAGCCCACACCGATACAAAAGTTCGCAAGAAGATCATCATTTCCTTTTTCCGAAAAGGAAACGAAAAGCACCAAAGCCCACCAGTAAGGGAGCAAAAACTCCGGCTTAAAGAAGCTTAGTGCCGTACTGAAACCTGAGTCAAAGAAACCATCCAAGCGGTAATGGTTGTTCCGATATTGGCTCCCCATGATAATACCCACAGATTGAGAAAAGATTTAAGATGCCGGCATTTACAAAACCGACTACCATAACCGTAGTTGCAGAGGAGGACTGTACCAAGGCGGTAATTCCCGCTCCAAGTAAAACAGCCATAATACGGTTCTCAGTCACTATATTTAAGAACTTGGACATTTTTGAACTGGCAGCCTTCTGCATACCGTCACTCATAATGGTCATGCCATATAAAAACATCCCCAGACCCCAAACAGGCTAAAATAAACTCGAGAGATAGCTCATACTCTTTCCTCACCCTTCTCCATAGGATAGACTCTTTTTCTGAACAGGTATCACTCACTCTTAAAGCGACACCATGGCTTAGTATACAAACGCTTATTTGAAAATACAAGGATTAGTTCTTAGAAATACAATATGCGATTTTTTCCAAAGAGAAAAAGACCTTTCTTTTTTGAATAGGGTTTTATCTGCAATATTGCAGCCCTGTATCCGTCCCTGGATATTGCAAGCTTTTCAATTGCTTCAAAAAGAAAAGTCTCTTCTATTCAATTGAAGAAATGCCACTTTAGTGCGGTTTCTCATCCTCATGAAACACTTTTTTTCCACCTTGGCAAAACTTCTGTAAAACGAGTTTTTCACAATCCCTGTTTGTCTCGTTATAAAATGACCTGTTAAGGGGATTTAGGTTGAGTTCATCCCGTTCCGAGAAACCTTTTTCCCAGTTTCCATAGCCCGCATAGTTTCTCTTCCCAAATTCCAAGGAATATATCGGCTCAATTTATAATAATATAATCAAAAAGGGGCTGTAAAATATAAAGCCCCTTTTTGCTGCGTCGCCCGTTGCACGGTAACGAAAAATATCTGCTTTTTATTTTTACAGCTCCCTTTGAAAATTTATGAAGTAAAACCGTAGTACTTATTTACTCCGTCCACCAGAGCATCGCCGAGAAGATTCAGCTGTTTTTTTCGCTGTGATCCGAAATCTTGTCGCCAAGTTCTATGTCCACAGAGGAATCGTGGAATAGGATGTCTGCGTTAAATCCATATCCATCCTACCCTTGGAAAAATCTTTACTCCTTTTTCCTCTTAATCCGGAAATCAAAGCTTTCTCCCAGCTTTTCATGGCTTTCCCAGTGAGATGCCACGGGTTCCATCTTCTTTAAGGAATTGGGGACGGACATAAAGAAAGCACCCTTATCTTTTTCTGTAGAATCCCAATGTAAGGCAATATGTGCGTCCGCTTTATTGTTTGCCAAAACCGTTCTTGCCACATTGTCAAGCTGCACATCTTCTTCGCTGCGAATCAGAAAGAACATCATAGCCCGCATTCAATAATTTTTTGGCAAGAATATGTCCCATCTGTAATGTGACGGTCGCCTCTTTCGTGCCGTCTTTAAAGGTCATCCCGGAAGAAACTGCAAGCGCCGTAGTTATTCCGGCGGCATTTGTTCCTCCGTTACCTTTTCTGGTGCCGTCCGGATGACAAAGTGTCCGTACTTTTTCCCCGCCTTTTCGTGCCATGACCGGCATTGACCGCTATCGTAATCTTCTTCAGTTTTTACTGTCAGAAGTATACAAAATAGCCTTTTCCCGTATTGATTTTTCGCATTTTCCTGCATATTTCCAATTTAAGTTCAGGCCGATTTCCGTTGCTGCAAAACTCTGCATGGCAAGCAACACGGAAAGGGCCATTCCTAAAATAATCCCTTTTCCCCTCATCTTCTCTCCTCTTTTTCTTTCTATTTATTTCATCTCTATACAAAAGGCATATGCCTTAAATGTTCAGTAATAAGGATACTGGAAGGGGAATCTCTGTACAACCTTCTTTCTATTACAGTGCTATTACGGTTTTTCTTACAGGAGAAATCGAGAAACAACAAACCAGAGAAGTACGATTCCGCCAAAAATAATTCTATAGTAGGCAAATACCTTAAAGTCATGATTTTCGAATGTAACGGAGCAGAAAACGAATACAGTAGATGCTCACAAAAATAAGTTAAAATCATGGCAAGAATAAGCATAAAACCATTCGCTCCCGCTGAAATTCCCTCCATGCTTAATGAGCTTCCAAGACTTGCTCCGGCCATAACCGGTACACTGAGAAAAAGAAGGAAAAACTCCGTTGCAGCAACTCTTCCGACCGATAAAAAGCATGGCGCCGATAATCGTTGCACCGGAACGAGAGGTCCGGGAATCAGTGCCAGGCATTGAAACAGTCCGATTTGGAAGGCAAGCGTCCATGATAGATCCTCTACTTTCGTAATCCTAAAATTCTTATTTTCATTTCTCTTCTCCACAAAAATAAAGAGAAATCCGTAAAGAATCAGCATCAGAGAAACCACGAAACCATTATAAAGATATTTATCCAAAATATCATCCAAAGCAAGACCGAAAACCGCAGCAGGGAGACAGGCCAAAAGTATTTTTCCGATTAAAATCGCCTTTTCCTCTTTCAGATAAAATCCTCCTCCCTCTTTCTCTTTCCAAAGGGCCAGAGGCGTAGAGCAAACTGCTGCACAACAGCCATTACCGCGGCAAGCTGAATCAAAACCTCAAAAAGTGGAAAAAGAATTCCCTTACTCCCGTGTAAGGGAATGATATCCTGCAGAAGGATAAGGTGACCCGTAGAAGAAATCGGAAGCCACTCCCGTAAATCCCTCTACCAGGGGAAAAAAACAATAAGCTTTTAAAAATTCAACGATATTCATATAACTCCTTTTTATTTCTTTAAGATCAAGCGCTGTCTTCATTAATCCGGAATTGTCCAATCTATAGGACTTAATCCCTCTTTCTCCAGGTAAGCATTGCATTTGGAGAAAGGGTTTGGGAAACCAAAAAATCCTCGATAAGCACTTAATGGACTGGGATGGGGTGCTGTAAGAATCAGTCTCTTTTTCTGATGAATCATCTTCCTCTTACTCTGTGCAGGACTCCCCCAAAGGATATACACCACAGGATCTTCCTTTTCCTCAATCGCCGCGATTGTTGCATCCGTAAATTCTTCCCACCCGATTCCCCTATGGGAAAAAGCTTGATGGGCACGAACCGTAAGTACCGTGTTTAGAAGCAGAACCCCTTGTTCCGCCCAAGGTCGTAAATCTCCATTTTTCGGAATAGGACAAGATAAATCATCGCTTAATTCCTTATAAATATTTTGCAAAGAAGGAGGAAGCGGCATTCCCTTTTTTACGGAAAAACTGAGTCCCTGCGCTTGTCCCGTTCCATGATAGGGATCCTGTCCCAATATCACAACCTTGAGCTTCCCATAAGGACAAAGCTCGTATGCCTTAAAGATCTCCTTCGACGGAGGATAAATCTCCTGTGTTTTATATTCCTTCAGTACTGTTTCATACAAGCTTTTATAATATGGTTTTTTATACTCGCCCTGAATATGCTCTACCCAATCATTTCTCAATCATGAAATCTACGTTGCTCCTTTTTGCAGTTACCTGCTTTATATAAGTCATAAAGAAATGAACCGGTTTTTCCTTCTTTAGGATATTCCTGTTCTTCCAGTTCCAAAATAGCCTTGTCGTAGGCATTCACAATTTTTCGTACCTGCACTGTGAATCAACTCTCTTTTTAAAGGCGGATCCGTAATTCGCATGCACATGACCGTGCACCATATACTTTGGTCTATACTTTTTGCACCAGTTCTTCAAAGCCAGAAAACCCCGGTGTGCGGGGTCATCCATATCTCCGTATCCTCGAATCGGTGCATGCGTAAGAAGTATATCAAAACCATTTTTCAAGAAAATATCCTTCTTTACTTTCTGTACTCTTTTTCTCATCTGCTCTTCCGTGAACATGAATTTTCCGGGTCTGTACCAAGGAGCGCCACCCAGTCCGAGAATCCTTAATCCCTTAAAATCATAGACCTTATCCTCTATACACTCACACCCCAGAGGAGGCTTAAAAGGAATAAGATTCATCGTGATTTCCGTGAACATAGAGAACCGGGGCCTTTCCCATGGTAACCAAAAACTGCAGGTAATCCGGATTCAAATCTCCGGCGGAAAGAATCAAATCAATGCCCTCCAGTTTTTCTTTTTTAAAATGATCCCAAAGTCCTTTATTTTCTTCATCTGCTATACATAATATTTTCATAGTAAGAACCCTCCGGAAAGAATTGCTTCCCGTGACTCTTTGGTGAAGGAATCCAGTGGGTGGAATCTCTCCCACGACATTGTCGTTACAGCCACCGCATATCCACAATCTCATCCATCTCTAAACTGTCGGCTCCCTCGTCCTGTATTTTTTTCCTCTTGGCTATGGATTTCTCCGGCAAAAGGACGAAGTCTTCCCTCTATTATTTCCCTTTCTAAAATAGACAAAAGTTTCTTGGAAGAATAATTTAAATTTGCGGAAAGAATCACATCAATAACCCCTTCCTTTAAACCATAGTAGTAGTTCAGCGCGCTGTGGCTTTTTGCAAGGCTACTGCTATGATAAGATCCCTCAAAAATGGAACGCAAAATAATCTCATAATATCTGCCCCCAGTTATAGACTGCGCAGCAATATTAAAGCTTACTTCTCCCTCGCGACTGATGTATAGCCCGAAATCTCTGCTACGCTCAAAGGGCTTCGTAAACTCAGGGCCGGAAATAGTTCGAATCCCCTTTTCCCGAAACTCTTCCTTCCAATCTGCTCCCTCTACCCCGCTCCAGGACAGATGCACCTTGGCCCATGGATTAATAAACTGCGCACCGATGGCAAAGGCATTGATATTCGAGACAGTTCCATATAAGGGAACTGCTCAACATAGCCCAAGTCATTTCCATCTGTAATGGATGCAGCAAGTGCACCCATCAAAAATTTTGCCTCATACATCCTTCCATAATAGGTACGAATGGAATTATAAGAAGTGTTCACGGAACAATTCAAGATGGAAACTTCCGGATGTTCCAGTGCAAGTTTCACTCCTTCCTGCGCCATAAAAGGTGCTGTAGTGAAAAATGACATTAGCCCCCTAGCTACAGCTTCCTCAACCTTCTCTTTTACCCGTTCATCCGTATTGCAGTTTTTCCCAGCTTCGACTCTACCTGCCCCTTAAACTTTTCCTGAATATAATTCCTGCCGAGTTCATGGGAATATGCCCAGCTGGAGCTTTCTACCGTTCTTTCGTATAAGAAAGCAATACGTAATGGGTTCTTTCCCCTATACAGGCTTCCCGAAGAAAAAATATCCAAAAAGCCTGTGTTTTTCTTTACTTCTCCGGGATTCTGTACCAAAAACCACTTCTCCTGCAGATTTCTTATATTCATTCCGCAGTTTTTCCAGATTCTCTTTGATATTTTCCGTGCTGTTATCCAAAATGGATTCCATGCCGTAAACCGTGATATAGAGGAAAAAGGCATCTCCGGCGGTAGTACCGAGTTTCTTTCCTCCTATGCTAAAATACAATTCGGAAAAGCGTGCAAAAGCGGCACGAACATCTTGAAAGCTCGGATGACCAAGGCTCTCCGCTTTTCATTCCCAAAAATTGCGTGAAGCGTTCATAGGCACCAAGTTCCGAAAAATGAATGTTGTATATTCCGCTGGACTTAAAAATCCACAAATTCATAATAGAGCTTGTTTTCTCTCTCCTCCGTTCTTTTTCGGCAGAATCCGAATAACCGTTGCCGGAATAGACACCGCTCCGTTATATCGGCTAACCGATACACGCTTATTTCCTTCCAGCACATAGAACTTATACATATATTCATAGACAATAATCGGCTCACGAATCCCCTCTTCTCTGGCAGAATCATATAGAGCGGACCATTTACTTGCGAACTCCGTATTCGGTCTTAGTATAGGCATAAAATTTTTCGCAAAAGATTGCTGCCTTGACTTCGTTTTTGTACCGACAATATCTGTCAAAGGAATCTCCAAAAGTCCCAGCCTGTATTCTCCCTGTATTTCCTCTTTATTCAATTTATCATCCAGAGCCTCCAGATAGGGAGACTCCCCAAAAAGCAGGGCATTTCTATAGGCTCTATCCCCCAGCTTCTTCGCTTCGATATAGTCATCAATCATAGGACCTCCTTCATAAACATGCAAAGTATAGCATAAAGCAGGGTAAAGCGTCATCGTTAGGCTCAAAGTTCATAAAAAAAGGGATTAGAGCGGCGATTATGCCACTCTAAATCCCTCTATAAAGCTTTATTGCGGGCCGTTTGTACTCCCTGCCTGAATTGAACCGCCATTTTGCAGTAGAGTTACCGGAAGGTCCCTGTGCACTAGGTCCGTCGATTACCGGATTGCTGTTTCCGTTCGGATTCGGGCTGCCCGGATTACTGCTTCCGTTTGGGTTAGCTGTTCCCGGATTTCCCGAACTGCTTCCTCCCGGTCCTGCCGATCCCGGTCCTTGCGTATTTGCCGGATTGCTCTGCGCCGGAGAGGAGGAGGAACCCGCTTCTGTAAAGTTCAGATTCGACGTATCGGAAGTGCATACACCGTGTTCATTAAAACTGAAGGAACGCCCATCCAGGGTTACTGTCGTATTCACAAGCATCTTTCCGTCATCCAGATAGTAGTAATGGCTCTTCTCTCTCAACCATCCTCTTACCATTTTTTCCGTTTGCGCTGAAGTAGTACCAAGTATTTTTCTATCTGCTTTCCAGCCTGTGGACATCTTTCCGTTACTCGGTTCCATGTAATACTTGTTTCCGTCCGTATCCGTCTTCCAACCGGTTTCCATATTGCCGTTGGAAGCGGAAAGGTAATAATAATCTCCGTTTAAGTTCAACCATCCGCTCTGCATAGAGCCGTCCGCGCCAAAATAATACCACTTATCGGCAATCTTTAACCACTTCTGCATAGGAAGTGACCCGTCTTCAGGCGCAAAGTAATACCACTTATCGGCAATTTTTCTCCAGCCGGTAGCCATCGCACCGTAGGACTTCAGATAATACCATATATCCTTTCCGTCCTTTTGCAACTTCAGCCATCCGGTCTGCATGGTTCCGTCAGATTTTAAATAATACCAATTCTTGTCAATTTCTCTCCAGCCGGTAACCATAAGACCTGACGGACGGAAATAATGCCAAGCATTGTTAATCTTCTTCCAGCCCGTTACCATATGGTATCTGCCCCGATATAATAGTAACCGGAAGATGTATGAATCCACTTTCCGCTAACCTTCTGTTCTGTCTTCGGATCCACAAAATAATACTTTCCGTTCTGCTGTCCCCAGCCTGCGGCAAATGCAGTCAGCGAAAGGCTGGCCACACAAACCCCACGGCCAAAGCTTTTTAAGCCGAATTTTTTTGACTAAATTCATAATCTTCCCCCTTTGAAGCGGATTCTTCGTAAAATTATCAAAAAGCAGCTCTCTTCTCTTAGAAAACTGCCCATTTTTCTTTTTCACACTATAGCATAGCTTCATTTCCAATTTCTATACTAAGCTCTTACTTTTCCTTAACAATTATAAGAATTTTTACTAAAAAGGGTCTGTAAATAATCAAAGCATCGTCCTGATTATTTACAGACCCTTTAGATAATTTTTCTTTTATTTTTCTTTTTATTTCCTTTTTAAAAATCCATCGAGATTACAGATTTTTCTTCTTTACCTTTTTCTTTGCCTTTTTATTCTTTTAGTCTTTTTTAATCCCAGCTCTTTGTTTAACCAATTCAGTCCTGCTCTTGTCACATAATTATATGGCTGATTGAAATGTGGCATAAAGAACAAGTCTACTAAGGAAGCTCCGCCATGGTCAGACCCTTCTGAATAGCCAGAGAGAAAAAGTGAATGATAGCCGTTGCATCATAGCTGGAGCCTAACTGGCAACCCACAATCTTTTTATCTTCCTTTTTGTAAACTATACGAAGCTTAACCTTCAGGATTCTCCACTTCCATAAAAGCCGGGAACTGGGTATCCTCGTAATCCTCGTAAGAAACCTCCATGCCTTCTCTCTCGCTGCCGCTAAAAGAAAGTCCTGTACAAGCCAACTTATAACCATAGATTCCCAAAGCACTGGATCCCTGTACACCGAGACTTTCTACCGGAGTACCGCAGATATTATGTCCGGCTACAACACCGGAACGAACCGCATTGGTAGCCAAACGCAATATAATTCTCTCTTCCTCTTGCGTTGTCATAAAGGCTTGCACAGTCTCCAATAGCATAAACGGAGGGATCACTGGTTTGTTGCTTTCTGTTTACCAGATATGCACCGTTTTGATACAGCTTTAAGTGCTCTAAGCCAAGGCTTGCATTGGGTTTGAAGCCCACAGCACAGATTACCATATCCGCATCATAAACGCCTTTATCAGTTCTTACAGCGGATACCTTGCCTTCTCTAAGAACTCTTCTACCCTTTCTCCTAAAAGCCAGCTTAATGCCATGCTCTACCATTCTGTTTTTTAATTCATCCGAGAACGGTGCATCAAAATAGCCTGCCAGGATACGATCCACCATGTCGATCAAGGTTACTTCCAAACCAAGGCGCTGAAAAGCTTCTGCAAGCTCAACACCGATATATCCACCGCCAAGCACACATACCTTCTTAAACTCTCCCTTGTGTTTCAGCTTCTCGATAACCTCTGCAGCATTCTGATAAAGCTTTACCATCTGCACATTTTCTAAATCAAAGCCTTTTACCGGAATTCTATTCGGGATAGAGCCTGTGGCAAAAACAAGATTGTCATAGTGATCTTCAGTACTTTTCCATCTTTTAACTCTACCTTGACCCGTCTTCTTATCGTAATCAACGGAAAGCACACGAGACTCCATGTTTACCTTTGCACCCTTCTCCAAGAAGTCCTCCGGCTTTGCATAAAAGAGTCCGTCCCCGGAATGAATCTGCTCTCCAATCCAAAGTGCCATTCCACATCCTAAAAAAGAGATATTGCTGTTCTGATCATAAATGGTTAATTCCTGATTGGGGTAGGATAAAAAATAGTATTGGCGCAGGCTGTTCCCGCATGATTCAGCTCCTACCAATATTGTCTTTGCCATGAGATTCCTCCTTGAATTTTTGATATTCTTTTTAGCAATACCTATATTTTACCCCATTTTTCTTGGGAAAGAAATAAAATTAGTATAAATAATTGTTCTTATTTTATCCCTCAAAAGCTTCTTTTGCATCCTTAAAATATCTAAACATTTTTCAAGCTATACTCACCAAACTCCTGTCCATTTTTTTCATTTTTATAGGCACTACAAACTCCACAGCAGTCCGGAAAGTCCCATATAAGCAATTAAAAAGCTATCCAATTCCACTTTACTTCTTGCACCAAGCAGTAAAGGCTTCTTCACTCCTTCCACATCTGCCGCCCATAGATAATCTTCCAAAAACAGCTTTTGCCGTATCAAAACTCATATAGGAATAAATCGCTCCCCATGGCTATATCCAGTAGAGGATCCGCCATTCCGGCATATTCCCAGTCAATCATTTTCACACCCTCTTTTGTGAAAAATGAAATTATCCTATACCGCATCAATATGACAAAGGCAAAGGGGTGAATCGGATTTCTCCACAAGACAGAGCATCTCTTCCATACTCTCCTTCATCTTCCCGTAGTCCTGATAGGGAATCTCCCCTCCTTCGAGGCAAATTGCCTCGTAGTACCGAGTCTTTCTCGTAAGGAAAAACGGATGCCCAACCATTTTCCTGCTTTCATGAAGCTTCAATAAAAGCTTCATGCAGGCTCTTCTTTCTTCTTGCTTGGAAAAATCCGCATTGCGAGAGCTTCTTCATAATAACGAGAAATCTTATAGCCATTTTTCCGGATTAAAATAAAGGAGCTCTTCCGTAATATTCAGTTCCTTTACAATTCTATAAATTTCTTCCTCTTCTTTTCGGTTAATCAGCTTTTCCCGTTCCTACTCCGGGGATACGACAGATAAAATCTTTTGCCTGCATAGTCTTTATTCTTACTCCCTTCATCAATGCCGAAAAGAAAGGATTTATTGGTCATACCGGCCTTTAGGCAGCGAAGTCGTACAATATCTTGCTCCGGGACGGCAAAGACGGAAGAAATCAACTCCATGGCTTCCGAACCGGAATGATTGTTGTACTTTTCATCAAAAGAACGAAGCTCTTCCAGATTTTCAAACTCATAAATCTGCCCCTCTTTTTGCTCATTTCGATAAATTGAGGCAAATGCTTTATGCATAAACGGAGAACATCCTCCCAGTAAAAATCCTCCGTTCCGGGTTTGTGATAGTATTCCTCCAGATACGGTAAAAAAGCGGAGAAGAATTCTTTCTTAAAGAAAACAGGGCCATACATGCAATAAGCATCTTTTCCGCCAACCTCTACGCTTTTAATCTGCCCATCCTTTGCACAATCCAAAACCCATTCCTTCGTTTCCCCTTCCATAAAGTTTGCCGCATACCAAGATAAAGGTTCAATACTATGGTACATATTTTCCCGCATCCAGTTATCGGAAGAAAGAATATAAAAACTCTTCCCCTTCATTGCCTTTCTCGCATGATAAAGAGTCCCGATGGTATTCTTCGTGGAATACTCCGGATTATATAAAAGCTTTACTCCATAAGCATCAATAAGATAATCAAATTTTTTCCTTCAAATACCCCACAACGATGGTAATATCGTAAATTCCCACGGCATGAAGCTGCTTAATCTGTCTTTCAATCATCCTTTCCCCAAGAACCTCCAGTAAGCCCTTCGGACATTCATAGGTAAGCGGAACAAAGCGAGAGCCAAATCCTGCAGCCAATATAAGGGCCGCATCCACCTTATGCTCCTCTAAAAACGCTCTGCCTCTTTCCGTAAACTGCCGTGCTGTTCCTCTTCCTCCCTGCTTTTCAAGATAGCCCTCTTCCTCCCAGCCTTGAATGCACTGGTTCACTTTCCCAAGTGACATCCCCGTTTCCTCAGCCCACTGTCTTTGGCTGTATTCCGGATGTTCCATGATATTTTCTCAACAAAATAGTACAGGAATTCATTTTTTCTCCTTTGCTATACCGTATGGGTATTTGTTCATAATACGAATACATCGGCATTTTATGAACAATTATAATAGCAGAAAAGAAAAAATTTGTCCTGTACTATTCTCCATTTTATGAAATTTAAGATTTTTGATACAACTTAGCTCTTTAAAAAGACGGATTACACTTCGCTCTTTATATCTCCGATACCTCATACAAAAGGTCTCCGTAGCTCGGGAACGGCCAAAGACTCTTATCCATGATTGTTTCCAAGCTATCACAAGGCCTTCTCAGTTCCTGCATAGCGGGAACAATGGTCTCATAAGCATAAAAGGCCTTTTCCCTCTCCGACTTACATTCTACGGATTTTTCTAACTGCGCTAAAAGTGCTTCTCTTTTCTTGTCAATCTCCTCTAAAAGAGCAGATGCCTCATTGAGTAAACGTTCTTCGGCATAAGTGGAAGCCGTCTTGGAAACCTCGCGCACAAGCCTTAAGGTAGAAGCCAGTCGTTCCACATACTGAATCGCTGCAGGAATAATCTGCTTTCCACTGATATTCACCATCGCCCTTGCTTCAATATGAATTACCTTTGCATAGTGTTCATACTCCACCAGTTCTCTACTTCTAAGCTCCGATTCCGTATAAATCGAGAACTTGGAAAAGAGTTTAATGGCCTCTTTTTTCGTCAATGCGGAAATAGCCTGTACCATAGAGGAAAGATTCGGAAGTCCTCGGTTTTCCGCTTCCGTAACCCATTCCTTTGCATAGCCGTTTCCATTAAAAATGATTCTTTCGTGCTTTGTAAGAGCTCCTTAATATAGTCATGCACCGCAAGTTGGAAATCCTCTTGTTTTTCCAGATAATCCGCAGCCTTTTGAAATTGTTCCGCGGTAATCGTATTTAGGATAATGTTGGCACTTGCGATAGAATCGGAAGAACCCAGCATACGGAACTCAAACTTGTTACCGGTAAAGGCAAAGGGAGAGGTTCTGTTTCTGTCCGTATCGTCCGCCAAAACATTGGGAAGAGCACTGACTCCCATTGTCAGACTCTTCCTTTTCTTTGACTTTGTCGCGTATCCCGTTCCGATTAACTGCTCTACTACACCCTGCAGCTGGCTTCCGATAAAGCAGGAAATAATGGCGGGAGGTGCTTCATCCGCCCCCAGCCTGTGATCATTTCCTACATTGGCCGCAGACACAGAAGCAGTTCACTGTGTGAATCTACCGCTGCCAAAACACAGGCAAGTACCAAAAGGAACTGTACATTTTCATGCGGACTTTCTCCCGGATTCATAAGATTGATGCCGTCATCCGTAGTAAGAGACCAGTTGTTGTGCTTTCCTGAACCGTTCACACCGGAAAAGGCTTTTTCATGAAGAAGACACTCAAGACCATGTCGAGAAGCCACTTTTTTCAGGCTTTCCATAACGAGCTGATTATGGTCCAGAGAAATATTCGCCTCTTCATACACTACAGCAAGCTCATGCTGGGAGGGCGCCACTTCATTGTGCTCCGTCTTCACCGGAACTCCGAGGCTCCATAACTCCTCATCAAGATCCCGCATAAATTCTGCAATTCTCTTTCGAATAATACCATAGTAGTGGTCATCCAACTCCTGTCCTTTTGCCCGGCATACTGCCAAAAAGAGTCCTTCAGTATAGACCAAATCTTTTCTTTTCAGATATTTTTCACGATCAATAAGAAAGTATTCCTGCTCAGCTCCAACGGATGGCTTGACATAGCGACTTTTGGTATTTCCAAAAAGCCGCAATATACGAAGCGCCTCTCGGTTAATTGCTTCCATAGAGCGTAATAGGGGCGTTTTCTTATCCAGTGCCTCTCCGGTATAGGAGCAAAAGGCTGTAGGAATACAGAGGGTTACGGTTTCTCCTTCTCTTCTTAAAAAGGCAGGACTGGTACAGTCCCAGACCGTATATCCTCTTGCTTCAAAGGTAGCTCGAAGACCGCCTGACGGGAAGGAGGATGCATCCGCTTCCGAACGCACAAGCTCCTTACCGGAGAACTCAAGCATGACCTTTCCTTCTCCCACAGGACTTAAAAAAGCCTCATGTTTTTCCGCCGTGATTCCCGTAAGCGGCTGAAACCAGTGGGTATAGTGTGTAGCTCCTTGCTCAATCGCCCACTCCTTCATTCCCTGCGCTACGGCATCCGCCAGCTCCAAGGTCAGAGAATTCCCTTCTTGAATGGCTTTTTCAGATTCATATCACATTCTTCGGAAGTCTCTCCCGCATCATTCCGTCATGAAAAACATTCTTTGAAAAATTATCCATCCTTCTCCATCCCCTTCAATAGCTTTGAAAATATCATAAACAAGACATCGTACACTTGCTTTCAACACTCGGTATAAATGAATATTTCGTAGCATTGAAATAAAAATGTTTCAATACTACGAAATATCAATGTTTACAATTCTGTTTTATGATTGCAACTTTCGGAATACCGTTTGATATTTATGCTTTTTCCGCCACAACCGAAAAAGCGCAATTTTTCTTACATTCCTCAACAATCGCTTCAGCACCCGGTTTTAAAAGCTTTCTCGGATCGAAGCCCTTGCCCTTTTTATCCGATCCCGCTTCAATATACTCTCTGGTAGCCTTTGCAAACACAAGCTGAAGCTCCGTATTTACATTAATCTTCGCTACACCAAGAGAAATTGCCTTCTTAATCTGGTCATCAGGAATGCCGGTACCGCCATGTAAAACCAAAGGCATCTTATCTCCTACTGCTTTTTTGATTTCTGCTAAGGTTTCAAAGGAAAGTCCCTTCCAGTTCTCCGGATATATACCGTGAATGTTACCGATACCTGCTGCAAGGAAGTCTACGCCAAGATCAGCAATCTTCTTGCATTCCTCCGGATCCGCGCATTCTCCCATTCCGATAACACCGTCTTCTTCACCACCGATGGCACCGACTTCCGCCTCAATGGAAAGCCCTGCCTTATGTGCTGCAGCAACCAGTTCTTTTGTCTTTTCAATGTTCTCTTCAATAGCAAAATGAGAACCGTCGAACATAATGGATGTAAAGCCAGCCTTAATGCAACTGTAGCATCCGTCATAACTGCCGTGGTCCAAGTGAAGTGCCACGGGAACTGTAATTCCCAAGCTCTTATCCATAGCCTTCACCATAGCTGTCACGGTTTCAAAACCGCACATATACTTTCCGGCCCCCTCGGATACTCTAAAATAACCGGAGACTTTACCTCCTCGCAAGCCAGTAAAATGGATTTGGTCCACTCTAAGTTGTTGATATTAAACTGCGGTACTGCATAGTGACCGGCAAGTGCCTTATCCAGCATTTCTTTTGCGCTAACTAACATAAATCCTCCTTATTCTCTCTTTCTTTTTACCCTGAAATAGTACAGTGCAGTTCATCACTGCATTGTAGAAAAATTCACAAATACGCTGTGAGTGTAGCACAAAATTCCCCCTTAGGAAAGCAGGAAATGAGAAATGGTTAACTTCATATCCGGAACAGTACAAACCGTATTATGGCGCACTTTCGCTTTCCATTACATCCCTGATAACTTCCGGCATGGGTTTCTTCCAAAGCTCCGCAACGGACTGAATTGCAGCATAGACATCCTCCGGCACGTACTCTTTTAAAGCTCGAAGTACTGTCTGAGAGAACTTATAAGGACTTGCAGTGGAAACAATTAATAATTTTTCCTTATTCCCGCTCTCATAGGCATAATGGTCTGCTAAAAGCTTTGCCATAGCGGTATGCGGGTCAAGAATATATCCGGTCTCTTTGAAGGTTTGGAAGATAGTTACACTTCCCTCTCCATCCTTTCCGAATCCACTGTAGAATTCTTCTTCCAGTTTTTTCTGCATTTCTTCCGAAATCTGATATCTTCCTCTCTCATTTAAATCCTTCATATAAGCCTCGATATCCTTTTCCTTACGGTTTACCGCATACAAAAGTCTTTCCAGATTGGAAGAAATCAAAATATCCATAGAAGGAGAAGTAGTAAGATGGAAGGGCCTGTTCTTATCATAAATACCGGTATGGAAGAAATCGGTCAAAACCTTGTTTTCATTGGAAGCACAAAGCAATGTTCCAAGAGGCAATCCCATTTCCTTCGCAAAATAAGCAGCTAAAATATTTCCAAAGTTTCCTGTCGGTACGGAAACAGCCAACTTTTCTCCTTCGGAAAGCTCTCCCTGCTTTAGTAGCTGACAGTATGCATAAACATAGTATACAATCTGTGGAACCAAACGCCCGATATTAATAGAGTTCGCAGAAGAAAGACGATAACCCTTCTTTAAAAGCTCAGCCCTATATTCTTCATCAGCAAAAATCCGCTTTACGCCACTCTGCGCATCATCGAAGTTTCCTAAAATAGCAGCAACATGAGTATTTTTTTACCCTTTTGCACCTTCATCTGCCGCTCTTGGAAGTCGGATACACCATCTTTAGGATAGAATACAATAATCTCCGTTCCTTCCACATCACTAAAGCCCTCCATGGCAGCCTTTCCCGTATCTCCGGAAGTGGCGGTCAGGATGACAATTTTCTCTTTAATGTTGTTTTTTCTTGTGCTGACTTTAAGCAGATACGGTAAAATCGACAAAGCCATATCCTTAAATGCCAGTGTTTTTCCGTGAAACAACTCCAAATAGAAGAATTTACCTTCCTTTACAACAGGGCGATTTCCGGACAGTCAAACTTGTCATCATACGCACTACGGATACAGAAGCGAAGTTCTTCCTCAGTAAAATCCGTAAGATACAGCTTCATCATCTCATAGGCAAGATCCTGATAGCTTAGTTCAGAAAGCTCTCGGAGAGATTTAGAGAGCTTAGGTATGGAATCCGGTACAAACAGTCCTCCATCCGCCGCTAGTCCCTTTACAATCGCCAAAGAAGGGCTCACTCCTCTTTCTCCGCCTCGTGTAGATTGGTAATCCATACTTTTCTCCTTTACTATAATATCCCCTTTTCAAAAGGGTCTCAATCTTAATTCTTAATAAGCCAAAGATAAACTCTTCATGCCGGAACTAATTACCCATCCTGTCATCTTTTCCCCTTCCCTGCGAAATACTTTTCAAAAGAATATCCTACTTTTTCTTCCCTTGTAAACAAAGGGATTTCTTGCCTGAAACGACTCTCCATGGTTTTCTTACTGACCACAACACAAAGAAAAGTAAGAAGCAATAGGAAGAGAAGAAAAAAACAAAATTCCGTGAATCATGTAGTTGGTTTTTGCAAACTATAAATTCCGTAAAAAAACAAACCGTAAAGCAAAAAACTGAAGCCATACGCAAAAATACTGGCATAGGCAATATTTCTAGCCAAGAGACTGCATGCAATTCCCAAGGCACTGAGAAACAGGCAGGAAATCCCATAGGTCAAGAAATACAAGAAAAAGATAGAGATTGGGAATTCCGCTGTAAATATACACGGTAGCAAGAAACGGGAGGGAAGATATGGCCAAAGTCCCCAAGGTACTAATTTCCGAAAAAAGCTTCCCGAAGATAATGCTTTTTACTGTCCAAGTCCGTGCCGAGGAGGAGTTCAAGCATATTCTGCTCTTCTTCCATACTCAAACCGGACACTGTAATTGCCGGCGCAAGAAGGAGCAGAAGAAGAAAAAAAGACCAACTGCCACAAAATAGTATATTTGCAAAAAGGCGGAATAACGAATCTCTCCTGTTTGCAGTCCATTCAGAGAAATGTAATACAGATTACTGATAAACAAAATCAGAAGAATAAGGTTGGTAAAGGAAATCAAAAGGGGCAAAAAAAGTCCACGGTTGAACAGTAATGTTTCCTTTCGCCAAATCGGATTTTCATTCATAGGAAATGATACTCCTTTCATCCTTTGCTTCTTTTCCCAAAAATATTTTTCCATACTTCCCTGCCTCTCTATAGAAAGAGTGAGACAAATCCCTGCATCCACAATTCGCCTTAAAAAGCTCTGCCTCTTCTCTCGCGTTCCCCTTTAAAACGGATGTGAATTTCATTTTCCTTCAGACTGATAGACTTCACCTTTTTATCTTCTTTTAAGAGGCTTAATATATCTGTCCGTCTGCCCTCAACCTGAATCACTATAGGATTCTGCTCACTGACCTCTCGAAAAAAATTGTAGACACCGATCCTTTTCGAATCACCTTTCCCTGATGAAGAAAGGCTAGGTGTGTACAAAAGGTCCGAAAAATCGGAAAGACTGGAACCGGTCATAAAAATACTCTTTCCCTGCTCCGCATAGTCTAACAGCATCCCTTTGATTTCCGTTGCGGTCCGAATATCCATAGATACCATCGGCTCGTCCAAGACTAAAATCTTCGGCTCATGCAGCATGGCACGAACCAAGGAAAGTTTCTGAAACACCGCCTTGGGAAGTACTTCCATAGGGCTATTTTTCCCATGAGCTGATATCTGCAAGCTCCATCAGCATATGAATCCGGGATCGAATCTTACTGTCTTCCATGTGATAGCAGGACGCAAAAAACTGCAAATACTCAAAGACCTCCATCTTTGGATATCGTCCAAGAACCTGTGGAACATAACCCAAACGTCTTTTTAGTCTTCTCACTCCGCTTCCTGCTTCCATGTCATCTATCATGATAGTTCCTTCATCCGGAGACTGGAGTCCCATAGAAGCTTCACTACCGTCGTTTTCCCGGAATCCGCCAATCCTAAGAGACCGAAAAATTTCTCCTGTCTCTATTTTTAAGGAAAAGTCCTCCAGAACCAGATAATTGCCAAAGCTCTTTTTACATTTACAAACTCTATCATCCTATCTCCTCCTTGGCACTAATGGTAATCATGGGAAGGAGTTGTCTGATTTCCGGAGACGCAAGGGACTCTTTGGAAATAAAACGAAGCTTCAATTCATTTTTCATTCAAATAGGGCTTTAAACGTGTACCGCTTAAAACGCCCTCTTCCTTTCCGATGCTGTCACTTAGCCTCCGGTAAGATGATTATAAATAGCCATATTTCCTTGAAAAATTCATTAAAAAGGCGGTTACCGTCCGCTTCCACATCCAACCTCTCAAAGAAAATACTCTCTATCTTTTCTTCCTCCCCGAGATTGTAGACAATTTCCAGCGGAATCATGGGATTCATGGTATTGGTGCCGGTGTCGAACTCCCCGCTTTTCAATGTAGGGATCCCGGGAAAGGGCACTGTATTCTTTGACTCCTCCCTCACTTCTCTTCAGTTCCATGGATGCGGAAACGATACTGATACCGTATTGTTCCAAGTTTTTCTTTCCGATTCCTTTTTCTTTCACAAAGCTGTCCATAAATTCCGGACCATCCTCTCTTTTGCAATCGCAAAAATCGGGCATCCGGAAAATAACCATGAATCTGCTCTCCTAAAATAAAGCGGATAAAATTTTTACTGTTTCCGTAAATAAAAAGAGTACTGAGGTAATCAAAGTCACTGATGGGAACTGCTGTGGATTCCAAACCTCCAAGCTGCACGCTTTGTCCTTTTTCCAGTTTCCCAGCTTAATAATTCTGCCATAGAGAAGAATAAAAGCATCGGAAAGGGTATATTCTGTATTGTTGGTCAATTCACCGGAAAGGACTCCTCCAAAATAAGCTACACTTCCCTCTATCACGCCTTTATTATTGGGGACCTTTTTATTTAAAAGAAAAATAATGCGGACTGAAGGGCTCCCCATTTTGAATGTCTATAACGGATTTTTCACGCTCCTGCAGAATTTCCGTACGACTCAGGTTTTCCTCTTTTCTTAAAACGTCCCAAGTCTCGGTATAGTCCAAGCCTTTCAGGATTGGATTTACCGTATATTCCACTTGAATTCCCAGAGAAAAAGTTGCGTTCTTCCGGAGAACGCAGATTAATATAATTTTCCTCATCTACACTCTCTTTGTTCAGCTGCAGAAGCTTTACATACGAAATAAAGCTTCCGTTAAAGCGAGTTCCCATGCCCAGCGCCCATATCAAAAGTGTACCGAAAAGCGCCAAAAGAATAATACTGGGACGATATGCTCTTAGGAATGTTGCTTACGCATAAGAAAAATAAAGACCGGGTCCCCACAAGAATCAGATAGCAAAAGTAAAATAATAAAAATATAAAGGAATGGACGGCAGCTTTGATAAATCGGATAGATTCATCAGCTCTTCCAAATCCCAATACTGTTTTAGGCTCCGCTCCGATGCGGAAACAGAGAGAGTATCCAATCGGTTTTGCCCATAAATCTGAAGAAATAAACGACCGATGTAACTACTGTCTTCCGTGGCATAACGTTCCAGCTGCAATAAATCATAGCCCAGAACAGCCAGAAGACCGTTTCCTATGGGACAAACGGAAAGAAACGGGGTTCCCTCCGAAAAAGCGCTTTCCCTTCCTCCCTTCAAATAAATCGGAGAACTCGTAAGATTTTCCGTACTTCCTGTTCCAAGTCCTTCTTCATCAAAGGTTCCGCTACCCGTTTTCTCTTCTCCCAAAAAGAGACTGCGGTTTTGAAAAATCAAGTGGCGTTGCCAAAAAAGATGAAAAATCCTCTGAAAGTGTCTGCATCCCATTCTCGGATAAAGAAAAAAGCAGAACTCCTCCGTGCTCTACATAATGCTTAAGACTCTCCCTTTCCTGCTCTTCCAGGGAGGAAAGATCAAAATTCCGGATCAGCAACATGTCTAAAAGATAGAGATCCGCCTCCTCTTTAGGGAAGTTATCTCCGGTAAAATTTAACACACGGGTTTTTAAAAGACCGTCATTTACCCTTGCATTTTGTAAAAAGCTGATGTTATCCCCATTTTTGGGAAAGTACTCCAATCAAAAGTTCTGCGTCGGATCCGGAAATATCCAGACCGACTCGGCGAGATACCAACTGTTCTTTTTTTAAGTTTTCCACACTTAAAAAAAGCTGATTCACTCCGGAAGGAAGCATAAAATTCTTATCTACTTCCTTCAGACTGTTTCCTTCCACCACCAGCGGATAAGAATATTGAATAATATGTTTTCCGGATTCCGCAAGGATAATATTCAAAGTACCCGAAAAAGCCTGCTCTTCCGTATTCTCTATCTTAATCTGTAGGGCAGATTCCGCCCCGCCTTCGCCGTATTCTGAATTCCGTAATGCAGACTCATATTCAGTCCGTCAGCAAATCCTCTTATCGAAAAAAAGAAAAGAAAACAGAAAAGAGAATCAGTAAATAGTTTTTCAATCTTTTCTTCCCCTCTTTCCGCTAAATTTTTCGCCTTTTTAATCTGTGTTGCTCCCGATGCCTTTCCGTCTTCCGCATCATTACGTATTCCCTTCTTGGCACTTCCTTTTGCTTTTTCCCTTTGCCTGCCCTTATTTTCCGAAGTTTTTCATCCCTCCCTCAAAAAGGCTTTTTCCTCTTCGTACTCCAATGGCAGGGTAACAATGAATCGGGTACCTGATAAGTCGGACTTTGCCTCTACAGAGCCATGATGCATTTCTGCAATATTTTTTACAATGGCAAGTCCCAAGCCTGTTCCTCCGGTGCTTGTAGAACGGGAGGATTCCACCCTATAGAACTTATCAAAGATGTAGGGAAGCTCTTTCTCGGGAATAGCATAACCAAAAGTTCAATACCGTGATACGAACCAGTTTTCCTTTCGAAGACGAATTTTTACCATTTTTCCATCCGCACCGTATTTTTATAGCATTGGTAATCAAATTATCAAAAAGTCTAACGAGAAGATCCCCATCTCCGTCAATATATAATACATTGGAGGTAAACTCATAATTCAGATTATCAAAGTTCGGATAGGATTCCTCTATCAGCTGAGAAAGAAGCTCCACCAGATTTAAAGTAATGATATTCATATTCATCTTTCCATACGAAAGCTTAGTGAAGCCAAAAAGTTCTTCAATCAGTTTTTGCAGACAAGCGCCTTATTATATACAATCTCCAAATAATGCTCTTTCATCTCCTCATTCACGGATTGACTATTTTTAATCAAATCAAAGGTACCCTAAAATAGAAGTAAGAGGCGTCCGTAAATCATGGGCTATATTTGTAATCAAATCTGTTTTGGACTGTTCATTGCTTTTTTCCAGTTCTATATGCCGAGACAATTCCTCTTCCATAAGACGAATACTTTCCGCAATATGAGCAATTTCTCCTTCTCCGCTAATATCCACTTCCGTTTGAAATCACCGGCAGAAATCTGCTTTACCGCTCTTGCAAGTTTTTTCAATGTCTCTTGCCGTCTTTCTCTGAAGAAAAAGGAAGCAAAGCGAAAACAGGACTATGCCTAAAAGCACAAAAAGCAGGATGCTGATTGTACCTGCAAAGGCAAAGCCCTGAACAAGGGGATGGTCGTTCCCCATTTGATAAAGATAATTGGTATAAGAGCTAATGTTAAAAACCAGAAAACACTCCACCACTCCGGTAAAAATGGCAGACATCCCCACATGGAGAAGAATCTGCATCATATAACCTCTTCCGAAATGGTGCGTTAATCTATCTTTGTCCACTTAAGAACTCCTATTTCTCAATCTTATATCCTACACCCCAGACAGTGGTAATAATCTTATCCTCTCTCTGGTCTTCCTTCATCTTTCCGCGCAGTCTCCGGATATGGACCATAACCGTATTATTCGCCTCATAAACCTTTTCATTCCATACCTTTTCAAAGATTTCATCGGTAGAAAAGACTTTTCCGGGGTGGGAAGCCAAAAGGAAAAGAATATCAAATTCAATAGGAGTGAGTTTTATCTCTTCCTCATCAATAATCACCTTATGATTGTCTTTATTGATGTGCATATTTCGAATATTGATTTCGTTATTGATGTAATTTGTTCCCGCATTGGGGTTTAACTGTGTATAACGGCGAAGCTGAGACTTCACTCTGGCCGTCAATTCCAAAGGATTAAACGGCTTGGTGACATAATCATCCGCACCGCCTGTAAGACCCACAATCTTATCAATATCCTCTGACTTTGCAGAGAGCATAATCACCGGAATATTGGAGCTTTCCCGAATCTTTTCTGCACATTTCCAAACCCGTTCATCCCCGGCATCATGACATCCAAAAAGAACAAGATGAATTTCTTCTTCACCGAGTATCCTTAGACCTTCTTCCGCATTGTAAGCTTTAAATACCTTATATCCGTCGGAAACCAGATAGATTTCTACAAGCTCCGCAATTTCTTTTTCATCGTCAACAACCAGTATATTAATCTGCTGCATACAATTAATCCTCCTTATGCTTTCCGGCATACAGTCTCAGTTTACCCAATTAGAGAAGCTCATGGCAAGTCTTTCCCTATTTTTTCACAAAATATTCTATTTTTCCTTCGGATAATTCCCCAAAATACGAAAATCCACTCCCTCTTCTTTCAAGGTAGACAAGGCATTTTTCCACTCTGCTGTCCGAAAGATTTCCGATTACATCAATAAAAATCGATAGGAAAAGGCGCTGTCTCCACAGGTCTGCTTTGAATCATGCTTAAAGACAAACCGTTACACATAAAACTTCCTAAAAACCTGATAGAGACTTCCTACATTATCCGGAACAATCAGGCTGATGCTTAACTTATATGCATCCTCTGTATATATTTTTTCTTTCCCGAAAATAAAAAAACGGGTTGCATTCTCTTCTTTACTGAGTTGTTCTCGTAAAATACTAAGCCCATAATACTCAGCAGCTTCTTTACTGCAAAGCACGGCGGCTCCCTCTTCTCCGGATTCGGAAAGTTCCTTTGCGGCAATTGCCGTATTCGCACTGGGAATCTGTTCTATGTCGGGATGCGCATAGAAGAATTCTCTGCATTGCGAAAGAGCCTGCGGATGAGAATAGACCTTTTTTATATGATCCAATCCCTCTCCGACTCTACTGCAAAGGCAGTGGGATACAGGATAATGAATTTCCCCCAAAACGACCATAGTCGGGTAGCGATTTAAAAGATCATAGTTGTCTTGTACCATCCCGTAAGTGGAATTGTCCATAGGAAGGATTCCATAATCCGCTCTTCCTTCCTCTACTGCATCAAATACATCTCTAAAGTGCAAAACGGAAATCATATTTTCATCCGGAAAAATTCGTCTTCCCGCAAGGTAGGAATAGGCTCTTTTAGTCCCTGAAAAAGCAAGTCCGGAAAGATCAGTTTATCCGCTTTTTGGAATGAAAAGATTGCTTCTTCCCGCTTCTTTCAGATACTGTACCTGTCTCCTTCTGGAAAGGGTCATCAGCTCCGAGAAAAGCTCCCTCACATAGGCCTTCATCGCGGGATCTTCCTCTTCTACCATGGCAGACACCGCATTTAGCTTCTCTTCTTCCCTTTTTCCGTCAAAAACCGCCTTACCGCTTTTCAGCTTATCCTTCGCGACTTCCCTACAAGCTCCATCCTTTTTCGGAACAGTTCTACGAGCTTCCGATCTATCTCATCGAGCTCCCTTACGAATCTCTATCAGCCCCATCTACACCTCCAGACCTTCCATGCCGTTCATAATACATCCGCTTTTCTCGGATTGATTCGACGACTTTACAGTAGCCCGGCCATCTAAAACCATCCGACAGTTTCAAAAAGATTCGGTTGCTTCATCCCGTTCTTTTTTGCTTTTAAGTCCCGTATCATGGAAAGTACCTTTTCTTCCGCATACTTTCCGATATGCTTTCTATCCTCTTCAGAAAGCGCAGAAAGCAGAATCGGCTCCCCAAAACGTACATACACTTTGAGTGCTTTTCAGTCTTGGAAAATCCTCTTCCATGATTTTTCTTGTGTTAATCATGGCAACCGGGATAATCTTACAACCGGTCTTTTCCGCAAGCTTAAAAAGAACCTTCCTTAAAGGGAAGTAATTCTTCTTCACTTGCTCCTTTTGCTCTCGATCCCTCAGGATAAATCCAGATAGAAATGCCTCTTTTAATTTCAGCAATTGCCTCAATAATGACCTTAAGATTTTGCTTTAAATTATTCCGGTCCAGAAAAAGACAGTGCAGCTCTTTCCATCCAGAGCTTCAGAGTCGGAATCTTCGCCAAATTATCCTTTGAAATAAAGCCTGTGACATTTTCCATGAGGCTGTAACCTACTACAATATCAAAAATAGGAACGATGATTTCCTACAAAAGTACCGCCTCATCCTTCGGGATATTCTAAGCCCTTCAGCCTGTACTTCAACTTTACAGATTCTTAATATCGCTTTCAGCTTCCGTTGCACAATGGATAGGCATTCCAGATCCCTTTCTTTCGTTCTCTCCTTCTTTCGAAGAAAAAACAGACGAAGACTGCCGAAGGTTAAAAAGTTAAAAAGTAAAAATAATACACGAATCAGAGATAGCATGCTTTCCTCCCTATAGCACATCGGAAAAATGAGGACGCAAGCTTCTAAAGAAACGCAGTCCAATAAATAAAAGTAAAAGAGTAACCGCCCAAAAATAAAGGCTCAGTCCCGGTCTTTCAAAGAAAAAGTTTCCGGTAATCATCGAATCACGATATCCCGCCACAATATAGTAGAAGGGATTCAGCTTGAAGAATATTTTTCAGTATAGGTGCTTTATTGGTAAACAAAAGCTCATCATACATAATGGGCACCATCCAAATCCCGAATTGCAAAACAATACCCACAATCTGTTGCATATCTTTAAAAAATACGGAAATTGCAGAAGTAAAATAGCTTAAGCCAAGACCAAAGCAGGCTGTCGCAAAGGAATAATACAAAACCTGCAGCCAGCTGAGTTGAGAAACTTTCCACTAAAACAAATAAAAAGAAACATCACCAGTAAAAAGAAACAGTGTACCAAAAAGACAGCTTAAAAGCTTAATAATCGGTAAAAGTTCTATCGGGAAAACAACCTTTTTCACCAGATAATGATACTCCTGTAAAATTCCGGTATTCATATTCATAATTTCGGAAAAAAAGAACCAAGGAACAATGCCCGGAATAAGCCACAGGGTATAGCTTACATTCGGCACAGGAGGACTGGACTTAAAGCCGTATGGTCCGAAGATAAAAGGCATAAATGGCAATGGTAACCAAAGGCTGAATAAACATCCAGACCGCACCAAAAATAAGATCCGACAAAGCGCTTACGAAAGTCAGCTCTTGCAAGCTCCAAAATCATCTTATGCTTTTTTTTACATTCTCTTAATAAACTGAACAAATTCTATTCCTTTCAGGAAAAACGGATCAAAACAAATTTTACCTCATTTTCTTAAGACTGAAATAAGGTACAGTAAGTGTATATGCAGAATACCAAATTGGCAAGTATCTGAAAAAGCAGGATCCCTCTGGCAAGCTTTTTCCCCTTTTTCCCTCTTAAGCCAAGAGGAACAAGAGAAAGAATAAAGAAGGGTAGAACAGGAATAAAATAGCGCCCCTGCACTCCCAGAACATAATCTGTCCTCTTCGGAGTGTAGGCAAAAAGCATCATTGTAAGTGTCACAAGAACAAGACCTACGCTCAAGAGAAGAAACACGGTTCTTTGCGCAATATTGAGATATGTTTTTTTTCGGATTGCTTTCTTCTCTCCCAAAATTGCAGTAGCAAAAGGAAACAGGAAGAAAAGATAGCAAAGCCCTTCCGGAAAGGAAACCCTTGTATCAAACTGTCCCAAGGGATTCCCCACCATAGTTAAAAGGTATTCTTTGCCCTTAATCATAAAAGTATTCCGAAGTATCTTTACAAATACATCCGGCTGTGCAAAGGTCTCTCTACGATTATAGGTTTCCTGTACTATACCGTCTCCCACTACATCGGACACATTTACGGTATCCGCCTGGGGTCTTAGGTAACGACTAAAGGAATCAAAGTTTACAAGCAGTACGCCAAGAACGATGGAAAGTCCTACGGCAAAGATAGCAAAGAAATAGAGAAGAGGCGAAGAAAATCTTCGATACGATACCACTACGCAAGATGCAAAAAGCATAGAATAAATCATTTTTACAGGGAGAAAGGAGAACAGCCAAAAAGACAGATTATTCCTATTTCCTTCAGCCCCAGCTTTTCTTCCCGATGCTGATAGTCCAGCACTATAGAAAGAAGAACAAAGCTCAGTGCCAGAATAAAGGTATCATAAGACAGAGAAGAAACGAGTTCCAAGGTCATAGGAAACAAGGAAATCGAAAAAAGCATTTCTCTCCCAAAGGGCATCTTCTCATAGCAATGGCACCCATAAAGGCAAAAACAATAAATTAAAAAGCGCCCTGAAGTAAAGAATGTGAAACGAGAAGCGGATATGAGTCTTACCAAAAACTAAATCCCAGAGCCGGAAAGAAATAAGCAAAGGGTGTAGTAGGAACCGGTTTTGCAGGGTATAGCCATATCCACCCTCCTTTGCAAAAATCCGGCTTCCTGTCTTTCCAGAATCTGTTCCCTTTGAATGAACATTCCAAAAACAGTAGCCTCATCCGGCTTATTGTCTCCACTCCAATCATCTATTTCCGTATCTTCTTTTCGAATACGCAGATTACCGTCATGATCATATAAGGGCTTGGGCGTTCCCAGCATTTTTGAAGAAAGCTCGTATGCTCCCACATAATGTAGAACTTCATCCGGAGCGGACAGCGGCATCAAAAACAAAGGAATAAACAGAACCCAAAAAGCATCATTGTAATAAAAACACTTGAGAAAGCCTGGTTTTTAGAAAAACAGAAAAATACCAAAAGAAAAGAAGGACGGAAAGGAGAAAAAGAAAGAACACCTCTTCCGAAAAGCAGGATACACTCGCATGTCTTCAAGCAATTTAATCATTCTACTCATCACTCCCTTCTTTAATTTTCTCCACCCTTTTTATCTATACTACTCTATCTGTCTTTTCTCTTTTGTTTCTCTGTTCTGACTGTCTTTTACTCTTTTGTCTCTCCGGTCTTTCTCTCTTTCTCTCCTATCCCGTAAGGCTTCATTTTGCACCAAAGTCTTTACACGTTCTTCCAGCTTCCCTAAGGCCGCATTCACATAGAAGAGACGAAGCAGTAAAATAAAAATCACGAACAAAAAGAGAAAATTCATGCAGTGGAATATATCCCAAAGCAGTCTTGCTAAGATATCCGGTATCCCGGGAAAATAGAAAAAACCAACAGTAAAAGAGAGAGAATCAGCCAAAATATACTCTCTTCAATGCGCATTCTTTCTTCTTAATTGAATGATGCAAAAAGAAATAGGTAAATAGACAAACTGCCAGCAAAATAATACGAAATAATAAAGTCATCTTATTTCCGCCTCTAATTCCGAAATTTCTCTAAGAATTTTTCTTGTTCTGAAAGTACTGTGGGTTTAAGGTAAATCGCCGTAGTAAAAACTTCGGTATACGAGAATAATTTCTTCCCGCCTTATAGCCCAGGAAACGAAATACGGTACGGAAAAACAAGGGAAAAAGTAAATATGCCTTTCCTTCAGAAAGAACTGCTTTACTGTTTTTGCATAATCATCCTGATTCCCTCTTTTTCGGGTGGAACCAAATCAAAAATCTCTCGATAATCCCTGTGAGAAACTCCTAAATCAAAATTTCTTCTAAACTGCTGCAAAAGCAGTGAAGCGATGGGAGTGATAGACCCTTGCTTCCGCCTGATAAGCAACCTTATATCCTGCCTGCTCCGCTCTAGCTGCAAAAATCATATCTTCGTTAAAAATAGTCGGTACGAGAAAACCTCCCAAAGAGAGAAAATCTCCCGTTTGTACATACAACAGACATTCGATGCGAAAAAACATTTGATTCCCAGTCTTTTCAAGTCCTCCATTCCTTTAATCTGCGAAGCTTCTCCGTAATTAAATGTTCGGGAAAGTCGCTCATCAAAGGAACTTTCCTTTGTACAGCACTGTCTCGCATAGACCTCTGCAATTTTTGAATCTTGAGAAAAAGCGGAAAGCAAGGCTCTCGTCATTTTTCATCTGCAGGTACCGCATCATCTGTCATACATAAAAATACGGAGTATCCGAAAAGGAAACGCCAAGATTTCTTGCATAGGCATGGTCAAAATCCCTACGGGAAATATGGTGTAAACGAATATCCAACTTTGTATCCTTTAATACGTCTTTTGGAAAATACCGTTCTTCCGTATTGATTAAAATTACCTTTTTCGGAGGAAGCTCCTGCTTTTCCAGAGCTTTCAAAAGCTTTCGAAACTTCTCTCCCGGCTTATAGCACGGAATAATCACATCAAAAGAAGAAGCTTCTTCGGTTTGTCCCGCTGTAAAACACCCGGACACCGAAGAGCTCTTTCCCATAGCCTTATATTCCGCATTGCCTTCCCTTTTTTCCATCTGCTCCTCATTTTCCTTTTCTGCCCGCTATTTTAACATGGCTACCCGAGAAAAGAAAGAAAAGGAAAAGAAATAACATCATCAGGACAAACTGTATAGACGCAAAGAAAAATCCGGCTTCTTGCACCATAAGATCCGCTGTAAAGAAGGAAAGGACTGCTCCGAGAGCATAGCCCGTGAAGATTCTCTTTTGTTGTCTCTTTGTGACCAAGATATAGTATTCCAGATTCGCAAGAGCATAAAAGCATCCCCCCAGTATTAAAAGACAGAAAGTCCATCTTTCTCCTGTTATTTTCCCGGAAAAAAAGCAGGACCTAAAAAGCTTCTCAAAATCCATAGAGCAAGAGGAGAAAGGAGAAACGCCAGCCCGAAAAAGGAGCAAGGACAGGAGTAGAACCTTCTTCATTAAACTGCTCTCCTCTTTTTAAACCTGCAATTTGTCCCCGCTCTGCCAAAGTGCAGCGAGAGTCGGTAGTGCAGGACGAATGATAAAATTGGCTAGAAGATATATAAAATTACTGGGCATAAAAAGAAGATTATAGATACCGGATGAAGAAGATCCCAGCACTGCATCCACAGCATATTTGGAAGAAGAAAAAGACATAAAAATCCAAGAATACGGAAAGAAAAAAGGAAAACACTGCCGGAAAAATAAAAGCTTTCATTTTCTGCATGAAAACTTTTATTCTCCCCACTTAGATTTACTGCCTCAAGTTCCTTTGTTTTTCTCTAAAGGCAAAATGGCAAAGAGATAAAGAAAGAACCTGACTCAAGTTCATCAGGATAACGCCAAGCAGAAGTGTTTTTATTGAGCAAAAAGACTGCAAAAGCAGAACGAGTACAGAAAAGGATGGTTCTAAAAAGAGACTGCCCCGTTTTATATAATTTTTTCCTCGCCTTTGCAGTTCCGACTCGTAAACATCGATATAGCCGTCTAAAATTTTATATAGACATAGGAGAATCGAGACCTTTTTTCCACCATGTAGCTTCCATTTGTATATTGATATAAAGAAAGAAAATAGATAAAAGTACGGCGAAAAAGAGCTTAAGATTCGAAAAGTAATGGTAATCACGAAAAGAAAATTCTCCTCTCATATCCGTAATATGAAAAGGACGAATTCAAAAGTAAGCCAGAATAAAGAACTGCTGCCCCAATGTGGAGTAGCCAAAACCGAAAATCCCGCCTTCCTTCTCTCCTAAAATACGCAAAACAAAAAAAGCCAAAACCATGGGAAGCCATGGCATAAGTCATACTTCCCAATGCATTCCACAGAACATCGTTTTTCATCGAAGTTGTTTTTCTCCCTATCATGCCTTTCTCCCTGCGCTACTTCGTTTTACCGTAAAATAGAATGGATAGTCCCACCCTCGCCATATATTGCATCGCTTTAAACGGTCTTAAGTAGGATTCTCCTTCCTCTCTTTTTCTTACTTCTACAGGAACCTCCGATATACTCATCCCCGCAAGAAGGAGATGTGCCAAGGTATCCGGCTCCGGAGAAAAATTCTTTTCCAAAGAAAAGCGGGTAATTGCCTCTCTTCCATATAATCGAAGTCCACCAAGTCGGATCGGTCAAATTCTTTCCGGTGCGGAGAAAAATCAAAAAACTCAAAAGAGCTGAGCCTAAGTCTCTTGGACTAAATCCCTTTTTTTTATTTAAAAACCGAGAGCCACAGACAATATCCACCCCTTCTCTTCCTTTTTCAATAGAGCACTTACATCCTCCGCCCTATGCTGCCCATCACCGTCAAACTGCAAAGCAAAATCAAAATCATGCTCATGCGCATAGCGCATACCGGTCTGGAAACAAGCGGTTAAGCCCAGGTTTTGGGACAGTGCAATATAAGAATATCCTTTTTCTTCACGAAGTACCGTTTCATCTATAGAACCGTCGGAAATAATTACATAATCCGCCTCCTTGTCATAGAAAGGATATCCTCCACTACCTTAGGAATACTTTTCGCTTCATTATATGCGGGAATAATCCACAAAACTCTTTCTTTTCCGTTCTTTCTCTCTTCCATTGCCTCACTCTTCTTCACCGGATAGGTAGTAATCCTCATAGACCTTTCCGTAACTTCCGTAACGAATCTTGGCCAAATACTCCATCTTGTCTTCTACGTTTTTCTCTCGTTTCTCTCGCTCTTCACTGCATTTCTTTCGGAAAACTCTCCTCCATCAGAAATCCTACAAAAATCTCCTCCGGCCATTTTCAGAAAAAGCCGATTCCTCCGGAGGGTCTGGGATTACACTCCAGAAAATAAAAAGCATCTCTCCTCTTCTTCATAAATCCACTCCATGTTCACTAGACCATAGAGCTTTAGGTCTGCCATGAGCTTAAGTGATATTTTCTCCAAAGCCTCATTCGGTAAAATCCTGACACTGGTTCCCGCTCCGTTTCCTGTCCGAAGTTCTTCTCTTCTTACAAGGGCTCTCTCACTCCGGATTCTCCCGGAAAAAGGTCTACGGTATAGATTTTTACCCTGGATTTGTTTTCTGAAAAAATAGGCATCTTCCTTCTGCTCTCAAAAACCTGATTTAAGAAAAAGCCCAATTGATCTTCTGAATAGATATGCAAAGTCCCTCTGAAGACCTGCCGCTTTTCAACTTTGCAACCAAGGAAACTCCGGCTCGGAAAAATCCATTTCTTCATAGCCTTTCCCTTCTATAACGGAAAAAGCCTTTCTCCATGGATAAGGATAAGTTTCTTCAAGAAGATACTTGTTTCGAATCAAAGAAAAGGTCTCCTGTGGGAGAAGCACTATTCCCTTCTCTTCATATTTTTTCCTGTTTTTATAAAAATTGTCTACCTCTATGTCAGTAAGAGGAAAAAAATGGCGTCAATCCCCTGTTTTTCTACAATGGAAAAACAAGCTTCCTCATAATCCTCTTCCTTCGAAAACCAAAGGAACCTGTATAAAAACCGTCCACTAAAAGCGGCATTGACCACCCACTCTTTCGGGTAACAATCCATTCCGAAGACGAAAAAACCCAATTCTTTCAGTCTTTTGATAATTGCCCTTGCGGAAAAGGAACCTATGGCGGTAAGCAGAATTCTTTTCTCTTTCATTTGTTCTGTCCTATCTACTTCATAACAGTCTTTACAATTTTTACAATTCGCAGAATATCTTCTTCTGAAAGCTCAGGATAAATCAGGGAGCGTCAGAATTTCTTTGAAATCCGTTTTTTGCAAGCGGTGTTTCCTCTTCGTTAAACCGTCCCTTATAGCAGTCATAAGCATTAATACAGGGATAAAAATACTTTCTGGCATGAATCCCTTCTTTTTTCCAAAGCAAGGAATACTTCATCTCTCTTTCCCTCTCCAAGAAGACGAACCGGCATATATGCATAGTTCTTTTCCAGGTCCTGTTGCTCCTTTGGGAATAAGAGATTTTCCAATCCTTGAAGTTCTTCCTTATATAGCTCATAGACTCTTTTCCGCCCCGCAATATATTCAGGGAGATGTTTCAAATTGCAAAGTCCCATTGCAGCGGAAAACTCGTTCATTTTTCCATTTCCGCCCGCGCTCTTTACCTCTTCCTGTCCGAGGATTCCAAAGTTCTTCAATTCATAGAGTTTCTGAAAAAGAGCGGCGTTTTCCTCCCCGAAACCACTGCCCCTCCTCTATCGTATGAAATACTTTCGTGGCATGAAAAGAAAACATGGAAGCGGCACCAAAACTTCCTATGCCACGTCCCCTGAATCGCTCAAAAAAGGCATGGGCCGCATCGTAGAGCACCGGGATATGATACTCTTTTGAAAGCGCTTCCAGTCCCTCTACATCACAGAGATTGCCGTAGACATGAACCGGAAGAATCGCCTTTGTTTTATCCGTTATTTTCTTTCTGATTGCATCCGGGGTGAATGGTAAATCCTCTTCTCAATATCACAAAAACCGGAGTAAAAGCCTTTTTCTCACAATGGCATGCGTTGTACTGGCAAAGGAAAAGGGGTGATAATCTCCCTTCCTTTCCAAAGCTCTCAATAAAAAACTCCAAAACAAGATGCCCGTTCGTAAAAAGCTCAACTTCCTTTACCCCCAAGATGCGTCTTAAGTTCTCCCCTTAGTTCTTCATGAAATTCGCCCATATTGGTAAAGGAATCTGCTCTTCAAAGTTTCTCAAGATAGGGGAATAAACTCCTCTAATGCCGGAAGACTGGACCTGGTCACAAAGATTTCCGTCTTTTTCATTGGATTTTCCCCTTTTTCTTCAATTCTGACAAGATTTTTACAATTTTTATAGTATAAGCTGAAATGTAAATGCCGGGTGGCACTTTCTACTTATTTATGATAGGTTCTTAAGAATGATTTTAAAAAGCTTTTAGATTTTAAAATACTAAGCGTATAGTTCATTTTCTACAATTTAGAGAGAATAGGACGAAAATGCCCTATATGTAAGGAGGTTATGTATCATGAATAAAGCGAAGAAGCTCGCTGCACTCGGCATCTTGCTCAGCTTAACTCTATCGCAGCCCTTTCTAGCTCTAGCCGATACCCCTGTGTCTTCTGATACACAGGGTACGGAAACACAGTCGGAAAGCATCGTTGTCGGACCGGGGCAAAACCTTGGAAACAGCACTGTAGGGGAAAGTGCCCAATCCGGAAACACGGTTTCTGACGGTTCTTTTGAGCATACGGAACTGAACGTCGACAGTATCCGTCCCTTTATGACAACACCGCATGATGCGGATGTTGCTGAAGATCCGGTACTGAATCTGGTTCCTCTTGCAACCTATTACATTTACAACTCTGCAGGAGATCGAATCGATTACGGATATACCCAGGACAATCAGTCCCTTCACTTTCAGTCCGGAAGGCTTTAAACGAATCCTTATGGAACACCAGAACGTAGGAAGATGGTATTACAGAACCTACACTACGGAAGGTGCATGGGGTCCGTGGGCCGCTTCAGGGGAAACCACACCGGATAGAGGTACGGTAACCGCTATCATGGTCAGAGTAAAAGGATATACCCATAAGTTTGGCGAAGTCTATTACAGAGCTGTTCTAAATGACGGAACCGTAACAGACTGGGCAAAAAGCGCGGAAGCCTGCGGAAGCATCAGGCGGAAAAAATATCGTCGGTTTAAAGATTACGCTTTGGAATAACAATACCGCCTTTAGCGGAAGAAGAGGCAGAGCGCTTGGACAACGCCTACGAGGAAGGTATTTATTTTGAAGAAAATGAAGCAAAGTATCGCCTTGCCAGCGGAGAAGCCTATACCGGTTTCGCTTTTGACAGCGACTCCAACCAGTATTATTTTGAAAATGGTGTTGCGCAGAAGGGATGGAAAAGAGTAGACGGTTACAAGCTCTACTTCAATGAACAGGGAATTCTGCAAAAGGATCTGGAACCGATTATGGGAAGACCCGGGTCTTATGTGATTCGGATTAATAAGGCAACAAGAACTCTGTATGTGATGGCAAAGGACGAAAGCGGAAACTTTACTATTCCCTATAAGACTTTAATGTGCAGTACGGGAACAGAAACACCGCTGGGCAGCTTCAAGATTTACGAAAAATATCATTGGCGCTATGCACAAAAGATTGCTATACCCAGTTCCTTTCCCGGTTCTATAAGGGCTTCATTATTCACTCTCTTCTCTACGAAAGAGCCGATGCGAGAAGCTTTGATGCGATTAACTACAACTTTATGGACCAGGCTATCTCCGGCGGATGTATCCGCTTAAAGGCAATTGATTCCGCTTGGGTTTATGAAAATTGTAAAAACGGTACACCGGTCATCATCTACTCTGATGCATGGGACAAAGGGACCTGTTGAAAAGGATGCTATCATGCAGGCTATTCCAAGAGAACAGAACTATGACCCCACGGATGCAACTGTAGTAGGGCAGCAAAATGCTGAAGATGCGGCAAAAGAAGCCTCTGCTAAAAAAGAGGCTGCAAAAGAAGCTGCCAATAACTTGATTGAGCCAAATGCTTAAAATTATGAAAACATGTATTATCATTCCGAATTACAACGGAAATCATTTTTTAGAAAAGTGCATGCTTGCTTTGGAAAACCAAAGCAAAGCATGATTTTCTATTTTATTTGTGAATAACGATTCCAAGGACGAGAGCATAAAAGCATAAAATCTTATATGGAAAAAGAACCCGAACGTGTCCTTCTTATTGAAAACGAGGAGAATTACGGCTTTGCAAAAGCAGTAAACCAGGGAATTCTTTTTGCCAAAGAAGCCGGCGCCCGCTATGCCCTTCTTCTTAATAACGATACGGAAGTGGATCCCTTTTTCGTGGAAAAACTGGTCGAAATTTATGGAAGAAAAGGGAAGCGAAGGGCGAAAAAGTATTTGCCCTTTCCTCTAAAATGGTAAAGATGCATGATCCAAGGCTAATGGATGATGCAGGGACGAAAGCTTTTGCGTTTTTAGGGATTTCCTTTTCAAAGAGGTCTTGAGGATAGTGAAAAACTGGAATACTCCGGAAGAAGTGTTTTCCGCCTGCGCGGGAGCAGCACTCTACTCTATCGATGCCTTGGAAAAAACCGGTCTCTTTGATGAAAAGCACTTCGCTTATCTGGAGGATGTCGATATTTCCTTCCGCGCACAGCTTTATGGCTATAAGATTTACTTCTGTCCGGAAAGCAGTTTGTAAGCATGTCGGTTCCGGAACAAGCGGGGAAAAGTACAGTAATTTCAAGGTGAGAGCTTTCTGCCAGAAATTCCGTATTTCTCCTCTATAAGAACTTTCCCTTATTCCTGAAAGTCCTGAATTTTATCCCCTTTTTACTTGGATTTTGTATAAAGGCCATCTATTTTCAGAAAAAAGGTTACGGGAAAGCGTACCGAAAAGGTCTCCGTACCGGATTCCGGGAAAGAAAGACGATGAAGCAGGCGGATTTTCGAAATTCCCCTCTCGTTATCTGCGAATCGAAGCGAGGCTGATTCAGGACTGCTTCGTTTATCTGGAAGAGCGGAAAAGACGGAAAAGGCTGAAACTGTAAGACAGGGTTTCCCGGTTCCATAGATAGGAAAAGATAAGATAAGATATCCCCCCCATAGGGATTAGAATCAGGAGTCGGAAGAGTTCTTCCACTCCTTTTTTTTCTAAAAAAATACCTGTCTGATAAACCAGAGCTGCCATGAAAAGAGCTGCAAAAAGAGAAGGAAACACTTCTCGAATCTGCTCTACAAATCCGTAATTTAATAGCTTCTTATTCGGTCGGGTATTCAAATAAAAGCAGATCCAATCTCCTATGATTTTTCCCCCACAAAAACGGAAAGAGCCCAAAGGGCAGGGTTACTGCCAAAATCAAAATCCCCACTATCTTTTTTTGTATTTCAATCTTTAAAAACAAATCCGAGCGCCCCTGGCTATTCATGACTTGCAAGTTGATCATGTGCAGGGGGAAAAGCAGATAGACAAGAGAAAGAAAGTAGAGATGGGGTAAAAGCCCGATCCATTTTTCCGTAAGAAGGAGTATAATCAAGGGCTTTCCCACTGCCATAAGTCCAAAAAGCAGCGGAAAAAGCAAAAATGCCGATAAAAAAACACTCTTTTTAACTCCTTTAAGCAGTTTCTCCTTCTCTCCCTGCAACTTCGAAAAAGCGGGAAAAAGAACCGAGGAAAACCAAGGAGGGAAAGGGTAGCGGAAATCAACTTCGAAACATCTCTCCTCGATTATAGAGTGCCAACTCTTCTACAGAATACTTCTTCCCAATAAGGAGCGCATAGAGATTCTGCCATATTTGGTCCACAATCCCCGATAAAAGAAGCTTTCCAGCTAAATCCAAAAGACTCTGTATAAAGAACGAACGGAAAATCGAAGCCGGTTTATACAGTAGAGAATAGAGTAGAACAAGTACAGAAAAACAAGTAAAGAAAAATTTGTTGATATGCCATGGCATAGGCGCCAAAATCCTCCCCATGGCAGAGAACTATGGCAAAGATACCCGAGAGGGAGAAGAAAACTGCAGAGGAATATTGGGCGAAAAAGACAAAGCACGGCTTGCATACGCAAGCTGAATGGAAAGAATCGCTCCGGAAAGGAGGAGCGCCATAAGGCGTAAAGTCCCGTCAATAAGGAAGTTGATAAGCCGCCACAAAAGGACTCAGGAAGAAAAACAAAGATACAGAAGCCCTGCCGAAGCAGGGGAAAAACAAGGCCGTAGAATAATCAACTGCCTTGATTTCGCTTTTCTGCATCAAAGCTTGCGAAAAACCGGTTTGAATCTAGCTGTTCGCAATACTGATAAAGATGAAATAATCTACTGCCCCATCTTCCTTCGATAAGCAGACGAAGCAGGGACAATGGAAAAAGAAAGCTGGATTCTGATAGGAAATCTGCTCCAAAAACTTCAGAACATTCCTGAAACTACTTTTTCTAAATTTTGACTCTTTTCTTCCGCCATCAACTATCCCTTTTTCTTCGCTTGTACTTCAGGATTTTATACTTCTTGTCCCCTTATACTCTTCTCTCGTGTTCTTATTTTCATGTGTTCCAACTTTAGATTTTTATTTCTTTCCATTCGAAATGCCTCTGTAAAAACCGGTGAAAGCCGTGAAGATGCGATTCAAACAAGTAAAGAGCTTTTCCTTTACACTTAATTCCTTATACAAAGAACGATTTTTCCCTACTATATCTCAGAAAAATCCCGAAGATTCACTAGCAATGGAAAAGAAAGCCCATGAATCGACTCTTCCACTCATGCTTGTATTTTCCCTGACTTTCCTTAAGAAAAAGAGCATAGCCCTATTTCATTTCCTGAAAAATATTGTTCTGCTTGCTTTTGCTTTCTCGCCTCCTGGGTGACAGTCCAAGATCCTGAGAGGTGAAAACGATAAGCAGAAAAGAGCCTCTGAAAAGTATACTGCTTTTCCTTTTAAAAGCAGTCATCAAAAGCTCCGAGGCCTGTCTCCACGGAGAAGGCATAGTAAAACTCGGGAGCTTAGAGGAGTCTGTATCATCATAAAGCAAACTTCTCCTAAAGAACAAGGAGGAAAAGGCGATTCCCCCTCTGTCGTAATCAGTTTCCTTCTCGCTAATAATACAATCCTTTTCATAGGGCATAAGGGAGCTTCTTCGGTCCCTCTCTTCCATCCTCCATAATCACTTGCAGGATGGAAGGAAAGGATGCCTCTCGGATGCTCCTCCAAGAGCTTTCCGTTGCTTTTCCAGCTTTTTCCTCGAAGAAAAATCATCTCCGTCGATTACGCTGATGAAGTCTCCCTTCGGCTCTTGGAAAGTTCAAAGATTCCCGTAATAATGCGCTTTCGCGAGAATATTGATTCTCTTTTGTGAGATATAGGAAGAAACAATATCCGGGATAGTTTCTGATAAATTCGAATCATCTCCCTGACTGCCGTCTGTTGATGCATCATCATGGACGAGAATTTCCAGGAAAACTTCGCCCCTTTGCCTAAGAATGGAGTTAGGCACTCTCCTATACTTTTATGTTGGTATGTGACCACACAGACCGAGATTAATGGTTTTTTCATGAACTCTCTTTTCATTTTTCTATTGGTTTTCCGATTTTCTGGTTTTCCAATTATCCGATGGATGTCGCATTCTTCTTTTCTAATTCCTATCAGCCAAGTTATCCCTTTTTTCTTTCCTTCTCTTTTCGGGAGAAAGAGCATAGCCCCTAAGCGCGGTAAAAGGGCAAGGGATGAGATTTTTGTATTGTAACTTGTTTTGATCACTGCTGAATCCGGAGACTCTTTCCAGATAAAAAGCGTCCAGCACGCTCCTGTCTGCTTCGACAATTCTTCTCCATAAAACCTCCCAGAATTCTCTTCCCTGGCGAAATAAAGCAAAGTAGCCCTCTTCCGCCCTTTTATCGGATTCGGCCTTCTCCTTGGCGCTCGTGCCGAGTCGTTCTTAATTCTTTTTATGGCGCTTCCCTTTTTGAGCGCCAGAACGTGTTCATGTTGCCTGTAAGCGTGAGAGCCTTCAGGCTTGCTGTAATATGGCCGAAAAACTGCTGCAAGAGCGCAATCCACTGGTCATGCATATAGACAAAGTCAGGCAACTTCTTTTAGATAGGCTAAAGACTCCTGATTCATTCCTCTGCTGCGCCCGTAACATGATTTTGTAGCTGAGGAGATTGGAAAAGCTGTCCTTTTTCGAGGCATCTTCTGATAGCGAAAATAAGTCGCTATCTTTTCTCCCTTTTCGCCTATAACTTTTCATGTCGAATGGCAAAAGCAGGGGACAAGACTTCCCATATCGCTTTTCCGCTTCCTGCAAAAGCACTCTGTCAGGCGGAAATCTTATCGGGAAAGCAAAGGTCATCCTGATCCGAAAGGGAATATATATTCCATCTTCTCATAGGGAAAGATTCGGATTGTTTGATTTGCAAGAGCAGAAAGAATCATCAGGAAATGTTTCCATACAGGCCGAAACCTCCCCCTTATCATAAAGAAAAACTTTTTCTCTGTGTTCTTTCCCTTTGTTTTTGCAAAATCTCCCTTGTCCCATCGGTCGATCCGTCATCGGAAAGAAGGAGCAAAATTCTCCCGAATAATCCTGGTGAGCAGGACTGAGCTCTGCTCTCTCAGCATTTTTCGCCAAATTATACGTACACAGGACAGTGATTTGCAGAAAGCCAGCCTCAAACTGAATGTTTTCCGATGCTTTTCCGCTCTATGATTTTTGCCTCATTCCCTCTACTGTGTTGCCTTATCTGCTCTGTTTCTTCTTGAGCGGAATAAGCTTCATAAGCAGCAATGTTTCCGCAATACAATCGTCTGGAAAATATAAACCAGCACTTTTGAACCCCTCAATAGACAGATGTCACTGTAATACAGTCTCTCCGATGCCTGCGGTTTTTTCTCTTTTCTACTAAAGACTTGGTGCTTTTCCGGTACTTCGCTGTCTTAGTGTATAATAGCTCACCGCGGTACATACCTTAAAGCCTACTTTCTTCATGCGCTGTGCAATAACATTTTCCTCTTCATAAAAGAAAAAATCCTCGTCAAAACCTCGCTTTTTCAAAAAGACTCTTTAGAAAAGCAAAGGCAAGACCATGAGACAATCTACTGCACACAAAGGCTGTTTTCAAATATGCTTTTTACTGAGAATAGGTAAGAGGAAAAACTCTTCTGGAAAGGTGGACCCGGGAAGCTTAAGGAGGGATGAGCCGTGAAACGTCCAGCGGTCTTTTGCAATCCGATACCATCCTGCATCACTCCTGAAACAAGTCCCGCTTCTCTTTTCCCTTTGAAAAAGCACAGCAGGAAAATATTCTTCCGTAAGGATGTATCCGGTTGGCCAACATGACGCATTCCATTTTCAAAAAGCGAAAGCCCAGATTGTTTCCTGCTCCATATCCTTGATTCTCCTTTGCGCAAAAGCTTTTACTCGCTCTCATTCTGTGGGGCGGAAGATGGGAAAAGACTGTCATCCGTGAGGCATTGTCACTATGACAATATACGAAAATAGAAAATGTTTCCAATTCCTCTACCAAACAGGGCATTCTCCCCAATCATTATAATTTAAAACATGACTTGCCTACCAGCCATTTTCCCTTCTCCCCTCGAGCTTATTTTTGGTGAGTTTTTATACTCAGACTATTCTAGCATGGAAAAAGGACGGAAAGAGGCCAACAAAGGGATTTTCTTCTATCTCTTTATTCTCTCTTTCTTTTTCCGCTTTTTACATATTTATCCTATAACAATTCCAGCTTATATTTTTATCTTCTTACAGGAGACTTCGTAATACGCCTCTCCGATTCTTTTCTCTAGCTTCGGGAAGAAGAAGCTCAAGACATTCATCCCTCTATACAGCAAAAAAGCTCTTTTCCTTTTACTTCTTCTGCTGTAAACCAGGCTTGTTCTCTCGCTAATAGCGAAGCGCTTTCCGTAAGATTCCCGCTTCCTCGAGACGTCAAGGCCGAGATGCGCCTGCAAAATGCACCATAACGAGAGTGTGCCTTTGCCCGTTTCAAATCCCTTCTTTTTCTCCAACTTTTTCGTACCAAGGAGCATTCTCGTAAAAGCGCCTTATAGCGAAAATAGTAATGGTTTGAGAAGAGGTGTAACGCTGGGGGCGGCAATCCTCCTTTACATACTATATTCAGAATATCCTGATCATTAAAGGGAAGCCTTCCTTCTTAAGCTGATAATAGCGAGACACTGCTCCTCAAGCCTTGCTCACGAAAATAGAAAGATTCCAAAGTATCATGCCGGCATTAAAGTGAGGCTCTTTTTCCGAAAGCCCCAAAAAGCGACAATGGCTTTTTATAAATACTCGGCTCAGCCGCCATACCAGCGCATTTTCGAAAAGAGCTGTTGCATAAAAGAGGTGTGAGGACTGTATGCCACCACCGTATCGCATCGAGATATAAGGCCTTCGTAACATTCTTCGGAAGTACTCCGAATAAAAGTCGAAAACAACGTTGCAGAAAAACTTCCCGTATTTAAGCCCGGAATACGTTTTTCTCAGCTCTTGCAGTTTTCTTCCAGCTCATAAAAGAAATCTTCTGCCCTCTCCCTCAATAAAGTGCCTAAGCTTCTCCTCATTTTCCTTCTTGCATCCCATACTCAGAATATGAAAATGTAATGTCTCCCCCTGCATAGTATGCAACACCGAGAAATGGATGCGGAAAGCAGCGGTATGAGATTGTCGTCAACGCCGTAAATAATATGCCATAAAATTCTATCCTTCTGCCGTTTTTAGGGTAGTAGAGACGATTGATTGCACTAAAGAGGCACGAACCGAAGAACGAGTAATATTGGAGAGACCCCCACACCGAAGGTACTCTTTCCCGATTCCCTGTCCATTAAATGAATGTAGGACCTGCACTTTGCGGAAGCTTCTGCACCAAAGGCATGCTCATTGTAATCCATAACCGTAAAGTCCTTCTTTAATTCCTTCGGAGGCATTGACCGTTTCGCTTCAATCGGACGGATCCGCTCTGCGAGACTTCCTTTAAAAACACCTCTGTTTTCAAAAGCTCAACTGCACCGAAACTGACATAGCCGTTCTTCTCATCTTCCATATCCATAGAGACGTAAGTTTTTAAAGAAAAAGGGTTTCTTTTAGCTTCCACTATTCTTCTGTAAATACCTTAGAGGATCCGTTTCGGGATCCACCTCTCCTTCCTTTTCGAAATAAACTGGATATAGTCTGCCAAACTCTCTGCATTCCTTAGGCAACTTATAACCGTATTGATAATCCAAGATAAAGGCTACGCCACCCTTTCCGGACTGGGAATTGATACGCACAACCGGCTCATATTCTCTTCCAATATCAGCAGGATCAATCGGCGAGATAAAAGGCACCTCCCAAAGTGAGGAACTATGTTCCTTCATTGCCTGTAAGCCCTTATTGATTGCATCTTGATGAGACCCTGAAAAAGCTGGTAGCTTTCCCGCGTAAGGATGACGATCCGGAATCTGCATCTTCGTGCACCACTCATGAGACCTCTTTAATTTCTCGGATATTTTTCCAAATTTGAGCGAGGATCAATTCCATGAGAGAACATATTGTAAGCAAGCGTCAAAATATCACATTGCGGTTCTTTCTCCATTTCCAAAGAGTGCCCTTCGATACGCTCCGCTCCGGCAAGAAGAGCCAGCTCTGCCGCTGCAATTCCCTCTCCCTGTCATTGCATGCGGGTGAATGGAAGAACAACATTTTCTCTTTCAAAGATGATCCGACATAAACTCAATCTGATCCGCAAAAACATTGGGACTGTGCATCTCCACGGTATTCGGAAGATTGATGATTATTTTACGATTCTTTGCAGTTCCCCAAGCGGAAAATCACGGCATTTACAGACCTCTAAGGCATAATCCATCTCCGTACCGGTAAAACTTTCCGGAGAATACTCCAGTCGTAACGCACCATGGAAATTCTTCTCCAGTCTTTTTACCATTCCACTCCGGAAGAGCAATCGCTTTAATCTCTTCCTTCGATTTTTTAAAAACTACTTCTCTTTGAGTATAGATGTAGAGTTATAGATATGCACTATCGCTTTCTTTACCTTCAATGCCTCAAAAAGTTCTCTCAATCAGTTCTTCTCTGCACTGTACAGAACCTGCACCGTTACATCCTCGGAATCAGCTTTTGCTCTACCAGATTCCCGTATCGTATTCGATTTGAGGCGGCGGAAATCCACTTCAATTTCCTTAAAGCCCAAGCGACAAAGGAGCTGAAAATACTCAATCTTTTCCTCAACTCCCATGAGGTTCCACCCAAAGCCTGGTTCCCGTCTCTTAGATCCTAGAGGCACCAGATGAGGAGCCTTCTCCACCTCTTTATCCATCCAAGTTCTTTCCGGATAACGGAAAATGAGAAACTACCGATAACGCTTTACTTTTTCCATGATTTTTCCCCCTATTTTACTCTATTAAACGATTGCTTCTCTTCTTTTTAGGCTTAGTAATTCTTCCTTAGCAGCTTAGTAAAAACTTCTTTATATTGCTGTGTTTTGAATTACACCCTCTTACTATACCCTGCCATTGTATCCTAATATTTTATGCCTGAACCAGTCCCTCTTTCTCATAACTGCTATAACTTCTTCAACAAGACTTTTACAAGATTCTTCCTTCTCCAGCTTCCACCATAACACGGATAAGCGGTTTCCGTCCGAGCGCGAAGAAGATACCCGTATCCTCAGCTTCTCTTCACCTTTTTACTGCTTCTTGCACTGCAGGATTACTCTCTGCAAGAGCCTTATCACGTCACTCTTACATTTTCCAGAACCTGTGGGAATTTCTTATAGTCGGAGGCATTCCTTTAGGCTCTTCTCTTTTCTTCCAGCAATACTTCCATAAAGCTTGATACTGGTAAGAATCCGTCCCCGTTGTCGCGTGTCTCGTGAAAATGATGTGACCGGACTGCTCTCCTCCTAAATCATAAGCATGCTCTGCCATATTTTCATAGACATAGCGGTCTCCGACCTGCGTCTTTTCATAAAATCCCCTCTGCATCAAAACCTTATAAACCGAAGTTAGAGCATAACGGTTTGTCACAATGGTGTTTCCTGAGCTGTCCTTTTTCTTTAAATTCTTTCCGCAAAGATAAAGAATCATATCCCCGTCTGCAGATTCCCCTCGCTGTCTACCGCAAGGCAACGATCGCATCTCCATCATAAGGCAAAGCCGATTTCACGATCACTGTTTCTTACGTAAGCCTGCAGGGCCTCGATATGGGTGGATCCGCAATGATCATTGATATTGTAACCGTTCGGAGTATTGGAAAGCACATGGGTATCACGCACAAGGCGTCAAAAACCCGCCTTTGCACCGGACGATGCGGAACCGTTTGCGCAGTCAATGCCACCTTTCTTCCTTTAAAGAAAGTGCATCGCAAGAAATAAGATAGCCTATGTAGCGATTTCTTCCGGCGGAATAGTCCACAGTTCTTCGATTTTTGTCTCTTTTTGCAAGGAATTTCCCGGTCTTTCCGTCCAGTGAGCTTCTATTTCTTCAATAAAGTCATCGGAAACCTTTTCTCCGTTTCCGTTGATGACCTTTAAGCCGTTATCATAAAACGGATTATGTGAAGCCGAAATCATGACACCGCAGGAAAAATCCTCTGTACGGGCAATAAAGCTCACAGAAGGCGTAGTTGTCACATGCATAAGATAAGCATCTGCACCGGCGGCAGTAATCCCCGCAGAAAGGGCATACTCAAACATATAGCTGGAGCGTCTCGTATCCTTACCGATTACAATACGGCATTCCTTCTTACCCCCTTCAGAAAAATAATACGCTAAAAACTTACCTACTCTGAAGGCATCATCTGCCGTAAGATCCACATTGGCTTCCCCTCTATATCCGTCAGTTCCAAAAATACTTTCCCATATTTAGCTCCTCCTTCTGCTATAAACAGAATTCTCCTTTATCCGCTTTTCTCTATAATAGCTTTACTGTTTCCGTTCCTTCTTAAAAATGCACAGAGTATTCTTTTTACAGCTTTATTATTATAATTATATTTTTGTATTATATTTATAGACTTATTTTTATAGCTTTATTTTGTGTCTGTTTTTATGTTTTTCAATATGTACCTTTCCTATCTATATATCACCGTAGAACTTATGATAAAATCGGGACTGCTCCCCGATTTTTAAGCAATTCATAGATAGGCTACGCGCTTCAATCTCTAAAAATGGAAAGATCAAATCTCTAAGATTCCAAGCTATCCGCAGTATTTTTCCTTTATTAGCCAAAAACAGGAACGACAGGGACTAAAGCCTTTTCCTCCCTCTTCCTCCGGCAGTTCTTCAAGGTAACGGGAAGAGCATTCTTCCAGTCCGGAAAGCGGAACAACCCTGTTGTCTAAGCTTCTTTTTATCCAGCCTGGAGTTCTTCGGACGCTTTGCCCTTACTAAGACCATATTCCTCGGTACTGACCGGAATCACCTTCGTTTTTCAAAGCCTGCCTGTCTATAGATTTCCTTTGTGCAAATCATACCAGAAATATAGTCTCCTTCGTTGGTAGCGTGATGAGTTTTCCATACTTTTTCCGTGCAAATCATATCCACCAAAAAGCTCAGCTAAATCTAAGGTATGGGTCGGGTTCCCTATCTGGTCGTTCACCACACGGACTTCTTCGTGGTTCTTTCCGACCTTCAGCATCGTCTTAATGAAGTTCTTCCCGTTTTAAGCCGAAAACCCAGGCAATCCGAACAATAAAGTATTTTTCCTAAAACTTCCGGATCCTCCCCATAAGCTTTGTCTTTCAGTGAAATTGATGGGAGAAAAGTTGGTCTCATCCGGCGACCAAGGCTCTGTTCCCTCTCCAGGAGAAAACATAGTCGGTGGAAGGTAAAGCATCTTCCCATCTCTTTCCTTCATAATTCTTGCCAGTACACCGGGAACTTCTCCATTTATTTTCTCGACAATCGCCTGATTCTCGAGGCTCCTCCGCGCATCCACTGCAGTCCAAGCGGCAATGAATGATGACATCAATTTCTTCCTCGGCAATCCACCTTTCTCGTCTTTTCTTCATCCGTTAGAGTCCAAGCCGATATGAGGCATGGTGCAGGCAGGACTACCATCCTGCACCTCGGGTAGCTCTGCTTTGATATCCGAGCCGATGGCATCAATTTCCGCATAATAGAGGCTGTTCATGACATCATGTCCCAGCTGTCCGTTTCACCGGTCACAAAAACTTTCATCCCTACCCCTCTTCTCCGTACTGCTTCTTATAGTACTCCTGGTACTCTCCGGAAATGATATGCTCACCAGTCCTTGTTATTGGTACGAGTCAATGGTCACGGGGATTCAGTATCAAGGTATACTCCGGTTTCCAACCTGGATTCCGTCTCAAAGCTTTGTCGGGTCAATCGCATAACGCACTATCGTGTCTCCCGGTCTGTCCGTTACATACGTAATCAAGACTCCGACATTGAGTGCCTTTTAAAAATGGTCTTTTACTACTTCAAGATTCGTCCTCTCGTTATGTCCGCCAACATTGTAAACTTCGCCGACCTTACCCGTCTCACGATAAGATCAATCGCCACAATGATCCGTCACATACAGCCAGTCGCGAACATTTTCTCCCTTACCGTAAACCGGAATGCTTTCATCGTTTAAGGCTCTGGAAATTACAAAGCGGAATCAACTCTCCGAAATGATAGGGACCGTAGTTGTTTGAGCAACGGGAAATAGTCACCGGAAGTCGAGGTTCTGTGATAAGCTAAAACAAAGGGTCCGCACTTCCTTGGAAGAAGAGTAAGGGGAAGAGGTCTTGATAGGATAGTTCTCGTTGAAGAAGAGATCGGTTCTGTCAAGCGAGTAAATCTCCGTAAACCTCATCAGTAGAAACTTGGTGATAACGCTCGATACCGAACTCCCTACAGGCATCCAGCGAGCAAACCAGTACCTAATACATTGGTTCGAAGAATGAGCTCGGATCGCTGAAGAGCGGTCCACATGGGATTCACAGCAAAGTTAATCACTCTGTCCGGCTTTTTCCGTACGAAATAAGTCAAAAGATAAATTCTCTATCTGCGATATCACCCTTTACAAACTTGTAGTTCTTCTTTCCCTCAAAGCCTGTAAAGTCTCCATATTTCCTGCATAGGTCAGCTTATCAAGGCAGATCCACTCCTCATTCGGATGAGCATTTACAGCAAAATGCATAAAGTTTCCGCTCGATAAATCCGGCTCCACTGATATACGATTATTTTCATCTTTCCTCCTTAGATTCACGCTATTGTTCTATCAGTAAATCAATTTTTATTCCTATACTTTCCGTCTAAAACATCCTTAAGGTGCCCTAGCTACTCATTTTTCTTATAAAAGCTCCTACGCTTCCCATACCTTTTTCTCTGCTGATCCAGCCGTTCTTATGAGCTATTTCTTCGAGGCAGGCAATCTTTCTGTGCTCATGCGTTTCCACGGTGTAAACGAAAGTGGTCGCATCCACAAGAGAGACTCCTGTGTTCCCTGTATCAAGCCATGTGAAGCCTTTACCGAGAGTGCTACATCAGGCTCTCCATTTTTCCAGATAAATGCGGTTTAAGTCGGTAATTTCCAGCTCTCTCTCTCTTGGAGGGCTTTAGAGTCACTTCACATACTCCACCACGCGATTACTCATAGAAATAAAGGCCTGTCTCACGCAGTAGTTGGACTTCAGCTTCTCCGGCTTTTTCTTCAATGGAAATTGCCTGCAACTCATCAAACTCCACAATACCAGAAACTGCTCCGGATCATCACATAGTAGCCGAAAAACTGTCGCACCGCTTTCCTTCTACCTACCTTCTTTCAGAATATCCTTAAAGCCGTATCCGGAGAGATATTATCTCCTAAAATCCTAGCTACCTTATCATTTCCGATAAATTGTCTCTCCAATGATAAAAAGGCCTGTACACAGTCCGTCCAGGGCTTTCCTGTGCAGCAGTAATCAAGTTCATGCCGAGGGATGAACCGTCTCGAAGCTCCTTAGAAAAGCGCGGCGTATCCACCGGTGTGAAATAATCAAAACATCCCGAATCGGCATCCATCAGCACGGAAAGCGGATAGTAAATCATGGGTTTATCGTAAATCGGTAGAAGTTGCTTGAAGTCACTCTGGTTAAGGATAGAGTCTGGTTCCCGAACCTCCTGCAAGAATAATTCCTTTCATCATTTCCCCTTATTAAGAGATTTTTATTGCGTACTTCCTAAGATTTTTAGCATAGGAAGAGTGGATATACAAAAAGATTTTCTGTGAGATTGCTTGCTTTAATAAAATTCGCCGATATCTTACATAGATGAGTGCTTCTGATGCTACACTTCACAAATAAACTTTTTAAACCGGAGACAGAAAGTACTTCTTTTGGAATAAACTCTTTACATAAATTATAAATAATAAAAAGGACATAAGAAATGGGAAAAGCGTTGATCGCCATGAGCGGCGGAGTGAGACAGCTCTGTGGCTGCTCTACTCATGAAAGAAAAAAGGCTATGACTGTATAGGCATACCATGAAAGCTGTATGATAGTGAGACAGAACAGGCCTGTCGGAGCAAAACCTGCTGTACACTGGAAGATGTGAGGGGATGCAAGACAGGTGGCTTCCACTCTCTCTATTCCGTACTATGTTCTGAATTTCAGGATGATTTTTCAAAAGTAATCCTCCCCTTTGTGGAGACCTATGAAAATGGGTACACCAAACCCCTGTATCCGTTGCAATCGCTTTATGAAGCATGAAGCTTTATAAAAAGCGGAAGAACTCGGCTAGTGACCTCATTGTAACCGGACACTACGCAGAATCCGCTATGATGAAGAGAAAAAGCGCTATCTGCTTCTTCGCGCAAAAAGATGAAAAGAAGGACCAAAGCTATGTTCTCTATTTTTAAATCAGGAGCAACTAAAGCACAGTATGTTCCCCTCGAGAATTCGAAACAAAGGGAAGAAGTCCGCACTATTGCGGAGAAAAACGGATTCTACAATGCGGATAAACCGGACTCTCAGGATATTTGCTTTGTGACCAGTGGAGATTACGGTGATTTTTCTGGAAGAAGTTTCGAGGAGAACCTTATCGGCGGATATTTTGTAGATGAGGGAAGGGCATAAAGCTTGGAAAACATAAAAGGGTGTCCGTTATACCATTGGGCAAAGAAAGGGCTTGGGACTTGCTTTTAAAGCAGCCCATGTATGTGGCCGGAAAGGATCTCGAAAAGAACCGGGTCATTCTTACCACGGGAGATGCCCTTTACTCCGAAGCACTCTTGGCCGATGATTTTAACTGGATCAGTATGAATCACGCCAAAGGGAGTATCCCGTTACCGCAAAAACCCGTTACAACGCAAAAAGCGGTACCCGCCTTTGTTTCCATGGAAGATAACGGGCTGTACTCGTTCGTTTTGCAGAACCGGAGCGTGCCGTTGCTATGGGGCGAGGCTGTAGTTCTCTATGACGGAGAAGTAATGGTGGTGAGGCGGAGGAACCATCATAAAGGCCATAAAAATTGGAGCAGTTAAAGTTGGTACAGTAGAGTTAAAAATTGGTACAGTAGAGTTAAAATTGGTGTGCAGTAGATTAAAAATGGTGCATTAGATTAAAAAGGAGAATCAGACGCTTTAAAGCTTACATCGATTCTCCTTCTAATTTTGCTTTTATGAATAAAGTATTCCTCCTCGTTCTTTTTCTCTTGACTCTATATAAAGCCGTATCTGCCGCAAAGTATAGTCCCAGACCTGTTTTTCTTTAACGGACGGAATTTCGTATTCATGAGATATCGTTACAATTCCTCCCTCTTCTCCTGAATGCTGTAGATTTAAAAGCAATTACATTTTCCATCAGTTCCTTGGCATAGGTGAGATTTCCTCATCCGTCATATTTTTCATAAATCAAAACAAATTCGTCTCCGCCATAGCGGGCAGCATAAATCCGGGATATTTTTAGACACGGCTTTCTGATTTCTTCTGCTACAAGCTTCAGACACTCATCTCCGCTTTTTGATGTCCGTAACAGTCGTTATATTGTTTAAAAGAAGTCAAGATCCACCATCTCAAGGCCACCGGTGTCTTGGCATTGTAAGCTCGTTCAAGGCCGCATCCGCAAAGGTGCTTAAGTGATAACGATTGGGAAGTCCGGTCAGATGGTCATGCTCCGCTGGCAGAGACGGAGGTTTTTCCTCTTCCATGAGGCATTCTGCGCCTTTAAGTCTTCAAGTCGCTTCCGAATAGCCAGCGCAAAGAGGACGGCGAAATCTTTTCCCTCTCCTGCTCTTTTAACAGCTCACTAGAAACGATAAGCTGCCGCATTTCGATTTTTCCTCATCCTCCGTAACCGAATAAAAACGATCTGCGATTCAGAAAGCGCTTTCGTATCTCCAGAAGATTGATTTCCTGGAGCATTTTCCTCTAAGAGACGCAGCACCTTGCGGCAATCCTCTATCTTCTATCTCCATCATGAAGTCACCTAAATCACAGACATCTTCAATCATGTTGCTGCGAATAGCGGAAAAACTGCCCGATCAGCAAACTGCCGGATGGAGACAATCTCTTTCTTCCATCTTCCCCTCATAATGGGCGAACGAATGGAAAAGGTGAGAATATCAATCCCCCATAAGTTCCTCTTCAAAAGAGGTTTTTGCAAGCTCTAATATCGATTCCATACATGAGCTCTTGCCGAATGGACATCTTTCTTTTATTCAGATAAATATTTTCCCAAAAAAGTATAAATATTGATCATATTGGAAACATAGGCACTGTCTACCGTATTTCCACTCGATTTCATAAAGCGCTTCTTCTGCATAGTAGCGTCCATGGTCATAGTCGTTTTAAAGGGGAAAAATACAAACGCTGCAATATTGGAATTGATAATTTCCTTTCAGTCCCTTATCCGGAATGTCGATACAATAGTCCATTTACAGACATGTAATAATCCATTGCAGAGGGCATAGTTTCCGCGCAAAAACTCTGTAATACCTAGGAGATTGCTAGGGAACGGGTAAGAAGAAAAATCCTCGGACTCCTGCTGCACCCTTGATTCCCAAGGACAGGTGTTTCTGCATCTTTTCTACATCAAGTGGCTTATAGTAGCATCCGCAAGCTGATAGTAAACATAGCCCTTGCAAAGCTTCATCTTCCAGTGACTCCGCTATCGAGAAAGCAAGCAAGTTGTGAAAAATCTCCTCATCAAAGAGCGTGTATTGCCTCTCTACCAAGCTTGCCAGATTCTGTATATTTGTTACTTGAAAATCCATGGCAATCTCTTCCTACTACAATTCTTTAGATTCGGATCATCACATCAATCGCGACTGTATTGGCATTGCCTTTCCGGAAGTTTTCTACAGAGTGCTTTTTCAGTTTCGACTTTCTGCTGTGGACTGTCCGGACTATCACCACATTTCCATTTTCTTTTTGTAGTCTCCTTAGATGCTTTTTGCACTGCTTTCGTGCTACTCTTCTTTGTCGTTTTTGGTATCTGCAGACTTAGTTTTGTACTGCTCTCACTTTCTGTTTGTACTGCTCTTCTTCGTTGTCGATGCAGTGCTTTCCACAGTGAGGATCTGCTGCTTTCTGTCACAGTTGGCTACTCTGCAGATTTTTCCGAACTCAGAGAAGCCACCGTTTTCCTTCGCCACAGGCGAGAGATTCTTATATTGAATCCCATTACCTCCGCAACATCCTGTCGCAGAGTGAATCAGCTCCGGATACAGTCACTAATGATAACCTCTGGCATTGAGCTCCGGAATAACAGTCTTGCAAGCCTCCGCCGTAGAAAGATAAAAGAGCATGCATTAAAACAATATCTCCATCCTTAATATTGGATAAGATTGTATGTTTTTCTCCGCATCGCGGAGAACGCCAGTCTTCCATCAATCGTCCAAAATCAGGACTTCTGTACCGCTGTCTTCACATCATTCAGTAGTTACCGCCGGAAGGCGAACCAAAAGCCCGACTTTACGCCGCTGGCTTTCTCACTGCCGCATCGGTCTTATCGAATTCATTACGGATATAGTCCACACCCTTTTTACTTAGGTGAATATCGTGGAATCATAGAGGTGGTTTCGATTTCATGTCCGCGTTCCTGTATTTTTATATCCTCGAGGAACTTCTCCCTCTTGCCCCACCACAAAAGTTGCTCTTCCGTTTGCAGCACTTCCAGCTCGTCGCATGAGAAGTCCCGTCAACCTGCATCCGGCCCGTCATCAAGGTCAAAAGCAACCATGAAAGCTTCGGATCGATATATCTTCCGCCTGAAAACACCAATCCTTTCCATTGGTTTTCGCCATTTTCAGGGTGGTTTCCTCCGTACTTTCCTCTTCCGTCTCCGGGAAGTTTCCACTACTGCTTTCACTACGGTTTCAAGCTCTCCCTTTGTGCTCTCGCCTTTTTCCACGAAATGCCATGTGAAGACCTGGAACACCATGAATAAAAGGTAAACAAAACAACAAAGAGCAAAAATAATCTTGCCTTCCTCGCACTCTTTGTCTCTTCGGCTTTGCTATACTTTCGCATAGAAGACGCTTTTCTTCTTCCATAAGAGGTCTTTTCTCTACTATTTTGAACTCGATTACTCGATGGATGATTCTGACTTCTGTCGAAATCTTTTCTCTCCGCTTCAAGCTTTCGTTTATCTGCCATGCTTTAGTCCTTTTATGAAAATCTATATATTTAACAAATATGAATTATATCTTGCCGAATATCTTTTATAACTTTGTATCTTCCTTACTGTCGCACATTTTCGAACTTTTCGAAAGAGTTTGGGAAGAAAAACAAAATTCTTTTCTTGAACGGTTTTTGCAAAATTGTTTACAATGAGCGATAACACAAGAAACACAAAGATAAAAGTCATTTTTCGAGAAAAGTAAGAAAGAGCGATTCTTTTCAAAATATAAACAGAGGATAAATAAGAAATCCGGATGAGAATATTCGTGAAAAGACAAAGAGAGATAGAGTTTAAAATGGATAAAAAAGAGAATTCAGAAATTAAAATGCTTTTAAAAAGAGGACTGCCGTATCGACCGGATACGAAGCTGTTTCTTCAGTGAAGAAGGGAGAGTACTCTCTCAGTTTTCCGACTCCTTTTTCTCTCGGAGACGAAGAAATGCACAAAGTATTGTGCTCTGTTTAAACGAGTCTTTCCAGTAAGTTCGGTAGAGACTCTATACACTGGGTTCCTCTTTCGAAGAGAAACAGGCGGAAAGCAGGACAGTCTCTACCGCATGGATCAGAGCTTAAAGAAGAAGGGCTTTGCGAAATTTTTCAAAAGATGAAAGAAAGATATCCGTTCCGGGAAGAAGCTCTTGATTCTTGCACACGGTGTCTGCGATGTTCTAAAAGAGGAACAGATGGATCCGATGGAAGATGCATCCACGATGCGATTTACTCCCTTTACTTTATTTTGACACTCGTGGTCTCTTACTTAAGAAGGACTCTGCTTTGATAAAGAAACGGACAGTTTTATTGCTCGTTCCGGCGAACTTTGCAGCGGTACAAAAGCGGGCGGCGAATTTTCCTTCCTTTATCCGCTTTTCACGAGCGGTCGAGCGATACTGCGCCTCTACCGCTGCAAAAGCCTTGTGGGAGGAAGGACTGGACACGCGACTGACGGCTGATTCGGCATCGCCCTATGGAGAGAGAACAAACAGGACAGTTCTCCCGCTTTGGTGCGGAAGTTTTGGAGGAGAATTGTAATTTTGATAAATGTCCGTACGCGCGCGAAAAGTGGGAGGGTTAAGACAAGGGACGAGGAGAGGAGAAAAGAAAGCGTAGATTCCTCTCTAGTCACAGCTAAAACAGCTCTTAGAAAATGTCGGTGCTAGGAAGAAGGACAGCAATACGTAATAAC
>BNJV01000798.1_pt1 | contig 102740 bp, 152 predicted proteins | sample 8540591 | NCBI WGS metagenome assembly BNJV01 (sample SAMD00202457, study PRJDB9452) | human saliva metagenome | host: Homo sapiens
CCTTCTGGTAACCCTGTTTTGTTTCACTTGCTGCTGGCTCTGGCACGTGACATTGTCCACTTTCTTGCAGTTTCCCTACTGGATTATTCTTCACTCATTGACAGTAATTTTTGCATTTTGTACTTATATTTCCTGCATTATCTTCTGCTTGAATTGTCCAATATAAATTCTTTACTAGATATTTTTGGTAGTTCTTCTACTTTAGTGTTTCCTATTTTGAATTTAATAGTCTTAGTTATACTATCATATTCTAAGTAATCGGGTAATCCTGTTACTGTTGTTATCCTAATTCCACTTCCATCTGTATTATCTTCTGATCTTGCTCATCATATTCAGTGGGACTGTATCTAATCTGTTATTTCCCAATCCTTCATCTGGAGTTTCTAATAGTTGGTCGCGTTATATCTTTAACTTTTAATCCAATTGTAATATCTTGTTCTGAACCATCAACATATATCACTTTTGCTTGAATTGTTTTACTTCCATATACACGCGTATTTATCGGCGCTTTTAGTTCTCTCTTGAAACTTTTCGAAACGCCATGTTTTCACCTTTCAAGTGCATTTATAGTATTAACCGCTCTTTTTAACATATCGGGTGTTACTATCTCATCCTGATTTACTTCAATTCGAGTTCCTGTTGCTGTATACTCTTCACTTATTTTTCTTGCCGTTATATTTACTGTGAACTTCATCTTTTGAACCATCTGGATATTCTGCTTCAGCCTGTCCTGTAGTCATACCAGGTGTGTTACGACAGGTGGTATTTTCCATGATATTCTTGCCTTCTGGTAATCCAGTTTTATTTATACTGCTTTCCACATTTGGTACTTGTCCATTATTTACTACTTGTGGAATTTGCTGGATTAAACCAACCTTTCATAGAATATATTGTAATATTTATTAGTTTCTAGATGTCGGATTCCCTGCGTTATCAATTACCTTTACTGTAACTCCATATTGTATTTTCTCACTATCTTTTTGGAGCTCTATCAACTTCTTTTTATCCCTTGTTTAAATACAATAGTTCTTGAGTATTATCATATACAAGAAATGACAGTAAGTGCTTATAATAACAGTTCCAATTCCACTTCCCCTTCATTGTCTTCTGCAATTACTTTCATTAATGGAATCGTTTTATCTAGAGCTGTCATTTTCCAATTTTTCTCTTTCAACTGGTGTTTGAATTACTGGTGGTGTTACATCTCTTATCGTTAATGGAATATAAACATCGTGTTCTGAACCATCTATATAAGTTATTTTTAACTGAGATCATACGATTTCCATATCTCGATGTATCTATATTAAATTTAGGTTCTACTTTGAAATCTTATCATTTCTGAGTTATACTACCATTTTTGTTGTTACTGTTACTGCTGCTTTCAATTGTTCATTAGTCACAGTATCATGTTGATTTACTTGGTTTCCCTCGCACTAGGAGTATGTTCATCACTTAACACGAACGACCACCGTAACATTAACGGTATCTTTTTGAACCATCTGGATACGTTACAGTTACTATACCTGCTTTTTCTCCAGGATACTGTTACCGTACTTGGTGGAGTTGCCCATGTATATGTTGTACCTATAGGTAGCCCATATTTATTAATACTTGTTCCAGCATCTGGCATTTCCCCGTAACTTACTGTTTGTTTCTGTGAATTTGGTGTCACAGTGTGTTCGTAGTCATTGATTTCACAGTAATTGTTACTTATCTTTGACTCAAGTTATTCAATTATCTGTAACTTGAATATTCACAGTGTAAGTTTTACTATCTTGCCCAGTAGAGTAATTTTGGTACTGCTTGAACTCCATTTTTAAATTTAATATCATTAAATTCTTTTATCTAATACTAAAAACTCTGGTAATCCACTGACAATTGTTGACTTAATTCCTGTTCCCCCAGTATTATCTACTGAAATGACTCTCATACCTGGTAGCGTGTTATCTAAAGCAATTAAATCCCAATTTTGTCTATCACTTGGGGTCTGAATCGTAGGTGCAGTTATATCCTTCACTTCTAGCGGAATTGTAACTGGAGCATTTGTATCATCTATATATGTTACCATCGCATTAATTACTTTTTCTCCAGCAACTGAAGTATCAACTGTTGGTGCTGTAACTCGTTTGACTTTATTATTTCCATTATTATTTATAGTTACTGCTGCTTTTAAATCATCAAATGTTACAGGTACATTTTGATTTCTCACTATTTTACTTCCTGTAGGTGTATACTCATCGCTTAACTTACGCACTTTTATAGTCACAGTTACAGTATCTGTTGAACCGTCTGGATAAAGTAACCTTCACTATTCCCTCTTTACTCCTGGAGTATTTGTATTTAGTTTTTCTTTCCCATTTTATACTGAGTATCAGCTGGTAAACCTGTTGTAGCTATCACTTGCACCTGGATCGAGTGTTTGAGCATAGCTTACTTCTTGTATTTTTAGGGTTTGCGACTGCTGTATATTTTTGTGTTTGAGATTGGATATTAAAAGTAATATTTTTAGTCGCAGTATTCCCTTTTCTGTCCACTGCTTTAACAGTTACTTGAATACTAGATCTACCATTTTGGAAATTATTTGGTATCACTCCGTTAATCTCTGTTTTCGATGTTCTAGGATTATAAAATAGCGGATTTAGAAGATTTTCAACTGTTATAGGGTTACCATCTTTAAGCCCTACTCCTTTATTATTATCCTGTGCAGAAATATTTATCTCACTTGGTAATCCTTCTAATCTTGTTAATAATACTGAATCTGGTGCTGTGATAGTTGGACTAATATTATCCACTATTTCTACCGGTATAGCTACAGTTTTCATCAAGTGATTACCACGAAGAATTTCAATTTCTTTATGTTTTACGCCTGCAGCAGAAGTATCTACAGTCGACGAACCTCCTTTCCAACGGATTGTTAAATCAGTCGCAGGTGCTGTTCCATTTGATAAGGTAATATAACTTCTAGCATCACCTAGTTCACCACTTTGATGTTGATTAATATGCTTATCTTGTTTACCTACAAAATCTAATACTGTATAAGGTGTCGATACATCTTTAACTGTTCCGTTTTGATAAGTTACTGTAACAACTACATTTCGAGTTCCTGATTGTTGGAGATTAAATGGTGTTTTCCATTGTACATCAACAGTAGATGGAAGTTCATTGCCTGTTATTGATTTCACCAAATTTCTAGGATTTTTGTAGAAGTCATGAGAATCACCATATAGCGCAGTAAGTTGTTGATATTTTGCTACTGCATCATTCTTCGTATTTGTTTGAATTGTCTTTGTATCGAATCCATCTTTAAAATGAATCGTCATTGTTGCACCATCAGATGAAACTTCCGCATGATCATAGTCGATATGATGCGCACGACTAACGACATTGGGATGTTCAACTTTAAACTTCTCAATTAAAGCTGTTTTTTCAGACTCTGTTAAATGACGAACATCACCTACATAAGTAGGTGTTAAATTATTGACAGTATTACGTTCGCTTTGAGGTTTAATAGTCAAAGTATAAGTAATTGTATTTTGTTTATGTGTCCCATTTGCTCCAATTGTAATATGATAAGTTCCTGGTGTTACATTTCCGCCATCGCCTATAGTTCCAACAAGAGCCATTTGCACTTCTGGATTATTCACATTCCAATACTGTTCAGTAATATCTACTTCTTCTTTCTTTCCTGTTTGGAAATTTTTTTATAAGCTACACGTAGTTTTAAACCTTTAACTTGATTAAGACCACTAATAATTCTAACCCGTTTTTACATAATATGGAGTAGGATCTTCCTCTCCACGTTTAGGAGCCATATTGATATTTTACTAACGGTTCTCCATTTCCTCTTTTTACCATATGCTGTCATCACTGAGAATAAAGTATCCGAATTATAAAAGTTAAGTCTGTTCTATTTTTCATTTTACTAAGTTATTACTACCTTCATATTTATTAGCAATTGATGCTATCCAAATTGCCCTAAACCCACTTTCTCCATTTTTATCTATAACTTTTCCCATTACGTGGGTCTCGTTTACCAGAATGAGATCGTGTAACTCTATTAGCTACTCTATTTCGAAGATAAATTGCTTCATTTAATAATTTTTGAATATTTTCTTCTCTATTATTATCAGTAGTAGTTGGAAGTTTTTCAATAGCGTTAACTAGTTCTTTTTCATCATCACTAAACTCATAATTTATTTCACTAGCTAGGTTATTAATTTCCTTTATAATTTTTGTTACTTTAGTTATTTTTTCGTTGTGTTTTCTCGTAGCATCTTCCGTATTGTTTTTCTTGTTGTTTTACTTTAGTATCTTTTCCAGAATCTATTTTTATCATCTTTTTCTTTAGCTTCTGACTTCTTATATTCTTTAGGTTTGTCCTCTGATTTTTTTCGAAAACTTCTTTAAGAGTCTTTACTTCTTTATCGATTTCTTCTTGAGTTATTTCTTTATTCTCTATTGCTTTTTTTCTACGCACTAAAGCAAGATTAAGTTCTGTTACAGATTTTTCAGTTTTTACTAATATCTGTGTTCTTAATCTTAGTTATTAATTCTATTAAAGATCTTTTACTAACTTCTTTTTAGTAGTTGTTTTTCTCCATCTTCAGTTAAAACAGTAGTATCTACAATCTTGTCTACAAAACTCTCTACTTGTTTTTATCTTTTTGAAGCTAAATTCTCAATCTTAGATTTTTTTATTAACTATATTATCCGTTTCTATTTGTTTTAGCAGCTATTTCTATTTCACTCCTTCTTTTGCATATGTTACTTGTGGGCCACTAATATTTTACTCCTCCAACAACAAAAAAATAGCGAACACCCAAAAGAATATGTTTCCCCTTTTTTTCACCATACACCTAATTTTTGTTGGAGCCCATGTCTATTAAATAACATTTTTCTCTCCTTATATTTTTCACGTAAAATTTATTATGATAAATATATTATATACCTTTACCTTTAACCATTCAATACTTTCATATTATTTTAAAGTAAATTTTAAGTAAGGACAGATGTATAAATAACAATAAAATATAATGAATCTAGACAATATTCCGTATACATTTTAACACATTAATGAAAATTATTAAAATTATTAAATCACTAAATATCAGATTAAAATATAAGATATAATATATCATCATTTTTTTAAAACTTTTTATATTACTTTCTTGTCACTTTACATAATTTCACCTTGAGAAATTTTTCTTATCTATGTATTATGATAAAAATTAGTTCTGTATTCTGACCTACTTCAATATTCAAGAAACATTTTTCTCATCAAAGAAATCATACATTACAAAACTAACTTTCTATATTTTTCTATTAAGTTTTTCTTTATTTATTTTACAACATTCGCAGATGTTCCTGTTGCAACTACTTCTACAGCTGCTTCTAATCCTCCCTCTACAAGGTTTTGAATTGCTGTTTCTGTGTAGAATGCTGTGTGTGGAGTATAGATTACATCATCACGATACTATTAGCGTTTGTAGTAATTCATCATCAAACTCTTTTCCTTCAAAGTTTTTAGGAACATATTTACCTTCATTTTCATAAACATCTAACCCTGCTCCAAGAAGTTTTCCACTATCTAAAGCACGTAATACAGCCTTCGTATCAACTAACATACCGCGAGCAGCATTTAGCAAGATTGAATTATCTTTCATCTTAGCAAGAAATTCATCATTTACCATATGATTATATTCTTTAATAGCTGGCATATGAATAGTAATAATATCTGAATTCGCTATTAAATCATCTAAATTCTCAACATAGTCTAATACTTCTTTTTGCCGCTTCATTTTTGATACACATCATAACCTAAAACTTTAGATCCTAAAGCACTGAATAATCGAGCGGCTTGAGTACCGATTCTTCCAGTACCTATAACACCTACTGTTAAAGTTCTAAGTTCACGTGATAATATCCTGGATTCCAAGAGAAATTATGTTTTTCTAAATTGCGTTGAATTTTATTTGTATTTCTACTAATACGTAATGCAGAAGTCAGTACATGCTCAGCAATAGCATTTGGTGAGTATGATGGTACATTCGTCATTTTAATTCCAAACTCAGACATTAACTCTAAATCATAAATATCAAAACCAGCTGAACGAGTCGCAAAGACTTTGACTCCTTGTTCTTTAGCATATTCCTATACATCACGCTCAAAAGGTTTGTTTTGAGCTAAAACTACACCTTCTTTACCTTCTAGTAAATGTTTGTTAGCTGATGTAAGTTCTTCTGTATAAACATCAATTTCAACCTCAGGGTGAGCATTTCTCCAACTTTCTAATGCACTTTTTCATCTTCTCTTAAATTAAAAATACTAATTTCATCTCTTTTCCTCCTTAGACAAAGTACTAGTTCAACTATACTCTAGTAAACTTCTAATAAAATTAATATAACTAATTTTACCATAAAAATTAATTTACTAAAACTATTTTTATTTCACTTTTCAAAAATTTTTCTTGATAATTTCAAACAATTCGATATCATTTTCCACTATTTTATAAATTTTAACATTCCCTGGTAATTTTTCTCTTATAACGATTTATCCAAAACAGCTTTCCAGCCTGCATTATTCGCTCAATTATATCATTTTCCAACGAGATCTCCTATATAATATAGAGAATCATTAGGAAGCTGTAGTTTTTCTTGCACGATTTCAAATATCCTAACATCTGGTTTGTTATACTATAATCACCTGAGACAATGATATTCTCTTTATCAATCCATCTTTCAACACCTAAAGGCTTTTACCTTAGACCATTGATGTTCACTTGGTCCATTGGTAATTATTCCAAGCTTTACACTACTCTCTTTCGCTAGTTCTAAAATACTTTTAGTTATATTAGACATTTGTAATTTTTGTTGATTCTTTTTATATTCTTTCTGCATATCAAGCGCTTGTTCATCCGTTAGGGTAACACCTAAGTCTTTCGCCGCTTCTTGAATTCTATAAATATGATATTCATCCATAGTCATCTCACCATTTCGAGAAGCTTCAAATTTCACATCACTATAATGTCGACTCAAAAGATAAAAATTGTTCCATATCAATATCCATATCGAATAGACTCTTATATGCATTTTCAAATGGAACTATCTGTTCATATAACGTATCATCTACATCAAAAACAAGACCAATCATTCTATTTTTCTTTACTCATCATTTTCCAATAATTTAATAACCTCTCCCAGATTCTCGATTATTTTATAAGCTTTTTCTTTGCAAACTTCATCCGATTCAAACATATCTGGAACCATAATAACTTTAGCACCTGCTGTACTTCCCAGCAATTACACCAGCCTTAGAATCTTCTAAAACTATACATTCTTCAGGTTTTACACCTAAACGCTCTGCAGCTAATAAAAATACATCTGGTGCTGGTTTACCATTTTTACTTCTGCACCACTAGCAATCTCATCTATATATTTTTATAAGACCAGTTTTCTCCATATTATTAACTATATGATTCATATTAGAAGATGAAACTACCGCAACTTTATAATTATTGTCTTTTAGATATATTAACAATTCCTCTATAAATGGCATTTTTCTTAGGACCTGTCGTAAACAATATATCCTCTATATATTCATAATGATCGTCAACTAATTGCTTTCCACTAACATCAGAATCCTTAAAAATAATTTTTCCCAAAATTCATAAATACTCTTTGTAGTAAAACCTAATACCAAGAGGTCTCTTCTCTAGTCATTTCATAACCTTGCTTTTTCGCATCTATGAATAAATGCTTCTGTTGCCAAACTTTTCGGTATCTACCATTAATCCATCCATATCAAATAACACTGCTTTTATACTCATGTTTATCACCTTCGCTTTTTCTTTTTTATATTTTTCATCTAAATTTTTACTTTATAACCTTTAAATTATTATATCATACTTAGTATTTCATAGGAAAAATGTTTCTTTACAAGTATTAGTATCCAAGATAATGAAAAATATAATTGTCGATATCAATATCCACGTTAATGAATATTAAAACACTTTATTACCTTTAAAATTCAATATATTAAGTGCATTGAAATTTAAAAACAACGATAATAGTTTACTTTTTATTTCACTTTTTATTTGATTTTTATTTTTAGTGTATTATATAAAACGTAGTAAAAGCTACAATAATTTTGAATATAATATTAAACATGAGGTTAAATTTATAGAAAACAGCTTTTTGTGTGCGATTCAGCATTACAAATTAATAAAAATTTTGCAAATAACAATCCAATTACAGTTATCCCGGTAGAGGTTCGTCTTGATGATGAGATTTTCGAGGATAACGTAACTATAACTCCTGATGAATTTTACGAAAGAATACACAACGGACAAAAACCTAGCACAAGCCAACCTGCAGTAGGTAAAATTTTTAAGCGTTTATGAAGATTTAAAACAACAAGGGGTAGAGGCGTATCATTGCCTTTTAGCGTTTCTTCTAAACTGTCTGGAACATATTCTTCTTTCGTTCAAGCTAAAGAGACTTATCGATGGTGTAGAAATCAAGATAATCGATACTCTTCAAATAGCAAGAATGGTAGGAATAGCTATCGAAAAAAATTATTAAAGAATTCGAGGTAGGAAGTCTAACATTTGAAAAATATCGAAAATAGATACTTAGAACTTTCACAACAACACAATGTTCTTGTAACAGTCGAAAACTATGCAATATTTATATGCCGGAGGTAGACTTACTAAAGCTCAGTTCGTTCTATCAAACCTACTAAATATTCTTCCTATTATCACTATTAAAGATGGTCTCCTTGCAGTAAGTGGTAAACATAGGGAATGAATAAAGTTCTTTCAAAAAAATGTGTGAAGAAATAAAGAAAGAAAATCCAAAAAGTTTATTTGTTCTTTATACAACAGATGAATTATTAGAAAAAGCAATGGCATCTATCAAGAAAAACTTTTTGGCGATATCGAAGTTGAAACAGAAATCATTTCTCCTGTAATTGGATCTCATGCAGGGGCCTAAAGCTATCGCAATAGGATATTTAGGTTACGATAAATACATAAAAACACCTTAGAATTAGATTAAAAACTAATCCTAAGGTGCTTATTTAATGAGACACGACTCCAAATCATGATGTAAGAAAAATCAAATTTGTTGAATCATTCTCATTTTTTTATTAAACTATTTTTAAAAATTTGTTTCTACTAACGCAGCTTGAAGATGTCTTCTTTTTGAAGCAGTTCCTTCAACTTCGATAGTTTTTCTTGGATATTGATTTCAATATTATCAACATTATCTAATTTTGATAATCTTTCTTTAACAACAGCGACACAACCACCACATTTTACACCTTCGATACTATATTCATTTTTCATGATTATTCCTTCTTTCTTTCTTTTTATTAATTTAATTTTACTCTTTTTAATCTTAAAGCATTTAGAACTACAGATATAGAACTAAAACTCATTGCAGCACCTGCTAGCATTTGGATTTAACAATGGCCCTCCAAATATGTAGGAATATTCCCATTGCAAAAGGAATACCTATAACATTGTAGAAAAATGCCCAAAATAGATTTTCTTTAATATTTTGTTTATAGTTTTTACTTAAAAACTATAGCATTAACAACAAATTTAAGTCAGGTTTCATTAGCACTATATCTGCTGCATCTATTGCTACATCTGTTCCTGTTCCTACAGCTATTCCGACTTCAGCTTGTACTAAAGCGGCGCATCATTAATACCATCACCAACCATTGCTACTTTTTGCCTTGAGCTTGAAGTTTTTGATTTCATTTGCTTTATCTTCTGGTAAAACCTCACTCTACTACTTTATCTATTGATAATTGCTCTGCAATTACCTCAGCAGTTTTTATTGTCACCAGTCAACATTACTACTTCTAAACCCTAAGCTATGTAATTTTTTCAATAGTTTTCAAACTACTTTCTTTTATTTGATCGGCAACAGCTATAATTCCAGCTAGTTCAGAGTCTACAGCTATGAATAATGGTGTTTTCCCTTCTGAAGCATATTTTTCTGCTTTTTCTACTGAATTTTTTAATATCAATATTGTTTTCTAACATTAATTTCTCATTACCGATTAATATTGACTTTCCATCAACTGTTGATGAAATACCTAATCCTGTTAATGAACTAAAATCTTTAACTTCTAACAAACTCTAAATTTCTATTTTTAGCTTCATCTACTATCGCTAAACCTAATGGGATGTTCTGAAAGATATTCTACGCTCGCTGCAAGTTGCAAGATAACTTCTTCAGATAAATTATTAAATGTTACTATATTAGTTACTGAAATTTTTCCTTCTGTCAATGTTTCCAGTTTTTTATCAAAAACAACAGTATCAACTTCTTTTGCTAACTGCAAAGCGCTTCTGAACTTTTTATTTAAAATACCGTGTTCTGCTCCTTACCTGTACCTACCATTATAGCTGTAGTCGTCGCCAATCCTAAGGGACATGGGACAAGCGATAACAAGAACTGCGATAATAATTTTTTAGAGAGAAACTCCATGATGCATCTCCAACAAAGTACCATAAAAATTCCAGCAATTAGTGCTAAAAACCAATAACAATAGGTACAAACACTCCTGAAATCTTGTCTGCAAGTTTTGCGATCGAGTGCTTTAGAATTTTGAGCATCCTCAACAAGTTTAATAATCTGTGATAAAGTAGTGTCTTTTCCGACTTTAGTAACTTTCATTTTAAAGACACCTGTTTTATTAATACTAGCTCCAACAACTTTACTATTTATGTCTTTTTCTACAGGGATACTCTCACCCGTCAGCATCGATTCATCTGCAGTCGAGACGACCTTCAATCACGACTCCATCAAAGGTACTTTTTCACCAGGACGAACAAAGTAGTATATCACCTGTAGATATTTCATCTACTGCTACAACATGTTCTTCACCATCTTTAATTAAATTAGCTGTTTTGGTACTAAACCAACTAATTTACTTATAGCATTGTAGTACGACTTTTAGATACTCCTTCAAAGTATTTACCTAGTGTTATCAACGTTAAAATCACTGCAGCTGATTCATAGTACAAATGCATAGCTGCATGTTCCTCACCTAAATATACTAATATCGTTGAATAAACACTATATAAGAATGCTGTCCCTGCTCCTAACGCTACTAAAAAGAATCCATATTAGGTTTTCTTCTAAGAATAGCTCTAATTCCTCACTGAAGAATTTTCTGCAAAATACAAAACAGGTAACACCAGAATAAACTGTACAGTTGAAAAATAACTTTGAGTTTCCCATTGGACTTAAACTTTCCAACATAGGTAATCCTACCATCTCAGCCATCGCTATATACAACACAGGCACTGTAAATATAGCTGAATAAATAAATCTTTTCCAAATACCATCAATTTCTTGTTGTTTTTTTTCAGCTTGATCATCAACAAAATCATCTATTTCTAATCTTGCTTTATAGCCCGCTTCTTCTACTTTTTTCTCAATCTCAGCTACACTTAATTTTTCTTTATCGAATTTTACTACCATCTTCTCAGTGGCAGAAATTTACAATGGCTTTTTCTGTTCCATCTAAAGATGAAATCGTATCTTCTATATTTTTTTCGCGCACGTTGCACAGCTCATTCCTTCTAATATAAATGTTCTCTCTTCAATACTAGAAACATAAGTAGCTTATACCCCGATTTTTCTACAATCTTTTCTACTTCAGTTCTATCTATTCCTTCTCCTCTAGAAAGAGTAAGTTTACTTGTTGCAGAAGTTTACATTGACATCTGATAAATTATCAACTTGTTTTAAACTCTCTTCAATATGCGCTGCACAAGAAGCACAGCTCATCCCTTCAATTAAATATGTTTCATTTTTACCATATATTAATCACACCTATCTTGTAAATATTTTTGTTTGTCTACAATTGTAGTCTTTGTTATAAATTAAGTATACTACCATCTAAAATTATAATCAACAATATTTTTAAATAATCAATAACAGCTATCATTATGATATAGGGAGTGACTCAAAAATCATGATTTCGTAGAAATCGAGTTTTGTCGAGTCACCTCCGTACAGTTATTAGATATCTAAAAAGCTTTTTATAAAGCGAATTTAGATATCAATAAACTCACTGCGACTATGAGTTCTCATATGAACTTTCGACAAATTTTAGGACCTTTTTGTCAACCTCAGCTGATTTTTCTAGGATTTATTTTAAAATTTAAAGCTGTAGATTTATTAAAACCTCAGCTTTTTACAATACTAATTTTACTACTCTAACTTTTCATTCATCTGACGAGCGTAATTTTGAAAAATCTTCTTTGACTACTACAGTATCAGCAATAAAGTCATGAAGTCCTTTTTCTTATTTGTGAAAAGCTACTGCTAAATACGGCAGGTATACTAAGAATATCGTTAATAATCTACCTACTGGCTCACGATAAACTACATCTGCAAGACTAAGCTTTTTCACCTTTATTCGTCTCTACTTTTATCTTCATAATCATCTTACCTAAGGTTTGAGAAAAGAAGTAAGTCATCGCTATAAAGTAAGTAAACATAACAATAACATAACTCAGAGATTCTTCTCCTAAGATAGGAAAAATCTAATTGCTTATTCAAAAGTCCAAAACTAAAAGTATTTAATAAAACTAGATATAGCGTAAATAACTATCATATCGATTAGATATGCGACAAATCTAGTCCAGAAACCTGCATAGAAATTTTTGAGAAAGTACTAAATAATCTTCTAATGAAGTTGGTAGCGAAAAGTCTCTCTCTTTTTATCAATTATTTCTTTCACTTCTTTAGTTTCTTTATTCTCATTAGTTGATTGTTCATTTTGTAGACGTATCATCCATCACTACTTCTGGAGTTTCATTTAGAAGCAGATTGTTTTGAAGGTCTATTATTATTTAAATCATTATTCATTTTAAATTCCCTCCCTATCCTAAGTAGCTACGTTCAACTTTGTTTGAATTTACTTCACTATTTAATTCAGAGATAAAACTTTTTGTTGTTGCTTTTACAAATCTAGAAATTAAACTTTCTGCAGTTTTATCAGCTCTTAACTCAATTACAGTTGGGTTAGATAATCCCTTTTTCTTCTTTTATTAAATCAATAAGTTCATCTTTCAGTACCAACTTTATCAGCTAGTTTGTTCGCTACTGCTTGAGTACCAGTGTACGTTCTACCGTCAGCTAGTTTCTTAACTTCATCTTCACTTAGGTTTCTACCTTCAGCTATAGCTTTTACAAATCTTTCATACGCTTCTTTGTTTTGCTCTTGTAATATTTTTCTAGTTGATTCTGGTAAATCCTCTGTTAAGCCGCCTACTGCTTTTTGCTCTCCAGAACGGATAGTTTCTTGTTTAATTCCGTGATCGTTTAGGAATTTTTGAGCAGATACATAACTCATAATAACTCCTAGAGAACCTGTAGTTGTTTCAGTATTTACAAAAATTTTCTTAGCTGCAGTCGATACATAATATCCTCCTGAAGCGGCTGTTTTCTTCATTGACACATAAACATCTTTACCACTATTCTTAAGCGCATTGTACAGCTCTACAGTCTCATAAACACCACCACCTGGTGAATTCACAGATAGTAGTATAGCTTTTAACATTAGGATTACCTTTTAGCTTCTTTAATTTGATTTAAAACAGAACCTCTTGAATAAGTATTCGTCATCTGCATTAATTTCACCATCTATAGAAATTTTTGAATAACTTCACTACTATTACCTTTTTCAAAGTTAATTTAGTAACACTTTGTTCTTGTAAAAACTCTGTTAAATATCCATTTAATTCTGCATCATCTTTTTATTGTTATTATTTGATGTAATAGTTCCTTTAATTAACGAAAATACTACTAGAACTACAACAATAACAATTGATATTAACCTTTTTATTCTTAAAATTCATATTTTTCCTCCAAAAACTTTATTATAATATTTTTTGTAAAAAGCCAGAGACAAACCATCTTTTTACTATCTGTCCCTAGCTTTTAATTTACTCACCTTTAACTATTTTTCCTCTATTTTTGTAAAACAAATACTTTTATTTTTATTGAGATATAATAATTAATTTTTGAATCAACTAGCAGTTCATTACCCTCCACAGATTCCCTATATTTTATCACAGTATCCAGTTATAACAAAGAAAAATTTTGTATCATAGTAACCAATTGGCGTTAATTAACCCTAATATAATCAATAGAAACAGAATCCTCCATCTTATCAACTTCATCACCTTAATTATTATCTCTACTTTCATAACTCACTCTCCTATTCTGCATAAGTTTTTAGATACAAACTTATTATATCGTTTCATAAATGCAAGATTCTGCAGTTCCTGTTTGCCCATGCCTATTTTTTGCAATAATTACCTCAATAGTAGATACATCACTTGTTTCTTGAACTTCATTTTCATCAGCATCTTCACTTCTATAGTAGTCACCACGATATAAGAATGAAAACTATATCAGCATCTTGCTCAATACTTCCCGATTCCCTAAGGTCACTCATCATAGGTCGTTTATCTTGTCTAGATTCAACACTACGCGATAACTGAGATAATGCAATTACAGGACACTCTAGTTCCCTTGCCATCTGTTTTAAACTACGAGATATTTCAGATACTTCTTGTTGCCTATTATCTGTTCTCTTACTTCCCTGCAGAAGTTGTAGATAATCGATAACAACTAAATCTAAACCATGTTCAGCTTTTAATAGCTTGCATTTTGCCTTTACTTCATTTACTTTAATAAAAGCACTGTCCTCAATAAAGACATTCTTCTGATTTAGGAAATGAACTGCTGTTTCTAGTTTCATAAGGTCATCATTATCAAGATTTCCTCGTTTAATTTTTTCAGAATCTATCATTCCCTCACTACAAATCATCCTAGAAACAAGCTGATCTGCCCATTTCTAATGAGAATAATGCCACTGTTCTTTTCTCTTCTTCAGATCGAGTTTTTTCCAGCAATATTTAACGCAATATTTAGCGCAAATGCTGTTTTACCCATCGCAGGACGAGCTGCAAGGATAATTAAATCTCCCTTACCAAAACCTACAAGCTTATCTAACGCTCCGTATCCAGTTGGAACAGCTACATTCTCACCTTCTCCTGCCATACGAGCTAAAATCTCTTTAAATACTTCTTCAGTAACATCTTTCATGTTTTTAAACTGCGATGTTTTGGCGCGCTCCATGGCACGTTCTACTGATCGAATAAAGGTTGCAGTTAGAGAATCAATATCAGCATTTCCTTGATTCATCTCTTCAGTACTACTTAATAATGCAGCACGAATTTCTCTGTAAATAGAATATCTTTTTACTAAATTCGCATAATGCATAATATTACGAGAACTCGGAGTAATATCATATAAGTCCACTATATATAATGAGGCATCCACATTTCTGAATGCCCCACTATTATTTGTTTCTTCAAAAATTGTAGTGGTGTCAGGTATTATTTCCATTTCATCTAAACGTAAAATAGCACTGTAAATATCTTTATTTCGTTCATCATAGAAATCTTCAGGATCGACTGTTGCTTTGACTTCTACTAGTTTTTCAGGCTCTTGCATTAGAGCTCCTAATAACGATTGTTCCGCCATAACGACAGAATCTATATGATATTTCATATTATCACCTTCAACTTATTTACTATTGTTCCACCACGTGAACTTTAATTGTTCCTTCTACTTGAGGTGTAGTTTAATTTTAACATTTGTATATCCTAAAGATTGAATACCGTGTGGTAAATCAATTTTCTTTTTATCAACTTTAAGATCGTGTTGTTTCTTAAGTTCTTCAACAATTTGTTTAGAAGACACTGAACCAAACAGCTTTCCACCTTCTCCAGATTTAACTTTAATTGTTACTTCAAGACCTTCTAGTTGTTTTGCAAGTGAGGTTAGCTTGAACTAATTCTTCTTGTTTATCTTTTTCAACACGTTTTTGTTGTCCTTTTAGTGTTGCCATATTAGCATTTGTTGCCGCTACAGCTTTTTATTAGTTATTAAAAATTTTTGCATATCCATCAGCAATCTCCTTAACATCTCCTTTTTACCTTTTTCCTTTTTACATCTTCTAAAAATATAACTTTCATTACAATTTCTCCTTTTATCTATTATTTATATTTATGATATTATTTTATCAATAGCATCATTTAGACGATCTAACGCTTCGTCTAAACTAACCCCCTCAATCTGAGTTGCTGCATTAGCAAGATGGCCTCCGCCACCAAGTTCTTCCATGATAAGTTGAACATTTATATTACCTAATGATCTTGCTGAAATACCTACTCTACCTTCTTCTAGATATCCTATAGCAAAACTACATTCAATACCTTTTAGAGTTGAAGTAAATCTGCACTTTGAGCAAGCATAACATTTGTATAATATTTATCTTCAGGGGCTTTTTGCCATAATAATCTCTGGGGTTTTCTGAATAGAATTATTAATTATTTCTACCCTATTCATAAAATTCTCAAATGGTTCTTTTAGAATTGTTTTAACTCTTATTGGATCTGCACCATTACTACGTAGATATGCAGCTGCATCAAAAAGTTCTAGATCATGTTCTTACAGAAAAATTCTGAGTATCTACCACTATTCCTCCAAGCATGATTGTTGCAGCAATAGGCGAGATTTTTTTCTATCTTAGTCTGATACTCAATTAATTCTGCGATTAATTCAGATGCTGATGAAGCATACGGCTCAATATAAGTTAACAATGGATTTGTTATTATATCTTCACCACGTCTATGATGATCGATTATAACTTTTCTATTAGCTTTAGATAATATTGCTGCATCTATTACACGTGAGGCATCTGAAGTGTCTACAACAATTAAAGTTGTCTGAGGAGTCATAAGCTCCCATGCTTCATCACTGTCTACAAATACTCTTGATAATTGTTCATCATGACTATCTATTTCAAACATAACTTTTTAATAGTTTCATCACGGTCACTCTCATTTTAAGATAATATAACACTCTTTACCTAAAAACTTAGAAAGTATAAATACCCACACATGCTCCAATCGCATCAAAATCAGGACGTTTATGTCCCATTACTATCACTTTATCACTATCATTTTACTATATCGACTAATACATTAGAAACAACACGTGCTTTGATTCTGGTACGTTTTTCCTGTGGGTTAGTTTTACCACCATAGAATCTAATCGATTGCCATCAACATCTTTCATGGCTACCTGATCTCCTCCACGCCCTAAGGCTAAATCTAACGAACTCTTGCTAAGTTCTCCAAGTTCTGGTAAAAGTCAGTTCCCATTCAACACCTATACTCAAAGTAGTTGGTGCATCAAATTCTTCTTTTAGATTTCTAATAGTATCTAAAAATTTGGAATTTTTCTTTTCTATAAGTCTTTTACATTTAACAATCCGATGAATCTATCATCGTCTATTCTTTTTAGATAAATACTATTTTTCTTAGCCCAATCTGTTAAAGTAATAACAACAGTAGCATCCAGTCTACTCGCAACTTCATCTTCCAGTGAATCGTAAACATCTTCATAATTATCAAGACTCAAATTAAGAATAATTGGTCGCGTATCTCTAAATCTTTGCATCACTACTTTACTTTCTGTAATATCGAAGAAATAAATATATCCGCTATCTTTTTGGTAATTAACTTTATAATACTTCCCAAAAATCTCAAATTGATTATCCACTGGTGTCTCAAGATCGAAATAGTTCTTCAATCTCCGGCATCAGTTCTAAAAATATTTAGACCTTTTATGTCTTCAACTTTAATATTTTTATATATAGAGTAGTTTGCCCATTCTATATTCTTATTTTCATCAATTACGACTATTCCTATAGAATTTATTAACACCTTTTTCTGATGAATCTTTTAATTCTATTTGTTAATTTACTGATATACCTCTCCGTATGTTCAGCTATTTTTCCCTTTGTATATTATAAAGGGGCGAAAATAAACAATCAACCAATAAGTAAATTACTAAGCTATAAATATTGAATACACCACTTAGTATTGCACCTATTAGAAAAAAATAACAATAATAATTAATTCGTATTTTTCTTATCATTCATACTTATCTCCCCTCTTCATAATAATGTACCCTTCTCTCAACTTGAATACACTGTCAATAAATCCAAGTAACTCGAAGATAGGGACTAAAAATCAACATTAAGACAAATACAATAGAGCTTACCAACATTTGATTTCATCTTTTGTTCAATAAAAAGAATGCAGTAAAACAATCCATTTAATATGAATGCAAGCGATAAAACTCCTGTTATATTTTTGGAATAAAATATTCCAAAAACTATAAAGTATTACTCCCCGTCTCTATTTCAACTAAAAAGGGCCACTATAGTAACACAATATAAATATATGCACTTTTCGGACTCAACATTATTCGACTAAACTTCGGAAATGCTGGAATAATGACATATTCTCTAGCTAATAACGATAATGTATACTGTACCAATATTAAGCTATATATAAATAACATTATAAATAATGTAACAGGGGAACGATTTTTGTAAGTTAGAAAAACTTTCTAATACTAAGTTCTTATCGACCCCTTGATTCATCTCAACCATAGAATTCACATAATTGTTTATAAATTCTAGCATCTGCTTACTGTCGATAGTTATCTTCCCAATTTTTATTGATATAAATATATATATTGCTATACCTAAGTATATTACTGTATTAACAGCTACAACTAGAAATAATTTCGAAGCGCAAAAAGATAGTTTTATATATTATATATGCTATTAACATATGTATAGCAAAACCAAACTGTCATAATAGGAGATGCTATAGTCAATAAAACTCCTGCACCACCAAGTATTAATGAAATATAATATCTTAACCCTTTTCGCTCCCCAATACGTATGTAAGTGGAAATACCGAAAGAAATGCTGCTACAATTTCAATATTCAATAACAATCCTATTAATATTAATAATAAATAACTGGCTGAATAAGCTAAAATTTTTTTGAATTACTAGGCATTCTAAAGAAAAATTTATTCTTCATTAATTTTTCAATTTTCTTTTCCTAAAGAGCATCTGAAATATTATTATCCAAATTAACACTCCTTTATTATTTTAATAATCTCCATATAAAGTAATTTTAACTATATAGGTATCTTTATTATTATACCAAACTTCAAGATTTTTAAAAGGAAAATAAAGGATATAAACACAATACTAACTACAAATTAAAAATACTCTTTATGTGAATTCATACTCAAATATCATATAATCTAAACTCTTTCTAATACTTTTAATTATTCTCTCTTTATCAGCTATTATTTTATCTCCTCTACAAATTATTGTCCATTAATATTCTTATTATGCTCAATACCCTTTATCTTATAACCAGTTAATATCCTTAAATCGAAAAATATGTTGAGTAGTAACTATTCATTCAAACTATTGATAAATAATACAAAATCTACTAAATCTATTTATAATTTCCCCTTGATTATCCTTTTATAATATAATTGACAAAATTTTTATTCAACTTATGATATTTAATATGAGCTATACTTTACTCAAAATTTTGTATTAATCTCTATAAAATACACTCACAATTTCAAAAGAAAGGAATTTTTTTATGAAAAAAATATATCATTACTATTATTACAGTCACTTTGGTAGTTTTAACTGTAGCTCTAACTGGATTTTTATTATTTAACAAAAAGATGATAAAACACCTACCTCTGACTCTACCACTTACAATTCAAAGTCCCTATTAATAAAGAAGAATCTAAAGCTAATAATAATGAGAACACTCCTACTACCAACGAAAAACTCCCGAAACTACTTCTCAACCTACTATAATCAATGGTATTATTTTAGTAAACAAAAACACTCTCTTCCTGCAAAATTACAATCCAGGTGGAAATCCTACAGCCAGACAAAAATTAATAAATTAATTAACGATGCTCAAGCATTAGGTTTAAATGTTTCTAATCAAGTATCTGGTTTTAGGGCATACAATACTCAAGTAGGATTATACAATAACTATGTTACTTCACACGGAAAACAAGAAGCCGATAGATTCTCATCTCGCCCAGGATACAGCGAACATCAAACTGGTTTAGCATTTGATCTCATAGATAACGAGGGACAATTATTAGGAGCAGAAGGAACTAGCGACAGTAGTAAAAAGCTTCAGCTTGGCTAGAAAAATGCTCACAATTATGGATTTATCGTTCGTTATAAACCTGAGTTTGTAGAAAAACAGATTACATGGAAGAAAGCTGGCATATTCGTTACGTCGGTGAAGATACAGCTAAAATAATCCATGATATTTCACTAGAGGTACCTTAATGCTCCAGGTGAAGATTATATAAATTAATATTTTATTGATAAAAGGAGAATTTAATGAATAATAATAATTTTGAGACCCTAATAATCTAGGTCCAACAACCTCAGCATCAAATAATCAAAACTATAACAGTACTCAACACAATAATCAAAATTCAGAACAACAAAACTATACTGTTCCACCTAACAATACTATTCCACCAGTATACACAAAGAACAAAAAAATAATAAAAAGTATTCTACCTATTGTATTAACAGCAATCATTACATTTTATAGTGCTAGTAGGAACATTATACTTCGGATATAATAAATTTTTTTGAAAAAGAAAATGTTATCAACCTAGCTACTTACGAAGTTAATTTCGTAACATACGGAACTGAAGGAGAAGGAAAACCTGAGGGTTGATATAAAAAGATCCTGAAGTTGCAAATTCTAGCGCGGAAATTTCTAACTTTTTATCAAACCCTGATATTTCATTTAATAAACAAAGCAATTTAAAAATGGAGATAAAGTTGAAGTTACTATAACTTTAAATAAGAACACTTCTAATAAACTAAAAACTAAAAAAACAACAGGAAAATTCAGACAAACATTCACAGTTAATGGACTAAATGAAAAAGCTAAAAGAAAAGGAAACTATTATCGTAAAAGAAAGGAGCATCTAATTCTTCAAATCCTTCTGATTCTGCTAGTTCATCAAATGAAGTAAGACATAGTGTTAGCGGACGTACAGCTTATGAAAAACCATCTGTTGGGGTTAACCTAGAAGCGATAAAAATGATACTAGTAAAATCTTAACATCAATAAAAGGTGGAGCCTCTGTTACAATAAGAACACTTGAAACTAACTCATCTGGGGAAAGTTGGGTATATGTTTATTACGAAGTCACACTGGATATATTCGTGCAGATTTACTAGGCGGATTCTAATAAACATTTTTATAATTAAAAAGTTGATTCACAAAATTGGCAATCAACTTTTTAATTATCTCTAACTACCTTAACCATAAGCATACTTATTAAAGTTATACATATAACAATAAGGAAAAATAGATTTACTTTGCGTAAAACCAAGTAAACCATTTTTAATATGTTTACCCTATCCAAACATAGACATAATCTCCGTAATAGATACCTAATGCGAAGAATAGCTTGATATATTCCCATACTAACATTACGATATTCTCTATCGAAATATTGCATAGCAAGAGAAATCAGTGCATTATAAGCACCTCCATATCCTAATCCATTTAGACATAACTAAAAATAAATAACATACGGGTTATTAACATATAACGCTATAATATAGAATGCTAATGAACAGCCTAGTAAGAATAATAGAGTTTTTGAATACCCCATTTTCTCGTAAAAGTACACTCCCACAAGAACTCCAGCAATCAACTGAGGTACTGCAAATACTGCATCCATATACGCAAGCATTAGCGGCGTCATATTCAACTCTGTTTTACCGTAAGTAATCATGTTGGCTCCACTTGTAGAAAACTTAATAAATGAAAGTAATAATGCTGTTAGACAAATATAGATAAAACTCTTATGTTTAATTACTACCTTCACCTTATCAAATGAGAAACCACTATCAACAGGGCGATAATCTTTCATCATAAATGATAATACAAACGTTATTACCGCAATAACACCTGCTACTATCCACATATAGTCAAAATGTTTATATGTATTCATAGTAAAGACATATTGTATAGGTGCTGCGATAAATTCAGCTAGTAACGGTGCAACAGATAGTATCGATACTGACACTGCTGCCTTATCTTTAGAAAAAGTTTCTGAAAAAAATAACATTGAACAAAGCAAGCATTGTAGCACTTATCCCCAATGATAAAGAAGATAAGTATAAGGTTATATAGCTACCGTTAAATGCTACTAAAAATGAAGTCACTATTAATAAAAATAGAAATTTGAACGAATATTTTTACGTTTTTGAAAACATCGCTCGCTAAAAACATCGGCAACCTTACTATTAAACTCATAAGTCCATATCCGGCTGCTATTTGAGCTGCAGTACCGGTGTTAAGAAAGTCCACCTTGTTCTATCGGTGTAATCGCGTATAACTTCCTGTAGGCACGTATAATACTTATCGCAGACCAGAATAAAACTAATATCAAAATATAATAATTTGATCGTATTCAATTCAATTTTTTAGATAAAAAGATTACCAAAATTAGAATTAATGCGATCATTATAAGTGAAAAATAAAATTTTTGTTTTAACCATCTCTAACTATATAATTTCTATAAATTTTTTAAAAATATCGAATCCAAAGTAGTGTAACTATGTTTTAAAAATTCAACTTTAACATTATACCACAAAAATTATTTGTTGTTAAGAAAAATACTCAAATTATTTGTTAGATTACTTTCGATAACGTTAAAAAAACTTATTTTTATATTTGGATGAGGCTTCTTTTACAGTTCTAGCACATCCTAATAAAAGTATTTCCCGCTCGTATATATATCATCTATTATCAAAATAGAATCAATACTTCCTAGATTCATTTCACCACATAAAGGATGATACCTATTTTTCCCTTCTTTCTTTATGAAGTTTTTGATTGTTTCTTTCTATAGTCACAACTAAGAATTTTCTTGTAGTTCACATCACACAACTTACAAACTTGTTCAATATGATTAAATCCTCGAATAATCTCTCTAATCTCATTCGCTGGAGCAATCGTCACTAAATCAAAATTATTTAAAGAAAAACTTATCTAGAAGCTTTTTAAATTTTACTGCGCAAACCACATCTCCCGAAATATTTTTATAGAATAGATTTCATCTTTTAAAAATTCATAGTCAGCAAAATAATACAAAATATATTCTCCTACTTCCAGGACATTTATATCAATATGTTCCCTACAGCTAGTACAAAGATAAAAATCCTCTCAAATAATGTATCAAACCCCAACTTTTTCTTTGTTTCTAAACCACAAAAACTACACTTCATATCTTACCTCCTGTTCAACTTTCTATATTTCCTAAGATTATTCATATACTCAATCTCTTTAATAGCAGCTTTCATATCCCTAGTTATACTATCCGCTAAAAATACAACATCACCTGAATTATCATAGTCCTTTCTACCTACCCTACCTGAAATTTGAATTAATGCCGACTTTGTAAAATTTATATGCTTTGCATCAAAAACCACTACATCTAAATAATCAAAAGTCACACCACGTTCTAATATCGTTGTCGTAATGAGAATATCTAGTTCTCTGTTATAAAACTTTTTGATTTTTCTCACTTCTATTTTCATCTCACTATAGACGAAATCTATCATTATTTCCTCGGAAATAGTTTTTAAATACAATACCGCCGTCTCACATACCTATTTCAGGAACAAATATCAATATTCGTCTATCCTTTTTCAATTTTTCTTTAATAAGTCTAGCTATAAAAGTACGATCTTTTAGAAAAATCGAAAAACTTCAGGCTTTTTCAATTTTTATTTTTGGAACAGGTAGCAAATGTCTGTGATACCTTATAGGTATTTTTATAACTTCATCAACACTGAATCTCACTACTTCAGAAGGTGTCGCTGAAAGAAATACAAGTACACCATCACCTTTCAAACTCGTTTTGGCGCCATTTTCTAAACATTCATCACCAGAATACGGGAAAGCATCCACTTCATCAATAATAACAATATCAAAGTAATTGTAATACTTAACAAGCTGATGAGTAGTCATAATATAGAAATTTGAATCTCCAAAAGTCTTTTTCCTCACCATGTAAAACACTTATTGGATAATCTCTAAAAATCACGAGCAAATCGTTCAGATAATTCTTTGACTACATCTCTTCTTGGAATTGCCAAGCATATGTTTTTATTATCCAAAATCGCATGATATATAGCTTCATAAACTATTTCTGTCTTACCCGCTCCACAAACAGCCCAGATTAAAAGTACTCTTTGCACTCTCATGTTCTCTACTAAAGTCTTACTTGCTTCTTCCTGAACATCGCTTAACTCAACACTTGGTTTTATCCGGTATTTTTAGATTTAATATTGGGATATTTATATGAAACCTTATAAAATAATCATCACTTCTCCCAAAATTTATACATCTTCTACAATATGTAACTTTCTGATTTTTATCAATAAATGTAAAAATTATTGCTGATCCTTATTATCACATTGTAAACAATGAAACCTACCTTTATCTTCATTTACTGAATACAATTTACTTATATATTGACAATTATCTAAACAATGAAGCTTAATATTCATTTTTAGTAATTTGGATATAGATAAAAAGCAGTCCATTATACCTCCTTAAAAAGTTAAATCACTCTCTTTTTAGGTATAGACTGCCCCTGTCGTAATTTCATTATATATTTCATCAAAAATCTGAATTGATTTCCCCAAAATCATCATAACTCTTTTTAATTTTTCTGTAATTTATACTTTTTGTCATTATTACTCATTTTTGAATAATAAACTATATACAGCGCCTCTATAAATTCACAGTATTTCCTAAAAACATTTTCTATTACCCCTTATCTGTAAATTTTTATCAAAAATTATTTTTCAGTAAATTTCCTCATTTAGTTAACATTTTAAGCATCTAATATTCCTAGCTAACTACATAATATCTGTATTTAGTTTTATTTTTAACAAAAATATATTTATAAAGCAAAATAAATGTATATTTTATAAAAGTGATATTTTTATGCAAACTATATTGCTAACGTTATCAAAAAGTGGTATAATAAAACTATAAAAAAGGGGAACCCCCTATAAAAGTAGCTAATCTACTTTATGAAAGAGTGCTTTAAAATGTTAAGATATCAAGTACGAGGAGAAAATTTAGAAATTACTCAAGCTATCAGAGTATATTGAAAAATAAAGTTTCTAAATTAGAAAAATACTTTGCTGACAGTTTAGAAGCAAACGTTTACGCTAATGCTAAAGTATACAAAATAATAAGAAAAATCAAAATTACAGTTCCACTTAAAGGTGTGACTCTTCGAGCTGAAGAAACTAACGAAGATTTATATGCCGCTGTTGATTTAGTCGTAGACAAACTTGAACGTCAAATGAGAAAACACAAAACTAAAATTAATAGAAAGGTCGTGAAAAAGGATTTGTTGATGAAAATATCCTTACTAACGAGTTAGAAGAAGTTGAAGAAACTACTTTAGATTTTGGTAAAAGTTAAACAACTAAAAGTTGAAGCAATGACAAGAAGAAGCTGTGTTCCAAATGGAACTTCTAGGGCACGATTTCTTCGCATTCTTAGATAACACTACAAATGAAATTTCTGTAGTATATAAACGTCGTGACACTGGATACGGAGTTTTGAAAATTTCTAAATAATTAATATTGAGTTTAAACACAATCAACCATCTTCCATAGGTGGTTGATTTTTCTTTAAATACAATAAAATTAAAAAGAAAGAAAATAGTTATAGACTTCCTCTTGTATTTTTCATACTCTTATAGTAGCTAAAGTAAAACACAGTAGTGTTTTACTTTGCTTCTATAAGACTCTGAACTCATTTCTTAACCGGAATATCCTTTTTGTACAACAAAAGATTGGAAGTGTCATAAACTACACAAAAATAGTAAGAAAGAAATATAACCTTGCAGAATACCATTTCTATAACTATATATAATAACCATTAGGAGATTTCTTATGACTAGTTGCTTTATTCGTTGAAAATGGAAGTGAAGAATTAGAACTAATTGCACTTTAGACATACTACGTCGTGCTAATATTCACGTCGTCCCAATCTCTGCAAACAACGAAGACTATATAACTAGCTCACATGACGTAAAAAAATAATAGTAGATAAAAAATTGATGATATCGATAATATTCTTGATTATGATGCAATAGTAATCCCAGGCGGCATGCCTGGCGGTACGTACTTCGTGATAATGATAAAATTATCAAATTCTATCAAGAAATGTATAATGCTGGCAAATTGGTTGCTGCCATCTGTGCTGCACCTATCGTACTAAGTAAAGCAGGCATCCTTGAAGATAAAAGAGTCACTTCTTACCCAACTTTTGAAAAAGGAACTTAATTGTAAAAATTATAACAATAAAAAAGCTGTAGTTGTTGATAAAAATGTAATCACTGCTCAAGGCGCAGCTGTAGCTACTCTATTTGGTTATGAAATTGTTAATTACTTGCTTCAGATAACACAGCACAAAAACATCAGTGATGCTATATTGGTCCCAATATTAAAAATAACTTATAAAATACAAAACTTAAGACCTCAGATTAAAATATCCAGGGTCTTTCAGTATTATTTCGTCAATTCTTCTAATTCTTTCATCGCAGCTACTACAACTTCCGGTGTACAAACATCAACCGCAAGTTTTAAATGTTTCTTTTTCACTAGCCGCAAATTCAGCAATTTTTGCATTTTTCTTCAACATCTTCTGTTACATTAACACAAGCTAAATTATAAGCTAAATCATTAGCTTTATAGAGATAGCACAAGTTTCTCAACTTCTTCTCTCTTACCTTCAGCAAAGTAATTGAACTAAGATACCATAAGATACTTTTGTTCCGTGTAATACAGAATGTGTTTCTTTAACTAAACTCATACCATTGTGTACTGCATGAGCTCCTGCCATACGTCCATAGTGAACCCCGAAACATCCAACACATCCTGAGATAGCAAAGACTGTGTCTACAGCATTTTTGAAACTTTCAGTAACTTCACCTTTTTCCATAGCTTCTAGCGCACCGTTAGCATCGCGAAGAAGAACATCACAGGTGATTTTGGCTGCTTCTAATCCCATTCTTACAAAAGGATCGTTGAATTTATTATTTCTCTCTACTAATACTACTGCTTCATACCATTTAGCTAAAGTATCACCAATTCCCGCTACAAAATATTCTTTTGGTGATTCTAATAATAAATCTAAGTCTGCAATACAAGCGTATGCTGTACGTTTAAAATAAGCAACCTCTCTAAATGTGTGATCTGGATGATAAACTGCAGCTACAGGTGCATAAGGTGCGCAAGTTGCGATTACTGTCGGCACTGTCATATACTCAACATTTAAGTTTTGCGCTACACCTTTGGCAGTGTCGATAACACGCCCTCCTCCTACTCCAAGTACTATGTCAACACCTTCACCGTATTCATCGGCGATACGTTGCATGTCTTCAAAAGATGCAGAACCATCATATTTCGCTACTCTAAACTCTCTATTTCCTTTATAAAATTTTGTAAATGCTGCGTAAGATTTTTCTCCAGTAACAATCAAAGGAGTCTTAAATCCTTCTAATCTATTATCAAGTGCAGACAATGCCCCACTTCCTGAAATATATTCACTTACCCCTGGTCTTGCTACATTTGCTAATTCAAACATTTTTACATCTCTCCTTTGTTGTTAACTTTATAATTTTATTGTTTAAATAAAATTATATCATTTCAGAAAAATTAAAAATCAATAGTAAATTAAAAATCTTTTTATTTTCTGATAATTTTAAAAGATATATACTCTAGAGCAATTTATAAACAACTAAACTTAAAAATAAAGGTAATCGATAAAGTAAATTATTACCATATCAATTACCTTGACTTTTGGGTTATTTCGGGAAAAATATAGTCCCCTCTTTTTAGTCTGACCCTTTGGTTATAGATTCCACTATAGTACTAGCTTTTTCTAAAGCCACTATATCACCATTTAATTTTTTCAATTAATATTTTTTCTACCTTTATATGGACTATAAACACTCGCTTCTATATTCTCAATTTTTAAATAATAGCGTTCATCCAAGTTATTTTCCTTAAGCATATTTTTTATCTGAGCTAAATTCTCTTTCATTATAATCTGACATACTCAAATAAGCTTCTATTTTTGTAATCTTCTTGCCAAATCAGCTGCAATTTTATCTTCTTTATCTTGAATAAGAGCACAACAATATAATAGTGAATTTTCATCCAATTTAAAATATTCACCTACTCTTACTTTAGATTTCTCTAAAAAAATGGAATCAACACCTTCATATCTTCAAAATAATCTTTATCAACTTTGAAAATATCCTTCAATCTATTAAATAGTTGAATAAATACCGCCTCATAACTTCTAGCTACAGGATGATAATAAACCTGCCAGTACATTTGGTATCTCGCCATAATATAGTCTTCTACGCTATGAATACCAGTATATTTAACGACAATTACCTTTCTTCCCTCAGCTGTTTTCCTTACACGCATTGTACGTAATATTCTTTCAAGATCGAACTGTCCATAACTCGTCGCTGTAAAATAAGAATCACGCAATAAATAATCCATTCTATCAGCGTCTAATTGACCTGAAACAATCTGATTCAGTATATCGTTTTCATGAGTATGTTGAATAATAGAGACTATATCTTGCGGCAACTTTTCTGAAACAGCTCTTAAAATAGAATTAAGCTCAGTATTTCCTAATATTATTTTTGCTGTATATTCCTCATGACTATGATTAGTAACATGCTCAAATGCATGAGAAAATGGTCCATGACCCTACATCATGCAAAAGTCCAGCAAGCATCACACATACTTTGTCATATTCTGTTAATTCAATACAAAGTGATTTAACCTCAGTAACCATTCTTCTAACAATCTCATAAACCCCTAGAGAATGAGAAAACCTAGAATGTTCTGCTGTTGGATATACTTGAAAAATCTCCTCCTAATTGTCTTATACGGCGCAATCTTTGAAACTCCTTACTATCAAGACAATTCCAAATTACCTCATAATGAATATGAATATAACTGTGTACTGGATCTTTTTAACACTTTAGTCTCATCTAATCTCTTTTAACTCCATCACTTCTCTCCCCTACTATAATCAATATTTTTCTGCTATATTTCACCTATTATTATATCAAAGCACAAAAAGACAAGCCCAAGCTCATCTTTTTCACTCTTATTCTTATTTTTCGTCTACTACGTATGGTAAAAAGTGCCATGTGTCTAGCTCTTTTTAATTGCTGTAGTTAACATTCTTTTAGGTACTTAGCTGAAGTACCTGTTACACGACAGTAGTAGATTTTTCCACGTTCAGAAATGAATTTTTTAAAGTAATTCTACATCTTTGTAATCGATAAATTCTACGTTATTTTTTTAGTGAAATAACATACTTTTTTTACGACGACGCATGTTGTTACGACGATTGTTAGTTACTGCCATTGTGCATGTCCTCCTATGTAATTTTTAGTCTTCTTTAAACGGATTTACTACATCCTGCATGAAGTCATCATCTAGATTGCTTGGGAAGTTTTCCCCAAAAGTCAGAGAATGATGAACTATCATTAATAAAATCTTGCATAGCTGAATTAGCTTGTCCAAAGTTTTGATTAGTATTGTTATAATGATTTTGATTATTATTATACGCTGGTTGTGATTGAGGTTGATTAAAACTCATTGAGTCAAAACCATTGTTTTGTCTATTATGAGCTAGTACTTTAGATTCAAGGAACTGAATTCTATCAGCTACTACTTCAGTAACATAAACAGTATTCCCGTCTTTACCTTGATAATTTCTAGTCTGAATTCTACCTTCCACTCCAATCAGACTACCACGTCCTAAAAACGCGCCATATTTTTCTGCTTGCTTTCTAAAAAGCTACACATCCAATAAAGTCTGCTTGTCTTTGACCATTTTGATCAGCGAAAATGTTCTGTTTACAGCTACTGTAAAATAAACCATTGGAATATTCGAATTAGAATACCTTAATTCTGGATCTTTAGTTAATCTTCCTACTAATACTACGTTATTAATCATAGTAAATCACCCCTTATTTTTCTAATCTTACTACCATGTGACGGATGATGTCATCGCTAATTTTTGCTAAACGATCGAATTCTTTTGTAGACGCATCTGTTGCTGAAGTTAATTCTACTACATAGTAGTAAGCATCACTGAAGTCTTCGATTTCATAAGCTAGGCGTTTTTTACCTAAATCTTTAACTCTACTGCTTCTGCACCTTCTGAAAGAATATTTACGAATCTATCAACCACAGCTTTTTTAGCTTCTTCATCGATACGTGGTTGAACAGCAAACATTACTTCATATTTTCTCATGTGTGTGTTACCTCCTTTTGGTCTTTGCGACTCTCTAATCTATTAGAGAGTAAGGAGTAATAAAATTACTCTAGCGACTATTATATCAATTCTAAAAATAAAAATCAACTAATAACTATATATTTTCACCATAAATTTTTATTAATATATTTATTATCTCTCTTAGTAATCAAACAACAATACTCTTTAACATTCCATATCATTTTCGCTAACAGCTACTTGTTAATATTTTAATCGAATCCTCATCCTTAATCTAATCTATAAACAGTTTTTTATCTATACTAAAAATCCTTCTATAATATAATACCAATTACAAAATATTTATCGATAATCATTATCACTAGTTTTTATTTTTATTTTTAACATTATATTTCACTTTCCATACAAGTATTAAATAAAAATACTGTTATATATCATTAATTAAATATTTCTTATAATAAATTTAAAAATACCTTTATTATAATATATTTAATTTATATAACAGTTATTATTTTTAAAAAAATATACATGAAACTGAAAAACGAATTCTTGTTTTTGCCTTGATATATATACAGTTTATATAGTTTTTAGTTATATAACAGTTATTTACAAGTTTTGAAAATAGATGCTAAAAATATAGTTGTAATCAAATAAAAGATGTTTATAACAATAGATATAAGTTTAATATAGAAAATTTTTATTCTATTATAATATAAACTGAGCATCAAAGGAGTTAAATATCATGAAAAAGAAAAATTACAAACTGTAGAGCCAGTTGAAGAAGTAAACACATTAGTATCTAAAGCGTTAGTTGCTTTGGATGAGTTCAAAAATTGAAAATCAAGAGAAAATTGACAAAAATAGTTCAAGCAGCCGCTGTAGCAGCTCTTGAAAGCTCACGGTCCATTAGCTGTCGCAGCAGTAGAGGAAACTGGGCGCGGTGTTGTTGAAGACAAAGCTATTAAAAACCTTTACGCATGTGAATACATAGTAAATTATATGCGTGATCTTAAAACTGTAGGAGTAATCGATAAAGATGATGTTGACGGCCTTACTGCAATAGCTGAACCAGTTGGAGTTGTTTGTGGGGTTGTTCAACAACTAACCCAACATCAACAACAGTGTTCAAATCTCTAATCTGTTTAAAAACTCGTAATCCAATCATATTTAGTTTCCACCCATCTGCTAATGAATGTTCTAAACAAGCAGCACGTATCGTTCGTGATGCAGCAGTTAAAGCAGATGCTCCTGAAAAACTGTATCCAATTTATTGAAAAACCTTCAATGGAAGGTACTCATGCACTTATGAATCACGATGGAGTAGCTACAATTCTTGCTACTGGTGGTAATGCGATGGTTCGTGCAGCATACTCTTGCGGAAAAACCCGCTCTGGGTGTTGGGGCTGGTAACGTACCCTGCTTATGTACACAAAGACGCTAAACTTAAACAAGCTGTTAATGACATCGTATTAAGTAAGGCATTTGACAACGGTATGTGATTTGCGCCAGTGAACAAGCTGCAATCGTTGATAAAGAACATACGATGAATTCGTTAAAATCATGAAATCTCATAGAGTTCACTTCGTAAATAAAGAAGAAAAAGCTAAATTAGAAAACTTACTATTCGGTGTAGAAGCAAACTCAGAAAACTGTGGTGGAGCTAAATTAAACTCTGTAATTGTTGGTAAACCAGCTACAGAAATCGCTAGATTAGCCGGATTCGAAGTACCAAAAGGAACTGTAATCTTAGCTGCTGAATGTAGTGAAGTTGGCGTTAAAGAACCACTTACACGTGAAAAACTATCTCCAGTTCTAGCTGTATTAAAATCTACTAGCACTGAAGATGGTATAGAAAAAGCTAGACAAATGGTTGAATTCAACGGTTTAGGACACACTGCAGCAATTCACACTCAAGATGAAGAAGTTGCTGAAGAATTCGGTAAAGTTGTTCGCGCTTGTCGTGTAGTTTGGAACTCTCCATCTACATTTGGAGGAATTGGTGATGTTTTCAACGCATTTATTCCATCTCTAACTCTTGGATGTGGTAGTTATGGACGTAACTCAGTATCTGGAAATGTTAATGCAATTAACTTACTTAACATCAAATTAATCGGACGTAGAAATAACAATATGCAATGGTTTAAATTGCCTCCAAAAGTTTACTTTGAACCTAACGCTATCAAATATCTAAGCGAAATGGAGGGTTTAGAGAGAGTAATGATCGTAACTGATGAATCTATGGTTAAACTTGGATTTGCAGGACGTATCATCGATCAACTAAATCGTCGTAAAAACAAAGTTCAATACGAGGTATTTTGCAGGAGTAGAGCCTAACCCAGATATCACAACAGTAAAACGTGGATTGGAAATCATGAATACTTTCAAACCTAACGCTATCGTAGCACTAGGTGGTGGTTCTCCAATGGACGCTGCAAAAATCATGTGGTTATTCTACGAAAGACCAGATGCTGATTTTACAGAACTTGTTCAAAAATTTGCAGATATCAGAAAACGTACTGTTAAATATCCACACTTAGGTCAAAAAGCTACATTTATAGCTGTACCAACTACTTCAGGTACAGGTAGTGAGGTTACACCGTTCGCAGTAATCTCTGATAAAGAAAATGATAAAAAATATCCGTTAGCAGACTATGCTATTACTCCACACGTTGCTATCGTTGATCCAGTACTAGTTCAAACAGTACCAGCTAGACCAACAGCTGCAACAGGTATGGACGTATTAACACACGCAACTGAAGCATATACTTCTATCCTGCTAATGACTATACTGATGGATTAGCACTTCGTGCAATCAAACTTGTGTTGAAAAACTTAGAAAAATCTGTTAAAGAATTCGATAAAGAAGCTAGAGAAAAAATGCACAATGCATCTTGTTTAGCTGGTATGGCGTTCGCCAACGCATTCTTAGGAATTTCTCACTCAATGGCACACAAAATTGGTGGTAAATTCCACACTGTCCACAGTGAAACTAACGCAACATTATTACCATACGTAATCAAATATAATGGTACTCGTCCAGGTAAAGTAGCTCTATGGCCCAAATACAGAACACTATCAAGCCGATGAAAGATTCCAAGATATCGCTCGTATGCTGGGACTAAAAAGCTGATACTCCTGAACAAGCAGTTGATTCTTACGCTCAAGCTGTATTCGAATTAGGAAAACGTGTAGGAACTCCAATGTGCTTCAAAGACCATGGTGTAGACTACGAAGCATTCAAAGCTGCTCTACCTACTCTAGCTATGGATGCATACGAGGATCGATGTGCTCCAGCCAACCCAAGATTAGCTCTAATCAAGGATATGGAAGGTATCATGGAAGCAGCTTGGTTCGGATTTGATGAGAAAAAATTCGTAGAAAATCAATAAGCTATTCATTAAAAATATAGAAACATTAAACTCATACTTCCTTTCATCCGAGAGTAATGAATAGAATTATCCCTTAGAAAAATCTAAGGGGATTGTTTTTCGTTACTCTTTAACTCTAAATGAATATACCAAAACTAAAATTAATAATACTAACAAGCTATATAGTGCAAACGATGCACTAATGGCATTAGCGAAAAATAATATAACTGTTGTCCCTATTGGTACTGAAATAGTAATTATCGTACTAAAAAAATACTATATATCGATGTTTGTTTTTCCTCGGGTACTGATTGTAATATCAGTGCATCCAGTTTTAGTTTGATATTCCTGCGAAATAACCTATTATTACTGTTAAAATCACGAGTATAAATTTATTTTGCAGTATCATTAGATTTCCTACATACATAATGAATAAAATTATTTCTAATATAGCATTATTTCTTAAATTCATGTTTTTATAGAAACTAACTTGGTAGACTCCGCCAACAATTGTACTAAAGTACTTCTACAATTTCTAATAAAGTAATAGTATACGCTACATTCCCAAATAATAAGCTCTCATTTTTACTAAAAATCACTAAAAGTAAAAGGCGAACATTGCGGATGAATAAAATTCATCCTAAAAATAGTATAACAAAATTATATATTTTCTTTATCTTACGAAGTATTTTAAAAGTTTTTCAATAGTATCCTTTAAAAATCTTTTTAGTACTCACCATCTCTGTATTCTTAACTTTAAAACTTCCAACCTCTGCTTTCATCACATTTTTATATTTTTCCAGTATTAAAAATGCTATCAGAAATAGCGCTGCATTCAGCATTCCAAAGTATGAATAATTGTAACTTAGTAGTCCTAAAACAAATACTCCAACAGCTTTCCCAGCAAGTGAGATTGTATTGTTTATAGAACTGATAAATGCTAATGCTTCACTAAGTTGTTCTTTTGCGTACTAATCTAGTATTAATCGACATTGATAAATAACCATTATATCCGCCTAGAATATCTGCAACTACATTTACAAATACTAATACAATAAAAATCCACCATTGGACTCCATAAATACACACCAAAAGCGAATAATGTAAACAATAAAAACTGATAAAAACCTTGTCGATAATATTCTATTGTACTTATCTTTTGTCTGATGCATGAAATATCCTAGGATAAACGAGATAATATAAGGCAATGTCGTGGCTATTGACACTATACTCACAGCTAATTCTGGATTTGGTAAACTTGTCGCATAAATAATAAACGCAATATCAAACAACGTCCTACCAGCATTTCCAAAAAGCCGATGAAATAGTGAATAACCTATAGAGTTTATTTTTCAAGAAAATATTCATCGAATACCACCTCTATATTATTTTTATATTTTTACAATCAAACTGTAAAGTTTTCAATAACAAAATACATTCAATATATTCCCACATTACAAAATAAAAAGAGAAACTAGATGAAATCCTAGTTCCCATGAACTCAAATTCGTCTTAGTTACTCTTTAATCTATTATATTTTATATTCTATCCCTCGTGAAATATTCATACATATCTTCACGAATTGGAGTCTGTATTTTATAAAAGAACTGAATTACAGTATCTCCCTTCTTTCTCCTGGCTACTAATTTAGGTTCTCCTATCGTCTTCATCTCACCTAGGAAATAAAATATTCGTGCTCCATCCTTATCATCTTTATTTTTCCTCATAAATAGATAGATTTTTGTTTCACCATTATAGAAGTAGTCGCACTCTTTCGATTCTAAATTCCTTCTCGGCTTCGACATCGAAGTAAATCCATTATCTGGTAAAAATCCATGTGTATAATCTCGAGTTAAATGAATTTTCATCAATATCGTAGTTAATAAACACTGGCAAAGTCTTCGTTCTTTCGTCGTATTTATAACCACCTATAGCGAGTGGCACGTGGTTAATTCCCCATGAAAATAATTTACAAATATCTTCGAAACTATATTTCTCATACAATACAAAAATTAGTATCTTTGTATAAATTATCTTTGTAATATTTATTATATCTGTAAATTCCATAGTCTACCAAATCTTGTAACAATTCCCTAAAAATCTCAGACTGTAGCTGTTCTTCGAATTCTTTAGACATTTTTATCTCTAGTAGCATTCTCTTCAATAAATATACAATCATGAAACTTCTTCTTGAGTGACACTACTAGTTACGAAATTGTTAGTAAGTATCTTTCTACTAACATCAACTCATAATCTACGATAAATTTATTATAGTCTCTTAGCATAATTTTCTTCAAAAGCTGTAAGAATATTACGCTTCTTATCATCCAATAACAAACCAATATTACCAATTCCTCAATCTTTTTACTCAAGATTAAATTAGTAGAGACAAAATTTAGCATATTCTCTGCAGTCTTTGTCAGTTTTTCCACTATATTTAAACTGTTTTTCCTTCTTAGTTAAAAATGAATAATAACTTCCAGCTACTTCGAAAAATCTTTCTAACATCTATGGCGTCATAGTTCTCAAAGTCTGAATATGTAGGTATTCTTCCTAGTTTATTTTTAGCTTATTATATTCATCAGTAACGAATAGCCACGTGTTTAATTTAACATTGTCTATCACTGTAAATTCTCTGTTTAGAGATTTCATCAAAGTGAATAGTCGAGGTCCCCGGAATATACCTAGTTCCTGGGATAAAAATTTCCTTACGATATCTTTGTCATAACTATTATCTCCAGATAGAGCCACAGGGATTAAAAAGTTATTTTTATAATTGGCTATAAAATCTATTATTACAACAAAATCTTTATTCGCAGATTTTCGTAAACCACGACCAACTGCTGAATAAAAATAATAGAACTTTTGGGTGGCCTTAACATAATTACCTGATTAACCTCTGGTATATCTACCCCTTCATTGAAAATATCTACGGTAAATATATAGTCTAACATATCACCATCATTCATAACTAGCTTAGCAATCTCCTGTTCACGTGGTTCCTGACTATCTTCGCCTGTTAAGCTAGTAGTATTGTAACCACGTGTGTTAAATTCTTCACTCAGTACCTTAGCTTCTTGTTTTTGACGAACAGAAAACTAGACCCTTTACCCTATCTCCTGAATAACCATAATAATTAATCTTACTTATAATATGCTCAACACGCTCATTAGACACTAGATTTGAAAAATCGCTCAGTTCGTCAATAACCTTACCATTAACTAGATACGCTAATCCCGAAGTAATGAAACGGACATAATAATGAATTTTTCCATCGCTTCTTTTTAAACGAACTTCATAGACGATATTATTGTTAAATAATTCATAAATATTAAAACTATCGGTTCTATCAGGGCTTGCCGTCATCCTAGATAAAATGTCGGTTTGAAATAATCCATCAATCTAAGATAACTGTCAGCCCCTGCCCTATGTACCTCATCTATTATAATTTCATCAAAATGACTATCGTTAAAACTCTTAAAAACATCTTCTTTAGACATAGTTTGAACTGTAGAAAAACGAAATCTGCTTCTATATTTTTCTCTTTACCTGTAAGTAGACCATAGCTACGACTAGTTCCAAAAATAGTCTTGAATGTCTCCAACGCCTGACGAGCAATTTGTTCTCTATGAACGATAAACAACAATCTCTTAGCTCCTATACTCTTCATCTAAAAAGCAGCCGCAAAATGTCTTACCAGTTCCTGTCGCTGAAATAAGAAGACCCTTGTTATCTTGATTACGAAGTTTTTCGAAATTTTCTATAAAACTCCTTTTGCATCTTATTCGGTTTAATTTCCTCGGAAAATAATTTTCTTAGTAACAGTCTCAATCTTATTACTAGCGAATTCTTCAACATACTTATCTTTTATTTCAGAGTAAGACTTAGATTTCTCCCATAAACTATTAAACTCATCTAAGATATTATCAGCTAGAATCCTATCTCCTTCAATAAAGGTATTCCATTCTTTATTTATTGTCAGTGCTGCACTCGTTAAGTTCGAACTTCCCATTAGCACTTTTCATGAATCACCATATCTAAATAAATAACCTTTCGTGTGGAAGCCGTGTTTATTTTCTACACAGTCATAAATCTTTGAGAGATATTTTTAAAATTAGACAATTTCTCTAACACTTTAGGAGTATTAAAAATATAAATAATTCGTCGTTAAAATCTTTCCACGGATGTTTTTCTTCTAAATTTTTCAAAGTTTGAAAGTAAACTTGTTAAACCACTTTCTGAAATAAATGCCACGCTGAAAATAAATTCATCGCACATTTCTAATTCACTCTCAAAGCGTACTAAGAACTTTCTTCGCTTCTAAATGATTATTATAAACAAATGTATTATTCATTTTTAACCTCCTTCTATTAGATTATCCATTAATTATTTCATATGTTATCAGGGCTTCTTTCATAACTTTTACATTATGAACACGTACCATTCTAGCTCCTCGCTTCACCGCTTCTAATGATAAAGTCGCACTTACTATATCTCTATCCTTCGGATTACTATTACCACCTAGTACATAATCCGTCGTTCTCTTTCTACTTACCGCATATAAGATTTCACAACCTAGTGAATTAAGTAACTCTAATTTTCGTGTAATTTTCTAAGTTGGCTTCTGCAGTTTTACCAAATCCCATCCCAGGATCAACGATTATGTTTTCTTTCTTCACACCTGCATTTAGACAAATATCAACACTCTCACCTAGTTCACGTACAACTTGTTCAATCTCATTCCCTTCTTCAACACCACCATTGTGCATAATGAAGATTGGCATATCATATTTAGCAGCTACTTCTGCCATAGTACTTCCTTTAGCTCCATTTACATCATTTAGTACGTCTACTCCTGCTTTAATCATATATTCAGCTACATTAGGCTTATACGTATCAACGCTGAAAAGCACACATCAGGGAATGCTTTTCTTAAAGTTGGAAATACACTTTTGTAATCTAGCAAGTTCGTCTTCTTCACTAACTACAGTCGAACCTGGACGAGTCGATTCCGCACCAATATCAATAATATCCGCACCTTCAGCTACCATCTTACGAACACCTTCTATCGCAGCTTCCACATCATAAAAATCGCCTCCATCCGAAAAAGAATCCGGGTAAAGTTCAATATTCCCATAATTAAATATTTTTCATTTAATAATTGTTTTTAATTTATTCATTCTGTCACCTTTTTCGATTATTTTTAAATACCTTACTATTATATCATGTGAGTATAAGGTTTGCAGTAAAAAGAAGCAACCCTAAAATTATGATTTTAGAATTACTTCTCTAAATTAATTTGTGACTAAAACAGAAAGCTCAATTATTACATAAATACAATGCTAAATTTGTTTTCCATTTCTTCTCTCATCATATTCAAAATTTTCTTCTTTCTCATCTATTGAAAATTCTGGAGAAATAGTTGGTTTTTCTATTGCATCATACATAACTATTTTCTTATCATTTAGCCTATCGTATATTTTTCTATCGATTGTACTTCTTTTTTCTAATTGTCCCTCTAACATAAAATAGTAGTAATTAGTTTCTTGATTCTCCTCAAGACCTAATCTATGAATTCTATCTCTAGATTGTAGCATATGAGTAAGATTAAATGAATATTCTAAATATAATGCATCATGTGCCACTTTTATGTAATGACACAGATTCTGCTAACGTATGAGGATTTGTAACTAAGACATTATATTTCCCCTTTTGAAAAATCTAATATTATCTTTTTCTCTTTCACCATTATCAATTCCACCATATATTACCGCAACTTTATATCCTTTTCTTATCAAATCATTCTCAATTTTTAATTGTATCAACAAAAATACACCAAATTATTATAATTTTTGATTCACTAATTAATTTTTCTGCTAATTCTATACATTCTATATACTTTGAGGATTTCTCAATTGTATCAATTAACTTTTATTTCATTCTCTTCAAAAGATAATTGATTATCTATAATCTCAATATTAGAATATTCTTCTCCAATACCATAATCTCCATACATGTCGTAAGTAATTTTTATCTTTTTAGCAAGTGAGGATTTGATGCCAATTGAATTAATCTTATATATAATTTGAATGGACTATGTTTTGAATTTTTCCATAAAATATCAATTAATTTTTGTTCAATATGATTAGCTAGTTACATTAATTATTGTATCACTATTCTCTTTAGGAACTCCTAATTCTTTTTGGTTACTCTCCAAAAATGGATTTAATTACTATTAATATCTAAAACAGTCTTTAAATCTGGATTATTTAAAGAGGCTAAATTTAAATCAAAATATTTGTCAAATTCAAAACTATATAAAATATGGAGAAAGTTCCATATATCTTGATATGAATTAGGAATAGGGGTTCCAGTAAGTACATATTTATAATTAGTTTTTTTGAGCTAATTCAATGAAAACTTCGCCCTTTCAGAATCAATATTTTTATTTTATGAACCTCATCAAAAACTAACATCGTCCGTATATTAACCATTTTTAAAAAGTTCTTCTTTATATTTCATAAGCGATTCATAATTAATCAGAATCAAATTATAATGATTCACATTTTTATAAAACATCTCCGCAGAAAAATCTGAATCATGAATATCCAATACTTTTAAATTTCTTTTATTCTTAAATACTTCTTTAAATTCTTCTTTCCAGGAAATAAATGAATTTTTGGACCCACTACTACTATCCTATCAATTTTATCGATTTGTTTACTTGATAGAAAGGCATACGTTCCAAAAATCATTGACGTTTTTCCGCACCTGGAACAGAAAAAAATTTGCAACTCTTTTTCATAGTCGCTTGATAAAAACTTACCCAACTTTGTATTAAATATAATGGACGACTCAACTCACTACTAACAATATTATTAAATTTTTCAAAATCATTCAAAAACATTTCATCTTTATTTTTTTAATAGCCAGACCTCTTCTAGCTATCTCCTGTATTCTAAATTTTGATAACTCAATAAAATTTCTAGCCGAATCTAAAATAATTAATTTACATTTAGTTCGTTCAGAATATCTAGTTAATAAATAAATTATTTCTTCTACTTCAACATAAGATAAATCATTTTTTAAAAATAGTAATCATCTCATCTGAATATTGTTTTTATTAATTTTTTAGTGAACGTTGTTTTTAAATCTAATGGTTGACTCAAATTATTTCTCAACTTTAAACTATTTTTCATAATAAATCACTAATGCATTATCTTCAGAAATATTATTCTTCACCAAACCCTCTTTAATATCTTCATTAAATTAATATCACAAAACAAAAGTCTATTTCATTTTATTTAGTTTTTCCTCAACATGACTCAAAAATTGTATTAAATTCATTTCTCAACAAATCATTCATACGCTTTACTGAATCAATATCTATATCATTGATTAAAAAGATTTATCCTATTCAATATATCTATTGGTTTTATTTTTTAGATTCAGATAATTTTTTTACTTCAACACTGCTTTCAACTACCTTACATACTCTCTTTTATATTTTTCTTCAATATTTAATATTCCCGTATCTCTAACATCTTTTTGTGTAGTCTCACTTTCAAAATAATCAACAGCATCATCAAGGATCTCAAGTTTCTCAAATTCATCTACTAAATTATTACTATATACTTTATCTTCAAATACCGATTTTTAGATTCCTAATTTTTTCTTGTAATATCACCATTCAACGAAATCATACTTAAGAATAAAATTTCTTTTTATTGTATCTTTCTGATTAATATCTATTTTCTTACTATTTATAATTTTATATATTTCCCTTATTGGACCATCTATTTTTGTTCTCTGGCAATATAAAAATTTCTTAGATTGACCTATAAATTCAAGATATTCTAACATTAGCTTAGCAAGACCTATTTCCTCATTGACTTTTTATCGACATTTGTGTGTCAGTAGCATACTCTTCTACAGTAAACATTCCGCCATCTTTAATCAAATCTCTATAAATATCAACTAATCTGTCTATTGGATTATAATCAACTTTTTGATTCAATAGCATGTTGCAAATTCAATTCTAATCTTTTTATGTCTTTCTCGGTATATGCATTATTTTTCTAAAATAACAGCTTCCAAATAATTAAACTCCGCTCCTGATCCTTCTCTTGACAGTTGTCTTAGAGCCGTAAATCTTCTGTTTCCATCAATATTACACCTTCAGCTGTCACTACTGCAGGTTCTGTTTTGAGTCATAATTTTAATATTTGCTTTAGTTTTTTTAGTGCATCAGGATTACTTTTTCGATATATTCCTCTATAATATTATTAAACTTGGAATTATCTTTCTCAGGGAACTCTTTTCCTTCATCTATAAATTGAGAAACATAAGTAGCTATTCTACCATTTTTATTGTATATTAAATTATCAATCGGTATTCTATAGACTTTAAAGGTTCTAGTTTCCCCTTGTATCGATAATTTCTTAATTCCACCTGTCTCTCTTAAATTTAAATCTCTTAATAAATTCATTCTCCATACACCTCATTTAAATAATCTTCTTTTATAATATAAGCCTTATTCAATATATCAGAATAATAAGCTCCTGCCTCTATAAGCCTTAATTTAACTTTATATTCTTCTAAACTCAAACCATATTTACTATTTATATCATCTGTGAAGTCAGATACATTAGCTACTCCCCATTTAAATAATTCATCAATTAAAAATCATTTAAATTCTTTTTAACCTCACAGCAACAATATATATTAGAAACCCTACACTCACAGCTTTTACTTTATCTGAAGTACTAATTAATCGATCAGAGAAATAAGTTCAAAAGCCATCTTCTAATAGACTATCCTGAAATCCAGCATTAATTAATGAAATAATCGAAAAATACTCATCATCTTTTATAAATTCATCTACACTAGAAATAAATTTTAAAAATTTACTTTTATCAAAACCTCTTTCCTCAAGATAATTAATATTAATATAACTGTCCTTTGATATTTTTAAAAATCTTTAAGTCTTTCTCTAATTTTTGTATTATATTATAATATTCATTGGTTTTAAATATGGGCTTATCCTCTATTTGAAATACTTTCTTAGATAGTATATATTTGAGAAAGCCTCACTAGCAGTTTTTATATTGAAGTTTTATAACAACTTGTCTCTTTTCAGCATATCCAAGTTCAAAAAAATAACTCGTTACTTATCTCATCTTCAAGAATATATTTATTTATAATATTATAAAATTCATTTTTCTCATATATCTCTTCTGTTAAAACACTATTTAGAACTTTAATCTGTTCCTTTTTATTATTATCTCTAAAAAGATTGTTCTATTCACTATATTTTTTTAGGAAAGTTAGTACATATATAAGATAGTAACGAATCACTATTTAATCCAAAATTACTATTCATATAGGATACAAAATTATCAACTGAATCTCCATTGGAACGCTTTTAATCTTGAAAATACATATTCTTTTTGTTAAGTCACCTTTAACAAATTCAGGATTCCTTCCCAATCTTATTTTCCCCACAATATCAACATACTTTTTTTATAAAATAATGCAATTCGAACCATTCAAAATATCTAATTTTTCCATAGTTTCTAAGTTATTTTCATAGATAAAATTCATACTATAAGCACCATCAGAAATAGCTCCTATAATTTCTAATAATTCATCTCCAATCTCTTTTAGTATAATGTATACTATGGAATCTATAGCCCTCTTTAAATGAAAAAAATAACATTTGAGCATCTATCTAACAATGCATCTAGCCCTCTTATTGAACTTATATGTAATTTAGGATAATCTGCTGTCACCTCTTTATATAGATAATAGATGTCTTCTAAAGAAAAATACTTTTTGTAAATGCTTATTCCTTGTAAAATTTCACCTATTAAATATTCTCTCGGTAATTTTTTTATTGTTATCTTTTTCTATGAATCGTTTTTGAATTTGCTATTATATATTGCTTGGCTTTTTCATCAAAATCTCCTTCTAATATGTATTTTGATATATCTAATTCACCCTTTTTTTAGACACCAGGGTTAGTAACTCGTAAACTCTTCCATCTGAACAAAAAAATATTAATAAAAATCTCTTTTGAAATCATATATTTTGAGAATACCTCACTATACTTTTTTGCACTTCATATATACTGGGCATCGTATTTACTATTTTATTAACTATTTGTCTTACTCTTTTCCCTAGTTATTCCAAATTCATCCCCTACTTCTTTTTAAACTCTTACCTTCTAGTCTTAAAAGGAGAATTTCTTTTCTATTAAAGTCTGAAGAAAGATAATCATTCAAAGTCATTGTTACACACTCTTCGATATTCTGTTTTTCTTCGCTTTTATTTTTCAATATAATAATTTCTATCCAATTTAAATACATCTAATATTTCATCATAAAAGGAAAGATTATCAATAGAAATCACAAAATTGACCCTGATTTATCAAGTTCTAAATAACCTTCTTCTAATAGCTCAATAATTAATTTCCTATCTAGACCTTCATTTTCAATTTGATTATCTTCTATGAATGTGTTTTCAAAAAAATATAGATAGGTGTACCACCTAGAAATTTCTTTCAAATTAGACTCTAATTCTAATACTTGATTATAGTCTTCTATTTGTTTCCTTAGCTTTTCAGCTGCCAATAATAATCCTTCACTTTTTCCAATCTACTGTTTTCAATAACATTTTTATACTCTGAAATAGATGTAGATTTTTTTCATATATTTTGCTAGTTCCTAGATTAATTCCGCACGATTCAAGCATAAATATCTCATCAAAAAAATATCAATTCCATTCGACATATTCAGCAGTGCTTCTTTTTAAATAACTTTTTAATTTATCAACTTTTTATTAGTATACAGCTCTAAAAGTTTATCATTTTTCAAAAATAAGTCTAGTAATTCTACTTCGTCCATTGATAAAGAATTTGCTAAAGTATGACTTAAAACCAAATCTCCTTAGATAGTATATTGATATACTCATAAATCACCTCATCTATTTGAAAATTCAAGATTATAATTACATGTATTAATTTACAAACTTAAATATTATTTATAAACTTATTTTATATGAAAATAATATCCCTGTCTATTGTTAATTAAAAAAACTTTTCTAATTTAACTTTATTTTTATACTTTATATTATTCTACTAAATTATATAAAAAGAAGCAACCCTAAAATCTTGATTTTAGAATTACTTCTCTATTTTTGTTAATTGAGTACTACTCCCAACTTACTATTCACTCTTTTTCTTTAACGAACGAATAACTGGTTCTTTTCTAAATGCATAATACAATTGAGCTGCCATTACAACCCATAGAATTGGTTCTACAAATATTACTCCTAAATATCCTGCACTTGGAATAATAAATATTACAAATAATATTTTTCCCTAGCATTTCTATAATACTTGAAACTAGTGGCATCATCTTTTGTCCTAATCCTTGCAGAGCATTTCTCAATACTAAAAGTATGGCTAAAAATGGATAGAATACAGAACTAATCTTAAGATATAATGAAGCCTGGTAAATTAATTCTTCATCATTACTTCCTGTAATAAGTTCATTTTAAATATGGACTTGCGAAAAATAGCGTAATACAGATGAAGACTGACCAAATTATCGTAACAAGCGCACCCTTACGTAATCCTTCAACTATTCGACTATATTGTCTTGCTCCGAAGTTTTTGCGATGTGAAAGTCGTTATAGTCGCACTCATAGATCCTACTGGAGTAGTGAGAACATCATTATTCTTCTAGCACTTGTCTGAGCACTGATAATTACTGGACCTAAAGCATTAATCGATGTTTGTAAGATTACTGTCCCAATCGAAACAACAGAAAACATAAGTCCCATTGCCAACCCTTGGCTAAATAAATCAGAATAAAGTTTTTATTCCATGTAAAATATTTTTTTGTTGGAATTAGAAATGGTGTTTTTCTACGAATATAATTAGAACATAATACTGCAGAAATACCCTGTGAGATAATTGTTGCAACTCCAGCCGAGCGCACACCCATATGTAAATATGCAATAAAATATATATCTAATACAGTGTTAATAATTGCTGAAAAAAATTAAGAAATATAATGCAGCCTTACTATCTCCAATTGCTCGAAGTAATCCCGCACACAAATTGTACGCAAGAGTAACACCTACAAATACTACTATAAGATAACTATACTCATAAGATTGATCGATAATATTACTTGGTGTCCCTAATAATTTCAGTAATGGATATAAGTAAAAATTACCTAATACGGCAATAACAATACTCAAAACTCCACCTATAACAAACGTGGCAGCTACAGCACTCTTTAACTTCTCATAGTTTCCAGCACCATAATAACGAGCAATAACTATACCCATACCATTTCCTATACCTAATGCAAAACCAACCACAAGTTCAAATATCGCAGCCGTAGCTCCAACAGCAGCAAGGGATTCTTCTCAAGGAATCTACCAACAATCATAATATCTACCGTATTATAGAGTTGCTGAAAGATATTTGCTATCATAATCAGTATCGTAAAAAGCAATCATCGCCCGTAAAATCGGACCTTCTAATAAATTAACTGATGTTTTTCATAAATAATATTATAGCACTTTGAGGGTAGAGATTCAGAAATAACTTGAAAAACATTCTGAAAATGAAGAAAGGCCCATCTTTCGATGAGCCATACATTATGAAAAATATTATTAAGTTTTGTTATGTTTATATTATATCCCACTTACCTTACGTGAACTGAGACTATAATTAAAATGAAACTAAAATTGAAAAACTTTGAAAATAATCCCCAGAAATGGAGAAAGGCCCATCTTTCGATGAGCCATACATTATGATATTATTAAGTTTTTGTTATGTTTATATTATATCCCACTTACCTTACGTGAACTTTAGACTATAATTAAAATGAAACTAAAGTTGAAAAACTTTGAAAATAATCCCAGAAATGGAGAAAGGCCCATCTTTCGATGAGCCATACATTATGAAATATTATTAAGTTTTGTTATGTTTATATTATATCCACTTACCTTACGTGAACTTTAGACTATAATTAAAAATGAAACTAAAGTTGAAAAATGAAAATAATAACTATCTAGTTTTTCTTCATGATATACTTCAAATTTGGAAATTCTATCACTTTATCTATTCTAAAACCCTAATTTCTCGTACAGCTTTTTAGCAGTTATATTAGAATCAAATACTGTTAGTGTTATACTATCAATATTTTCATCTTCAAAAAAATACGGTAAACAAACAACTCTAATGAATTTTTTCCAAATCCTTGTCCTACTTTTTAGAGGATTTAACATAAATCTCCCTAAATGTGCATTATTTCCCTCAATTTTTATAATTTGTATTACGCCTATAAATTCTTCTTCATGAAAAATAGAAAATATATTCTCTAATTTTCTTATTTTTTCCAAATCTAAAGGATAAGAAATCTTTGATCCCATCCATTGCTTTTTGAAATTCTTCGCCTTTCTCATTCGACCATTCACAGATTAATAGAGAATTTCTTCCATTTATGCCTTTTTTTCAAAACTAATATTCATATCTACACCTTCGAAAATATTATCTATACTAAATACTTTCATTTGCTAACCTCTTAATAGCGTAAGTATTCATAGAATTTATTAATTATCAATTTAAATATATTATATTTACAAAAATAATAACTTGTCAAGTCCTCCCAGAAATGGAGAAAGGCCCATCTTTCGATGAGCCATATATTATGAAAAATATTATTAAGTTTTTGTTATGTTTATATTATATCCCGCTTACCTTACATGAACTTTAGACTATAATTAAAATGAAATTAAAGTTGTTATTTTTCACAATTAATTTCAATAACACCATATAAAATTGAAAATCAATGTAAATATAACTAATTTATAAGGATTAATTACAGTTAATTTTTTTATTTTAATTCAAACACTCTCCTGCAAATTCATCAAAAATTATATCCTTTACAATTTATCTTTATCATTATAAAATTAAATGTATATTATTAGAAATGTTGGTGTTTGTTATGAATTTGAATTGTAAAATTAAATTTGAGAAATATTTAGAAGAAAAATAATTTAGAAGATAAAAATAACATACTTGAGCTTTTTCAGTCAGTTAAATTTAGAACAACTTGCTGAAAAACTTCTAACTTAGCTGAAGATGAAATTGTAAACTATGCAATTGAGTGTGTTTGTGAAGAACTTCTTATTACTTCATCGTATAAAATTGAACGTACTGGTATGAAACTTGGTCTTCATAGAATGGAACATATTCTTGAACTTTTCAATCATCCTGAAAAAGACCTTAAGGTAATTCATGTTGCTGGAACTAATGGTAAAAGGATCTACTTGTTCTTATTTAAAAGATGTGTTAAAAACTAAGTATAAAGTTGGATTATACACAAGTCCTGGTATGCTGAGTTTTAACGATAGAATTCGTGTTAATGATGATTTTTATTTCATATAAAGAAGCTTATCGATTATTTAAATTGGTTCAAGAAACTTACGACAAAAACAATCCAGATCCAGTGACAAACTGTCATTCTTTGAAATTATCACAGGTGTGGCTCTATTATACTTTAGAGATCGAAAAACAGATTTCGTCATTATGGAAGTTGGTCTTGGTGGAAGATATGATGGAACAAATATTTTTAAAGAAAAAGTTTTATCTATTATTACAAAAATTGGTCTAGATCGCACTGCTATTCTTGGCGATACTCTTGAAAAGATTGCTTATGAAAAAGGTGGAATTATCCAAAAAGATGATACTGTTCTAATTTACCCTGCTTCTAGAAGGTGTCGTAAATGTAATAAGAGATATCTGCCAAGACAAAAATGCTAGCTTAAGTATTTTAAATGAAGATAATATCGTTGTGAATAAAAGTCGAAGCTAGAGGTAATAAATTCTCATATAAAAGGTGTAGATTATTCTACAAAAATGGTCGGTGCCCACCAAACTTTTTAACGCATCTTTTAGCTTTAGAAGCATTATCTAATCTGAAAAAACGTGGTATTATCGATATAGAAGATGACGTTATAAAAAGAAGCTCTAAGCAAATCAGTTTGGGTAGGTCGTTTAGAATGGATTCGTGACAATATTCTTCTAGATGGCGCTCACAACAATGATGGAATAGATAGTTTAGTAGCATACCTAGATAAGCAAAAATTCCCTAAATTGAAAATTCTACTTGGTATTCTGGAAGACAAAGACTATAAAGATATGATTGAAAAATTAAAAACTATCCCTGCTGAATTCTCAGCGACAAAAGTTCAATCGAGATTAAAGAATCAAATCTTGATAATCTAGTTCAAAGCTTCAGTGATACTCTTGTTACTAAATATGAAATTATGAAGTTGCTTTAAACGATATCATCCCAAATCTAAAAAAACGATGAAATTCTTCTAATTACAGGTTCACTTTATCTTATCTCATCGGTAGAGGTGAAATATTGGATAAATATTAAATACATAGTAAAAGAACCAGCATCACTGCCGGTTCTTTTTCTATTCATAGTTTTTCTATAAAATGTTTTATCGCCGCTGCAAAATCGTCTACTACATGTGTAGCTTGATTTTTTTACTTCTTGTGGCGCGCGATTCATACAGTATGAAATATCTGCTACTTTAAACATATCCACGTCATTTCCCTGAGTCTCCTAAAGCTATTACTCTATCATACCCTGACTTGATAGCTTCTATACCACTAGCTTTAGAAATATTTTTTTGCTGTGATTTCCATACGTGTTGAACCTGATTTATAAATCTCTACTTCGGAAATTTCTCTTTCATTATATCGTAATGATAATCTAATTGTTCTTTTGTTGGTCTTACGTTAATCTTATAAATTACTTTTTCCTTCCAATATTTCAAAAAGATTTTCGACACAAACAAGTTCCATGTTCCATAATCTATCTTTTTCTCATGATCGAAAATTACCGATACGTTGTTTTCCATCTAAAGCATCAAATATTAATTTACTTTCCTTTAGATATTCGAATATTCCAGTTAAATCTTTAGTAGGAATATATTTTTCAAAAGAACTTTATCTTGTCTTGTTACGACCGCTCCGTTAAACCCTATCATATGTGTAACATCCATATCATTTCCTTCTGCAATATATTTGATTTCTTCAACAGAACGTCCCAGTCGCAACTGAGAAATCCCCGTAATTTTTAGCATCATGATACGCTTTTAAATCTTCTTTTCGACGAATACTGAATTTTTTTACAAATGTTCCGTCTAAGTCTGTAACAAACAAATTCTTCATGAAACTATTCCTCCATACCAAGCATATCTTGGATTTCCATTTTTAATACATTAGCATGAGATCCGTAAATTGATTGCATTTGCATATCACTTTCTGCAAATCCCATAGCTCCAAGTTTCGTTGTAATACGCTCTTGATCACTACGCTCTTATCTTTTACATTAATTCTTAAACGAGTTATACAAGCATCTACAGCTTCGATGTTATCTGGACCACCATGTGCTTTGATTAACTCAATAGCTTGTTTTCTAATTCCTTCTGGTGTTTTTGTACTGTTTCCATTACTTCATCATCACCATCAACTGTTATATCAGTTGCTTTTGGTTCTTCTTTACCAATTGTAGCGATTTCTACACCAAGTTTAGCTTTCGAGCCTCATTTTTATTAGATAATTTAACTTCATCACCATCTTCACGGCCAGGTGTTTTAAGGTCAAATTTAACAATCATAAATCTAAATACGATATAGTAGATGAAGAAGTAAACTACACCTACGATTGGTACTAACCACCAAGCTGTTTTTAGGACCTTGAAGTACTCCATAGATTACCCAGTTAATGAATCCATGTCCAGTTGGAGTTGCTACCCCTGCACCTAACATGTGCATTACGAATAATGCTGAACCAGCTAAGAATGCGTGTACTACATAAAGAATTGGTGCTACGAATAAGAATGTGAACTCGATTGGTTCTGTGATACCTGTTAAGAATGAAGTACCAGCAGCTGCGAATAATAATGAACCTACAACTTTACGTTTTTTCTCATCAGCTGTTTTGTACATTGCATAAGCTGCACCAGAAAGACCGAACATGAAGTAAACGAATTTACCACCGTTAAATCTTGTAATACTTGGATCCACGTGCTGAACATTTGGATCAGCTAATGAAGCTAAGTAAGCGTTGATTGTACCAACTACACGTTGTCCACCAATTTCCCAAGCCCCACCTAATTCTGTTGTACGAACTGGCCAGTTTAAACCGTGGTGAAGACCGAATGGTAATAATGCTCTTTCTACTAAACCATACAGGAACGTTCCAATAGGTCCTGATTTAAGGATAAAGATTGATAATACACTGATACCTTTTTGTACTGGAGGCCAAACGAAGAATAATCCAGTAGCTACTGCTGACATAATTACGATAGTTGCGATAGGTACGAAACGTGGTCCACTGAAGAATCCAATTACTGTTGGTAATTGAACTTTAACAGCCCACTTATGAACGAAGTATACCACTATACCTACGATAATACCACCAAATACACTAAGGTCCATTGTTTGGATACCAAGTACTTTTGTCTGCATGGCATTAGATAATGCTAATTTTGCTTCGTTACTTGATAATTTACTAGTGTCTACCAGTTTGTGACTTTGTACTAATAGGAAGTTAAGTACGTAATGTAATACGATAAAATCCTAGTAAACCAGAAAGTGCTGCAGAACCTTTTTTTCACGTTTTGCTAAACCTACAGCAACCCCAACCACGCAAAAAAATAATCGGTAAGTTATTGAATGCTGTATCCCTAATACAATTAGAATTTCATAATAAATTGAATAATGTCATTTTTAACATTGGGAACATTTTTAGTGTGTTTGAATTACTGAAGGCTGTCCCGATCCTTTAATAATACCTGCACCCGGAAGTACAGATACCGGTAATAAGAACGAACGTCCGAATTGCTCAAAAGCAGAGACGAATTTATTTTTTCTTTGCCATTACCTTTTTCTCCTTTTTATTATTTTTATAGCCATATTATATCAGATTTGAAAACGGTTTTTTTATATTTTTGCCTAAAAATTTCTTTGTTGTAATTAATTACTAATTTAGTAAAATTTTTACTAGACTATGTAAACCGCTTTAAAAATAGCTTTTTATTTTCTAATTTTTATGTTATGATACATAATACTGACTAAAGAAAGAAAAATCTACTAGTAAATTTTTACTCTTGGAGGAAACTTTATGTTTTTGATAACTTAAAAATAACTATGACAAACTATCTATTTCAGAACAACAGGCTATCGATTATTTAATGAAACAAGATAATATCGAACATACCACCTTAAAAGAAATTAAACAAAGCTGTTCTTGTTTCATCTTCTACCGTAATTCGAGCTTGTAAAAATTAGGTTATAATACCTTTATCGATTTAAAATACGATTTAAAAATAAGTAAGGAGCTAGCTAAAAAAATAATAAAAACTCAACATCCTCTACTTTCCTTTCTTTTAAAAGAACAGCTTAGCGTTGAATTTTCTAGAACAATGTCTATACTTAATCAAGAGGATTTCGATATTTTCGTAGAAAAAAATTATTAATGCTCGTCGTATTTTTTGTATTGGTAGTGGCTCTGGCTACATGGTTATGAGTGATTTTAATAGAAAACTAAAACTTATTAATCTTTGGTCAAACGATTATTTTGAACACTATTCTATTAAAAAGAATTCCTGATATTTCTACAAAAATGATGTTATATTAGTATTTTCTTTAAGTGGTGATACTAATGTTATTAACGATTGCGTTCTTGAAGCTAAACAAAAATGGAACTACTATTTTATCAATCACAAGTCTTACCAATAGTCCTCTTGCAAAATGAGTGATCATTTAATTAAAGTCTATGATGCACCAAAAATAGATCCGCTCTCGTCTAATGTTAAGTGTTGTTGGAATTATTTTATTTGAAACTATCGTTAACACCATCAGTCCTGGAGAATATGTAATCGATTAATAAAAATACTTCCATGTATTTCCTCAATTTTTCTTTATTTAATTAAATCTATTTTTTTCATCTAAATTTCACAAAAATAATAACCACCCTGAAAAAGGGGTGGTTTTCTCTTCGGGTATAACCCTTTGTTACTAACACGCACCTCAAGGCGCTGGCTTTCACATTCGTTCAAGCCCTATTGTATTTTTAACGCCCGCTACCCGTTAAACGGGTTTATCTATTTTTCTTATTTCCAAATGGATTTTGTATATTCCTTTTGTTGTCAGTTTATCTATTGCAATGTCATGCGATTCTTGTTCTCTGATATATTTTTCTTATTGTACTTTCATTTAATCCTACAGTACTTACATAGTATCCTTCTGCCCAAAACTTTCTATTTCCATACTTGTATTTCAAGTTTGAATGCATATCAAATATCATCAGTGAACTTTTCCCTTTCAAATATCCCATAAAACTTGATACACTATATTTGGGTGGTATTGATAACAGCAAATGTATATGATCTGGCATTATATGTCCTTCTATTATTTCCACTCCTTTATACTTACATAACCTTTTTTTATTATATCTACTATATCTCGTTTGTATTGATTAAATTCTATTTTTTTCATCTATACTTAGGGTATAAATACAATATGGTATTTACATAACCACTTTGTATGCGATAAACTATTATGTTTATTTGCCATAATTAAAAATCATCCTTTCTTTATTTTTAGAGCTTGAACTACTCTTATTTTTATCAAGAAAGGATGATTTTTTTCAATGTTTAACTTTTATCTCGCACCCGCATAGCGGGTGGTTTTTATTTCGGAGACTTCGCCTCCTCAACTGGCTAAAGCCTTTAATAAAAGGGAGTGACTCAAAAATCGTGATTTCGAAGAAATCGATTTTTGTCGAGTCACCCCACATAGTTTATTAGATATCTAAAAAGCTTTTATAAAAGCAATTTTTAGATATCAATAAAACCACTAGGGTCTATGAGTTCTCATATATACTTCGTTAAATTTTAGGACTTTTGGGTCAGCACCTTTTTCTTCTATCATTAATTAACTACTTCTTTTTATTTTTCACCTTGTTTTTTAGAACACGCTTTTGCAGAGCCAATATTCCAAACAGTTTCTTCTTGTGTAGCTATTTCTTTATAGATATTAGCATTTTTCACAACAGTATCTAGTTCTTTAGATTCTATCTTTTTCTTCTGGAGTAATAATAGGATCATTTATTGAAAGTCCTGTAGTTGAAATACCAACTTGCTTTTTAGAGATTTTCTGATGTATTACGTGAAGCTAATCCATATACAGATGAATATACTGGTGAAGGTTTAAATTTACCTACATTTCGTGGTTTTTGGCGTAATTGTATTTGAACTCATCATTTGACCAGTTACTGACTTAGTTGATGTTGATATTCCTGATGAAGAATATTTTTCGAAGATTGCATCTAATATTTTTTTGATTATTCTCAATTTTTCCTTACTTACAGGTCTATAACCTATGATCAATTGTTTTATATTCTCCTAATTTTGTTCCTTTTTCCTTTATCAAAATACTCTGAAACATCATTAGTATATAATTTTTCAGTATAATCAATTCCTCGCTCTACTTCTTCTTCATTTTCTTCTAAATAAGATTTTAGCTTCTTCTATTCTCTTCTGAACAACCTCTTTAGGAACAACTTTCTCATCAGTAAACTTATCTACATCATTTACTATTTTAATGTTTTTAGTATTTGATGATACTTCTCTTATTAGACTATCAATATCTACTGAATCTGTAGTTTCTTCAAAATAATTTTTGTTCTTCTAACTCTTCAATTTCTTCTTCATCTAGATGATAATCACTGTATCCTGATAATCTATCTTTTTTTAACATCTTTAATTTCTTCATAGTCTTGAACTTCAATATCTTCTATTTCATCCGCTTCTTCAACTAAATCAATATAAGACTCTTTTTTCTTATCTTTTCTTAAATCTTCTAGATTTTCATTCAACTCTTCAATTTCTGGTAAAGTTTTTTCTTTTCTTAGGTAAAATATCAATCTTCTCAGTCTCGATTAATTCATCTAACTCAGTTTTTTTCTTTTGAACCGATTGGTTTTTACCTTCACGTAATTCTTTTCTAAAGTTTTTCTACTCTGCTATAACTTCTTGACTTTCTTCAAATCTGTTACCAACCAATTTTTACTAACTTTATCGATATCATCTTCAAATAAATCTGATGACCTTCTAGAACATCATGAACAGAAGTATATTTAAGTTTATCACGGCGACTTCCCTCAGCTTCAAGTTCTTTTACCTCAAGTTTTGGAGTTTTCTTTTTCATGAGTTTTACTTTCTTTCTCACGTATTTCTTCGAAAATATCATCTAATTTTTCGTTTTTCTTAACGTATAACGGATTATCTTTTTCTATTTTTATCGTTTTTTCTCTCAAGAACATTAAAATTTTTCTTCAATTCTTTTCTTGCTTTATTTTTTTGTAACTCTTTCTTCTTCAACTACACTTTTTCTTCGGTTTTCACTTTGAATGAGCTAGCAACTTCCTCTTTCAGTTCACTACTATCTTTCCCTAATACCACACTATCCCCAAGAGTATCGATTTTTATAATCTTGTTTTAATCTCTTAGTTCTTACGGCTGCTAGTGTTGGATGTGTTCTTCTTGGTGAGTTTTCATCAAAAATATCCACATCACGTATTTCAGAACTTTTTACTCTAGTTTTTAAAGCATCCCCTAAGTCTGTTACTTCAGTTGTTGATACTTCTTCTTTCTCATCCTTTTTCTTCATATTTTGTAATATCAATTTCCTCAAATAAAGAAGTTTCTTTTTGCCCTTCTTCTACAAATTCGATTTCTAGTTCGTCTTCTATTATTTCTTCTTTTTTCTTCTTTAAATTGAGATTTTTCTATCAAATTTTTCTTTTCTTCTAATTCTTCTTCAAAAATCATCTAATACTGCATCTAATTCTTCTTGATCAATCTCGTCATCACTTACATTAAATAATTTATCTTTTAATCTTGAGAAGAAGCCTTCTTTTTCTCAAGTTCTTCTTCATTTTTATATTCAGACTCATCATCGTAGTCTTCTTCAACCACTCTAAAATTTTTGTCTTTGTTCACGTTTTTGACGTTCTAGATATGTTTTATAATCCTCGACTTCATCTTCTTCATCTAAATATTCATTATCTAAGAAATCTTCATCTTCTTTTTATTAGAACTGAATAATCCTTTAATTTTTGAAATAAATCCATTTTCTTGTTTAGATCTTGTTCAAAAATTTTCTTCATAATCCTCAAAAGTCATCGTAGTTATCTACTTCGAAAATCATCTAAATTAACTTCTTCATAATCGTCATACTTTTTCTGATTCTTTCTCACTACTTTTTAGTACTATGTCGTGAACAAATTCAGCCTCATCTAATGATTTTTAGTTTTATTAGAACTGAAATCTATTTTAAAATCCTCATCTTCATCAAGATAAACTCTCTCTTTTCTTCTATTTTCAGCTCTTTTTCCCTACGTTCAGCTAAATCATCTTTTTCTCTTTTCAGCTGTATTTTCTTCATATATTTCATCTTCATCGTCTTCAAAAACCACTTTTTCCAATTCACCATATTTTACACCTCCTAATTAGATTTTTATTTAAGATTTAAATCTTTTCACAAGAGTTCCTACTTTAGTATCTGCATCTAATACCAAAATACCTCTTGCTTCTTCTTTGCGGTAAACCTAGTTCACGTTTTGAACACAGCATACCATTTGATTCTACTCCACGTAGTTTTTGATTTTTTTAATTAATAGACCACTTGGCATCATTGCTCGCTTAGAGCTACTACTACCTTTGTCCTGCTTCTACATTTGGAGCTCCACATACGATTTGTAGTGTTTCTTCTTCATTAACTTTTACTTCTGTTACTTTTTAATTTATCTGCGTCTGGGTGTTTTTCACAACTTAAAACTTCCCCAACTACGAAGAACTCATCATTATTACCTTCTAAATCAATTTTTGATTCCATTTTTCTAATCGTTTTTGAAGAATCTCTTTTTGATCTTCTGTTAAATCGATACTACCTTCTCCATCTAATTTTAAATTCTCAACATTAAAAATATTTAATCCTACTAAAGCACCATTTTCATCTTTAATTAGTGTAATATTTTTCTTATCTTCATATGTTACCTCTTCTTTACTTTGAATAGTATTAATAATGTTTCTCCTAACATCTTCTTATTGTAAAAATAACATGAATCTCTCCTATAATAAATTTTTAATTTTAAAGTTATTCTACAAAAATAAAATAACTCTCTAGTTTTTCCATCGTATTTAAACGTTATTGTCGTTATCGGTACCAGACCTTCTGTGAAAAATGCACCATCATTTTTTGTAGAATTTCTAGTCCTTGTTTTATTCTGTACATCTGCAATTATCAATGTATCTTGATAAGGTAAACCTACATAGAAAGGAACCACCTATTTTATCATAAAAATGATTCAAAAACATTCTTGTCGATTATTCTAGTCCCATCATAACCATCTTTTCGCATTTAGGAAATAGAATTTATTTCCTACAACTTCATCCACATTATACTTAAGCGATAGTTTTTTAAATTATCTTTAGCAAATCCTAAAAATTCTTCTTCAGTTTTTAGAAAAATCTACTTAAAAACTACCATCTAATAATTTATAACCACCTTTAAAGTCATAAGCTAAATATATTCTAGTTTCATTTGTATGATCAAAGCTAACAAGATCGTTATCTTTGTTAAAACTACTAGCTCGAACCACTGGAAAAATATTTTCCAATAATTCGTTCTCAGTTATATTATCTATAGAAAGTTCTTTTTGTGCATTGAAGTTCCCTACATATAGTAAACAAATTCTTCTATCTTCTTGTCACTTTCGCTAGTTTTCTTATCTCTAACTTCCTTACAAAACTATCTATATCAACTTTAGCACGACGATCTTCATATTCTAAAAATAAAAACACTGCTTTCTTTTTCTCGCCTCTCATGAATTTTTAAGGTAGGTAGTTTTTCTATTATTTTTTCAAATATATAATCTCTTGAATAAGACATAATACCTCTATTTTTGTGTATAATATGGCAACTTAATTATACCATATTTATTTGTATTCAATCAACATAATTAAGCAATATATACAAATATTATTCACTTTTTTTCACACTATATATATTTTATTGCACCTTTACTTTTTATTTTGTTATAATTTTATATATACTTCGGAGGATTTTTATATGGATATAGAAATTAAAAGAGCCGAATTACATACAAAAATACAATAACTGGATTAAAAAGAATACTCGAAGATTAGTAGTTGCTTTTATAACTTATATAGTAATTATCTTAATAAATTTTTACTATTAAAAAAACTCTAAGATTACTCTATTTTTCTAGCTTTTTATTTTTACATATACGGTTTATGTAGTATCATTAATTTGGTTTATAAAAATAAATTAATCGCAAATATCGATTCTATCGATTTTAAAACAAAAATAAAACTGACTTAAGAATATCTTTACGATTTCTCTTAAGTCAGTTTTACTTTATCTAACATTAAACTTTTTAAATTACTAACTCTTCTTCATCTTCTTTTTCCAATTTTATTAAGAGCCATAAGGTTTTTCAAGAGGTTTTACCTATAATAAACAGTATTACTCCCAATACTCCCATGATTATTGCAATTATAGTTAATACTTTTTCATAACCCCATGTTTCAGTCCAACCTACTGTTTTTACCAGTAATCCATGAAGATACCACATACGTAAAATACCACATTGCCATTGACATAGCGCATATTTTTTAGGTAATAACTTGCTGAATAATGCCATTCCTATTGGTGATACTAATAACTCTCCTACTGTTATACGAAATATCCCCCTAATACATACCATATACTCATTTTTATTGAACCATCTACTTTTCCTCCTAATGATTGGAGTCCCTAGCACAAAGCATACAAATCCTAATCCAGTTAGCAACATTCCCCAACCCATTTTTGTAGCAACTTTCCAGTCATTATTTTTCTGCTTTTCTTCATCCAAAACCATCCAAATAATGGATGCTAGTACTATACATAAGAATCCATTAAATGATACTAACCATGTAATAGGCATATTAAATCCAAACACATTTAAATTTACAAGTTCATCTGTCATAAGCGTTATTGTTGTTTTGTGTTTGGAAATATGCGACCAGAATATTGTAGAGATACAAAAGATTATAATAGCTGCATATAGACGTCCTTTGTCATATTTTTGTTCCTTTTCAGGTCAGCTCTATTCTCTTCTGCTGATTCATGTTTATTTTTACCTACTGGATATCTTTCCAGCATCTCCTAATAATTTATTTTTTACCAAATGTGAATAATAAAAATGTTATAAATAAACAAATTGAAAACCATTAAGAATGCAGGGTGTAAATCCATACACTGCAATTTTTCCATCTGCTCCTTTTGTAGCTCCCCAATCTTGATAGATAAGCCCACCAATAATAGGACCAAGTAAACTTCCTATATTTACAAATGTGTAAAAATACTATATGCAGCGTCTTTCATCGACACTTGTTTTTCATCATATAATCTCTACAATCGCTGATAAATTACCACGGAAGAATGCTCCAGCAATTGAATTTATAATTACACCAACTAAAAACATAAAATCTTCCATGTGCAAATGCTGTAAATAGTGTTCCTATAGCAGTTAAATAAAATACCAAATTGAATAGCACGTTGCATACCAATATATCTGTCAGTTAAATATGCTCCAAGAAGTGGCAAGAGTGATCCAATTGTTCCAAGATATGCCATTACATCTCCCTGCAAATGTCTTATCTAAACCTAATCCACCCTGTTCAACCGAATAAGTATAAAACAATATAAAGGAAACCTGATGTGGCATATGAAGCATAACTCTGAATAGCTATCATTACATTAACAAAGCCACAAACCCTGACGGATGCTTAAACTTTTTCTGAATTTTTCATCTTTATATATTCCTTTCTCTTTTATACTTATATTTTTAACAGATGTATTTCTATTATACAACAGTTTCAGAGAGGCTAAATTTTTATTATACTCTTTTTATAACTGAATACAAAATAATATTTTTAAAATATAATTTTAATATATTTACTATTAACTTACTTAATTATTTATAAAAGATAGTAAAAATATTTTTCGATTTCAAATTATCGATGATATCTTTTTCGTATAGATAAAAATACTAGATTAAATAAAAAACTTACGAAAATTTATTTATGCTATAATCTATTAATATTGTAAATAATCGAAAGGAGTCAACATGACACTGAAAAATTCTAAATTATTTCTAGTTCTCTTCTAGGAACTCTATCGGCTTTTCGGGCCTTTTGTTACAGATTTATATTTACCCGCATTTACCTTATATGAGTGAGTTTTTAATGCTAGTACCTCTACTATTCAACTTACTCTAACAGGTAGTATGGTCGGACTTGCATTGGGACAGCTGCTTATCGGACCTATTAGTGATAAATACGGTCGTAAAATCCATTAATAATCAGCTTAATAGTTTATTTAATCAGTACTATTGCTATTATCATTTTTCCTAATGTATACACAATGATAGTATTACGATTTATCCAAGGTGTATCTTCTGCAGGAGCAGTAGTTATTTCTCGTGCAATTTCTACAGATTTATACAACGGACGTGAATTAGCCGCTTTTTTTGCCCTACTTATGGCTGTTAATGGATTAGCACCTATTCTTTCTCTATCCTAGGGAAGTTTATTACTAGAACTTACAGACTGGAGAGGAATTTTCGTTACACTTGCGATAATCGGTGTGGTTTTATTAGCTGTAAGCTTTAAATTCAAAAGAATCTTTAGCCATTGAAAAACGCTGAGATCTTCCAATAACTAAGACATATTATTCTATTGATACATATTGCAAAAATAAAATATTCTTTGCTCTTGTTATTATTCAAGGTTGCCTTAGCTGCTATGTTCGCCTATATTGCAGCATCACCTTCATCCTACAAACTCACTATAACTTAAGTCCATTAATGTAAGCTTATGCTTTGAGTCTAAACAGTTTTTGCTATAGTTTTAGGAAGCAAGAGTTCTGAGTAATTTCAAAGAAAGTTAGTATAAAACTAGGGTTATCCCTTATGTTATTAGTTAGTATCTATCTTGCAGTTACTAACTCTTACACTGCCTTTCCTATTTATCAAACAAGTTCTTCTTCTTTTACTAGGTTAGGATTTATTTTACCTGCTGGTTCTGCTATCGCTATGAGTTTAGAGCGTGAGCGTGCTGGAAGTGCCTCAGCTTTCTTTGGATTTTGTACCATTCTTCTTGGGTGGTGTTATTTCACCATTAGTCGGAATTGAAATATCTTCCACTCTAGTGCAATAGCAATCGTAGTTTGCTCAGTTATATCATTCATAACTATTCAAACTAGTAGAAAATATAAAATAAAAATCTAAGTTATAACTTTGAATTCACTAAAAACATCTACTTTAAAGATGTGTTTATCAATATAACTAGATTTTTCTTCTTTATTTAAACACGTTATAAAATTTATTATATCATATATTCCTAATTATTATAAAATTGTTTTATCCCTTTATTTATAGTACCTTATAAGTGAAAAGTGGCAACACGTGTATTGGATAGCAACTCAAAAATCTTGATTTCAAAGAAATCAATTTTGTTAAACTAAACTAAATAAAAAGAGCATAAAATATATATTTCAATAGTAGTAATAACTTGTATGGTATGTGGCGCTATGAGTGGAACTCTGGGCTACTATTTTTGACAAATAAAATAATAAAACAAAAATAAAAAGACATGATCGCTTCGCCCCCAAAAGTTAGAGATCTAACTTTTTGAAGATCTGATATAAACCTATCGCCTTTTTATTATTTTTATCATCTCATTCCCCAAGCTGATAAACCTTGGCTTTTATATGCACAGTAGCTACGTAGTTGATCTTGAACTGTTGCTGTATGATCCCACATCCTGGCATAGTTTGGAATAATCCACTGAGCTCCTGAGGCATTTCTAGCATTTACGTATCCATTTTGATTCACGTGCAATATATGTTTCCCAAGTAGAAGCTGAAACTCCTGTACAGCGAGCCACTCTTGAGCTGCAGCAGCTCCTTCTGCTCCCTGCTGTATTACCATTTGATAACCCTACTGAACCACCAGCTGATGAATATGATTGAGCAGGTGCTGAATATGATTGTTGAGCTACTACTTCTTGCTGTTGAGCTGCTTGACGTTGTTTAGTTCCCACCACACAACTCAGCTGTAGCTTCAGTAATTACTTTCTCAGATGCAACTCTCTAGATACTTCTTTACCTTTTTCTCTCACAACGTTATAAAGTACTTTCTCACCATTTTTACCTTCAACTTTTTGTAACTTTCTCATCTACATATTTAGAATCATCTTTTCTACTTTTTGTTTCATATTTAATTATCTATACTTCAGTAGTTTTTCCACTTCTTGCAATTTTAATTGTATCAACTGTAGCTACTTCACTATTTAGTGCTGGTGTAACTCTCATCTTTCTCACCAACAGTAATGTTTAATTCATTTTAAAATATCTTCAACTTTTTGTTTAAGTAGTTTTTTCTTACTGTAGTCGTATCACCATCAACAATTGTAACTTCGTGAGCTTTTGTAGATGTTAATAATTTCTCCACCATTTACTTTTTGTATCTAGTCCTGGTCTCTCTATCATCAGCACTAAAAGGAATATCATTAGCAATAAGAACTTCTCTTACTGTCCCTAGCTTTTTAATTCTATTTTACTACCATTATCTAAAATTTACAGCGAAAACATTATGTCCTGTGTATTCTTCCGCTACTACAAAAAGCTCCTGATAATAATAATCCTGATGTTGCTAGCTAGCTGCAATAATTCTACCTAATTTCATTCTATTAATCAATCTCTTTTTCTTCTAATCCAAACAACGTACATGCATTATTAAATGTTTGTTTTGTTAATTATTCGTAAGACATTTCTTTGATATCTGCAATTTCCTGTGCTACATAATGCACATATGCAGGTTCATTTCTTTTTCCTCTATATGGTGTTGGCGTTAAGTACGGGCAATCCGTTTCAATTAACAACTTATCTAATGGACAAGCTTTGGCTACTTCTTTAGGTGTTTTTGCATTTTTAAATGTTACAGGTCCACCTAATGAAATATAGAAGTTCTCTTTTAACATAATATTCATGCTTTCTACAGAACCAGAAAAGCTGTGCATTATTCCACCGATTTCACTAGCTTTTTCTTCTTGAAGAATTTGTATTGTATCTGCCATAGCATCACGTGTGTGAATTACTATTGGTTTGTTTACTTCTTTTGCTAGTTGAATTTGTCTTCTAAATACTTCTTTTTGAATATCTTTTGGACTTTTTATCAGTGATAATCTAGACCAATCTCACCGATGGCTACTACTCTATCATTAGTTAAAGCAATTTCTTTAATCATTTCATATTTTTCTTCTGTAAAGTCAATTGCTTCTACCGGGTGCCAACCTACTGTTAAATATAAAAAGTCATATTTGCTGTGATTTCCAGTGCTTTTTCTATACTTTTTATCATCGAGAAACCAACTATATTTATTAATTTTACTCCCGCTTCCTTTCCACTTTTGAGCAATAGTTTCTTCTAGTCTTCTAAATAAGCATCATCATTTAGATGCGCATGTATCAAATAACATACCACGCCTCCTTACTCTTAAGATTATATCAAAACAACGTTTCATTAGAATATCTAAACTATTTCAATTATATTTTAATACATTTTCAATTGACGTAAATATTGTTACTTTATGCATTTCCAGCAATTTTTAGGAGAATTATTATCTTTTTCAACAATAATATCTAATTTTTAAGAAACCGACCTAAATGGTCTATATTAAAAAGTCTAAACTTAGCTGTTTCTTTATATATAATTTCTCTTTAGATATCTAATAAAAATTTACGAGGGGTGATTCGACAAAATCAATTTCTCTGAAAATACGATTTTTGAGTTACTTCATGTCTTAGAGTAATACACACTCTAAAAGGCACCTTTAATAAATGACTTTATTATATTATTTTTAAGCTTAATTCTCCATAATACCAAACACGTACTTTACCATTCCCTATTGGATAAATATCACTGAAGTATAATGTACCCTGAAGCCCAACCACGCCCATCATAAAATTGACTATAATTTACACTTGTTGGATATGTTGAACCTACAGGATAGTCATAAGGAATACTTTTTAGAAATCTTCTCTCCAGTATTTTTCAGAATTATTCACAATTGGACTTTTATCTACTCCAACTGCATTATTTTCTTAATATGTTGTATTTTTCTTCATTCACATTAGCATTTCCACCTGCTGAAGAATAGACTGTACCAACTCCTAGGCTTCCTGGAAGCAGTATTAATAATAAACTCATTACTCCTATTTTTAATATCATAAGTATTGACCTCCCCAACTATTTATTTCACTACTATTATACTACTTAACGAGCGCGAACCTTTTTATGATGAGTTTTATAAAAAAATGACTTTAAATATAAATCTGCTCTAAATTTCAGAAAGCACATCATTATCTAAAGTCATTCTACTTATATTATTCAGCTTTGAAGTCTACTACTTGAGCACCGATAAGTTTCTCTAAAACCTCTGGTTTTACTTCTATGGTGACCTACTTTACCTGCAGAGATAATAATCGTTTCAACTTCACGACATTTCTCATCTACAAAAAGTCGGGAATAGTTTTTCATTGCAAATGGTGAACATCCACCTTTTACATATCCTGTAATTTTTGTCAGGTCTTTAAGTGGTAACATTGATAAACTTTTTCACACCTGCTGCTTTGGCAAGTTTCTTAAAGTTTATACTGTCTTCACTCATAAGTACTCCTACAATGTAGTTACCTTTGCCATCTGTAGTCATAATTGTTTTAAATACTTGATTATGATCGCGCCCGATAATATCAGCTACTCCTACACCAGTCTTCGCAGCATCACTTTCTGCATCAAATTCAAAATGATTATATTCTACACCATTTTCATCTAAAAATCGCATAGCATTTGTTTTTAATTCTTTTTCTTAGCCATAATAGCTCCTCTTTTCCATATTATGTAATAATATTATTATTTTTACTCCAAAGTTTCTCTACTGTCAAAATCTGTTTTCAAATTATTTGAAAAATACCAACCTCAAGTTAGATCTTCTATTCTTTGAGATTGGTATTTTGAATTTTTATTTCAACACAAAGTGCTCTTCTTCAACTTCTTCGAATTTTTCACTGCCAGTTATTACTATTTCTTCTGCACTAACTTCGAATTCTTCAAACATCTTTTCTTGCTCTTACCGGATCGATAATCGGCATCAGAGTTTAGAAGACGTTTTTGTATAAACGTGCTGCGGATTTTTCATAATCTGTGCTGTTGTTCCTAATTCTACTAGATTACCTCTATACATTACAGCTATTCTATCAGCGATATACTCTACCACTCCTAAGTTATGTGAGATGAAATAAATATGTTAGATAAATTCTTTCTTTGTAAATCTTTTAATAAATTAATTACCTGAGCTTGTGTAGAAGCATCTAAAGCAGATGTTGGTTCATCGCATAAAATGAAAATCTGGTCTAGTTACCACTGCTCGAGCATATACCAATACGTTTGACGTCTGCCCACCACTAAAAAGTATTTAGACAGTTTTAAAGGCATCTTCATTAGATATTCCAACAAACTCTAATATATCTAATGCTTTCTTCGCTGTTTCTTTGTTCTCTTTAAAGTAATGCTTTCCATTACAATATCTAATGCTGATCAATCTAGGATTTAAAAGAAGAGTATGGATCTTGAAATATTATTTGCATCTTTCTATATACTTCTTGTTGCTCTTTTTAGACATTTCTAATATAGATTTTTCTTTTACCTTCTACAAATATACTTCCCCGAAGTGTAAAGTTTGATCAATATTTCAAAATCCCTTTACCTAATGTAGTCTTACCACTACCCAGATTCTCCTACTACAGCTAAAGCGTCTCAGCTTTTAGAATATATCTAAACTTATATTATCAACAACAGCGTATTAGTAGGTTTTGACTACTTTATCCCATACTTTTAACTTATAAACTTTTTGCATTTTTATAGTCAAATATTTTTCTACTCATTACTCCACCTCTTTCAAATATTCATGAGTATCGCTTACTTTTTGCCCATACGTACCCGAGTTTATCTTTTGTTTCATAATCAACAGTTAGAAGTTCTTTATCAGTGTTTTTCTAATCTTGCCGCAGCTAATAGTTGTTTTGGTATATGGATGTTGAGCATTGCTGAAAGATTTCTTCAACATTTCCTTTTTCTACAACATCTACCTCTATACATAATATATACATAGTCACACATTCCCAGCTATAACACCGAAAGTCGTGACTTACTAAAGCTACACTAAGTTCTAGTTTCTTTTTGTAATTTTTATTAAGAGATAAAATTTGCGCTTGAACCGTAACGTCTAATGCTGTTGTTGGTTCATCTGCTACTAATAACTTTAGGATTAGCAAGTAATGCCATAGCTATCAATATTCTTTGACTCATACCTCCAGATAATTCATGTGGATATTGCTCCATTCTAACGGTGCATTTAAGAATTCCTACTTTTTCTAGTTGCTCTATTGCTAATTTTGTAGCTTCTTCTTTAGATTTATTTCTGGAATCTTTCTATTACTTCTATTAAGTGATAAACTATTGTTCTAACTGGATTAAGTGAGGTCATAGGGTTTTGGAAAAATCATAGAGATTAGTAACTTTTTCACCCTTCTTTAACCTCTTTTCCATCAAATAAGAAACTTATCATAATTATCATCAACAAATATTGTTAGTAAGAATAGACATTATGCTACGCATCAGAATACTTTTTACCACTACCTGATTCTCCTACAACTCCAGTTATATGTCCTTTTTCTAAAATTAATATCGATACCATGTATTAACTGTTTATCTACTTCTTTATTTGGTTTATAATCTAACCTTTTAGATTTTTTAATTCTACTATGTTTGCCATACTATTCTCACCTCCCTTTTGAATATATTTGTGTAAGTAAAGTTACCAATATTGTTAAATGAATAAATTGTTAACATTACAAATAATCCCAGGGTATGATAGCCATATGAGGAGCACGTTGTAGACTTTGTTGAGCATTTTGTAGTAATGTTCCCCATGAAGTCATCGGTTGTTGAATACCTAGACCTAAGAAACTAAGTGCTGCTTCTGTCATTATTGCATTTGCTATTGAAGCACTTGCTGCTACTACTAAAGTTGGTATTATTGCTGGAATAATGTGTTTCTTTTAGGATAGAGATAGTTTTGTTTACTCCACTAAATCTGCTATATACAACATAGTCATATTCCTTTTGCCGATAGAGTTTCTGCTCGTACTAAGTCTCGCAAGACGCATCCATGAAAAAAACATCCTATTACTATAATTATTGAAGCCAATTCCTGGTTTTAAAAATACACTCAAGTACAATTACTAATACTAACCATGGAATAGATGATAATACATCAACTAAACGCATAAATAAAGTATCAACAACTCCACCAACATAACCTGCGATAAGTCCTACTATCGTCCCGATTGTTACGGCAGTCACCATCGCTAGTAACCCTACTATAAGAAATACGTCCTCCATAGATTACTCGAATAAAGTAATCACGACCTACCTCATCAGTTCCGAATAAATGTTGTAAACTCGGTGATTGAGATAGATTTGCTACATCAGTAGCCGCTGGATCTATAGGAGTAAAGGTGCTATTAATGATACAAACACTAATATCGCAATAAAAATAAGTGAAAAAATATAAATTTTTGAACTTTTAGCTATTTTAATAAATCTTTTCATCTTATTTACCTCCTCTTCTAATTCTAGGATCTACTATTGAGTAAAGTATATCTGAAATTAAATTACCTACTATTACTAATGTAGCTGACAGTAACATTACCGCCATTATTATAGGGTAATCTAACGCTCTAGTTGCTTGTGTGATATATGGTCCAATTCCTGGCCAACTAAATACTGTTTCTGTAATAATCGCTCCAGTTACTAACATCGGCAGTGACATACCCACTTGAGTTATTACTGGTATTAATACATTTTTTATAATGTGCCTTGTGAAAATTTGAGTTTTTGTCGCTTGGAAAGCTTGTTGAACTACTACATATTCTTCATTTGTTTGACTTAAAGCTGAAGATCTTACATAACGTGTAAGTTCTGCGAAGAATACAATTGTTAATGTTAGATAAGGCATGACAAAGTGTGATAAGAAATCACCAAAATCGTCCTCTTTACCAATTGTGTGCATTCCTATTATCAGGGAATAAGTTTAATTGGTATCCTAAAACATAGATAAATATCATCGCTATCCAAAATGATGGAGTAGCTATTCCTAATGAAGCAACAGCATCGATAAATTTATCTTGCCATTTACCTTTATTTGCAGCCGCTAATAATCCTAACACTATTGCAATCACTAATGCTGTTACATATGCAGGTAATACTAATGATATTGTATTAGGAATTTTTCGCTAGTTTCTTCTCCTACACTATTGTGAGTTACTAGTGAGTGCCCGAAGTTCCCGCTAATATTTGTCCCTAACCAATCAACATACTGAATTAAGAATGGTTTATTAAGCCCACTTTGCTCACGAAGAATATTTATTTCTTCTTTTGACATGTTCGACGTTATCTGTGCATCGATAGCATCATATGGTGCTAAATGTATTAGAGTAAATACTATAAACGATATTACTAAAAGTAATGGTACTGCTTGTAATATACGTTTCAAAATATATCGAATCATACAATCTCCTTTTAAATTTTAATTACTATATTTTTATGAAATTCATTTATAATTTTATCACAAATCTTTTGGATATAAATTATAAATGAACGTCTATAAAACTAATAAAGCGAGGGAGATACTATAAAATCTTATTATAAATAGGATTTTATCGTACTCCCCCTCACCTATATTTTATTTTTCCACTACTATTACTATTTAATAGTAATTTTTGATAAATCATCAAATGTGTAGATTGGTACTAACTTAGCATCGTTAACATTTCCAACACGTTTGTTAACCGCTAAGATTTTTTGGTTATCTACGATTGGGTATAGGTATGCTTGGTTAGCAATTTCTTGTTGAAGGTTTTTGTACACTTCTTTACGTTTAGTTTCATCAAATTCAGCTGCACCTTGTTTGAATAATCCATCAATTTTTTCACTTCTGTATTGGAAGTAATTTGAAGTACCATTTGATCCAAATAGCTTAGAGTATAAATCAGGATCGTTACCCATGATATATCCACCTAAGAATAGGTTGTAAGCTTTAGAACCAGATTTTCTTAACTCTGTAAAGATAGCTGTTTCATCCCCACCACGAAGCTCTACATTGATTCCTACTGCTTGTAGTTGTTGTTGGATGAATGTTGCTTGGATAGTATTTGCAGCATCGTTACTTGCATATCCTAAGTTAAGTTTCAAGTTAGAAACTCCAGCTTCTTTTAATAGTGATTTTGCTTTTTCAACATTTTGAGTATATTTCTCTACATCATCAGTATGGAATGGATTTTTCGGTGGTAAGAATGAATAAGGGTTTTTGGTAGTATTTGCTATCTAAGTAAGCCGCTTTATTCATATCTTCTTTATTTAATGCGTATAAAATAGCTTGTCTAACTTTAACATCTTTTTAATTCATCTGTGTTTTGTGTTTAGTCCTAAGTATCCGATACGGTTTTCACTGTAAGGATAAGTATCGATGTTTTTAGAATCTAAATCTTTAATTGCAGCAGGCAATACATATGCTGCATCTACCTCACCTTTTTGTAATGCTACTTTTGTAGTATCAGCACTTTTAATAATACGTAGTACTACATTTTTAACTTTTGGCTTACCATTGTAATAATTTTCATTCGCTTCAAATTTAATGTATTCTCCACGTTTGTTTTCTACTAGTTTGTATGGTCCAGTTCCTACTGGTGTTTCTTTTAATTCTTTAACTGAGAAATCTGATACATTTCCATAAACGTGTTTTGGAATAATGTAAGTTTCATTCGCAATGTTATTTGCCGCAGCTGCGCTTGGTTCTGGGAACTTAAATACTACAGTGTAGTCATCTACTTTCTCAATAGTTATCGGTTTATCACCAATCCATAAGTTTTTGAAGTTTCCATTTTCTTTTTTAGCTTTTGTTTGATAAGTGAAAACTACATCGTCAGCTGTGAATTTTTGTCCATCAGACCATTTTACATCTTTTCTTAAGTTAACTTTTTAGCTAAGACCATCTTTTGCAAGTTCAGTAGATTCTGCTAAGGCATATTCTTTTGAACCATCTCCATTAACTTTGATTAATGGTGAGTAGATAATATTAGTCATTGTTAATCCCCAACGGTCACTAACCTTGATTGGGTTAGTTGATGATGGATCATCACTAATAGCATACGTGAAAGTATCTTTATCTTGAGAAGTGGTAATTGTGTTTTGCGTTTTTGAACTACATGCTGTTACAACACTCATTACTAACGCTAGTGCTCCTATAAACAATTTGTTCTTTTTTCATTCTTTTTCCTCCTTGATTTTAAGTCCTATTTTTCTAACTTCTAAATTATTTTTGGTTTCCCCTATTTAATAATGGTTAAATACATTTGTCTATTCGACAGTGAGAGACTTACATTGCTACTCATGTATTAATTAAATAGACTATATTTCATAGTAAGAATAATAAAACCAGATATTATTTAACATTGAACGAATGAAATCAATGCTAGTTTAGTTTACTGTATTATATATAAATATGTCAATTTATGTGCTTGCTTTTTATCATTTACTTTAATTATATAATTCTTTTTAATTTAGTATACCCGAATAAATATTAAAATATTATTATTCTTCTGATCACCCAAACTTCTTCTACGATTTCTTTTTATTAGGGCAATTTTTCTTCCATTGATCTTCTTCAGTAATCACATTTCCTTCTTCTGTAGAAGCAAAACCACATTGTGTACTTAAGTAAATATTTTTCTAATGGTACGTATTCGCTAGCTTCTTTAATTCTTGCGATTACTTCTTCTTTATCTTCTAAATCTGCAAATTTAGATGTAATTAATCCTAAAACAACTTTTTATCTTTTTCCAACTTTTGCTGGTGGCTTGAAATCTCCTGCACGATCGTATCGTATTCTAAGTAGTATGCATCTACGTTTTTCTCCCGCAGTAGCTCGTCTTCAACGTTTTGATATCCACCTTGAAATCCATTTAGAAGCGAAGTTACCACGACAAACGTGTGTATTGATTGCTAAATCTCCTGGCTTTCCTTCTATTGTTTCATTGTTAAGAGCTAGACAACGTGCTGCATATTCTCTACGAACTTCTTCTAATGGACGTGCGTCACGGAAACGGTTCGCAAATCCATCATCAGCTAATGCTCCCCATGTACAATCATCAAATTGTAATACTCGTAATCCTTCTTTATAAAGGTCTGCGATTACTTGTTTATAAGCTGCTACAATCGCATCTTTTAATTCTTCAAATGTTGGGTAGAATTTTTCATATCCTTTAATGTGATCTTCAGTACGTATTAACTCGAAGTATAATTGTGATGGTGATGGAATTGTTAATTTCACAGTCACATCTTTTTTTATCAGCTACTAAGTCTCTTAAGAATTTGTAGTGTTCTACAAATGGGTGATTTTCTCCACTGATTTTTCCTGATACTTTTGCTGTATCTGGTTTAGTTTCGATACCTTTAAATGGGTAACCTTTTTCTCCTTGAACGTGTTCTACACCGTTAAGTCCCCAAAAGAAGTCTAGGTGCCAGTATGCACGACGAAACTCTCCATCTGTTACTCCTTTTTAGTCCATTTGCTATTTGTTTTTCAACTAATTCTGTAATTACTTTATCTTCTACCTTAGTTAATTCTTCTTGTGATAATTCTCCTTTTTGAAAATTTTTCACGAGCTTCTACTAACTCCTTAGGTCTTAAAAATGACCCCAGTGATCCACTCTATATGCTGCTCTTTCTACTACTTTATTTTTGACATCCTTGACACATAATATTTTTCTCCTTTTGTTTAACTAATCTATTTTCTCTATATTCTTAGATTTATTTATCAAGCAACCAAGAAAAGGCTGGATCCTGAAAAATATGACGTTTAGGCACAATTTGTAAATTCTGATCGCATTCATCTATTGTACCCTAATTTCAAAGCACAGACTTCTGGTATATTTTCTTGAACAGTGAAAATTTGAGTATGACAGTTCTGGCAGTAATAACGCTGTTTCCCTGAGAGGAACTATAGGAAACAAGATTTTTCTTTTTCCATGCAATACTAGCTTTTTACTGCTAACTTTAGCATTAACTGTATAGGCAGACGCAGTTGCTTTCCGACAAAATGAGCAATGACAAAAAACTAATTCCGATAATTCCTCATCTAGAGTGTAGGTCACTGCTTTACATAAACAAGATCCTTTAAGCATTATGTATGCTCCTTTCTACTACTTTATTTTTGACATTCTTGACAGATATCCTTTTTGTTTAACTAATTTATTTTTCTCTTTTAACTTTACTCTTCTGACTTTATTATTTTGACTTTATTATAAACTTCTAGTAACTTTTTCTCTTCAAACTTTTCTTCTTTTTCTAATACATATTTTTTTCTCATAAACTAAAAACTTTTTTATAAAGACCGTACTATTCATCTTCTGGTAGTATCGCTACTACTCTTACTGGTGATCCAGTTGCTTCTGTCCAATTTGGATAAGCAATTGAGATTAGTGCTCAGTCGCTGGTACTTGATCGAGATTTGCTAAAACTTCGATTTGATAAATATCTTGTTCTAGTAAGTAATACTCTTGAATAAGGCCTTCAGCTGCCGCTGTAACTCCTGAATCAGTATCTAATGTTTCATGACCCACAGCTTTAACTTTTCTTTCTTTAATTAAAAATTCTAGTGCATCTCTTCCCCACCCTGGAGTGTGTTGAACATCATTTTCATCTAGATTTCTAATTTCATCATAACTTGGCCAACGTTTTTGACCAATCACTTCTGAATGCTACGAATGATTCTGGTAATATTTCTCCATGTTCAGCTTCAAAATCAAGAATATCTTGCTTAGAAATTACATAGTCATTATTCTCCGCTACTTCTTTACTTTTTATCAATTATGTATAAAGGTAATAGTAAATCTTTAAGTTCAATTTCATCTAACCAACGTCCACCTTCAACAAAGTGAATTGGCGCATCGATGTGTGTCCCATATTGTCCAACAACTGAGAATTTTTGAACATAGAATCCGTCTTTTTAAAGTAAAGACATTTTTCTTTTTCTAACGCGGGTAACGCTGGAAACTTAGGTGAATTTTCATCAATTTTGTGACTTAAGTTAACCCATTTTTTTGTTTTTAAAGTTTTTATAAATATTTAGTAATTCTGACATGTTTCTTTCCTCCGAAATGTTTATATTATTTCTTTAAGTTAAGAATTCTTGTGATTATTTTTGAGAAATAAAAAGTCCTCACAGAAGCTTTTGCTTCTGCAAGGACGTCTAATAATTTACGTGTTACCACCTTACTTTATGATATTCTCACAAATATCAACTCAAAAAGTACGCACCAAAATACAATGGTGTTATACCCTGAAGCTATAACGGGCTCACCCGTAAAGGTCTAACTATTCGACCATTAACACTCAAAGACCATTTTCAAAGTTTCCAATACGATCTCTTTTTCACCAACCGAGACTCTCTTTACCATCTTTCACTTTTACTTATCTTATCAACGTGTGAATCATTAACTTGTGATTAAGTATAACAAGTTATTTTTATCTGTCAATAGTTTTTTTAAAAATTTATATGTATTTATTACGACTTACTTGAACATACTAATTATAGTACGGGAAATTTACATACTATATTTTTATTAAAGCTGTATAATTTACCCTTATCTTCCATGAGACTTCGAATATTATTCCGTCATCAATATGTATATTACGAATAATTTGTTAACGTATTTTTATGTAAATTTTGTAAAATTATATTTATATAATAAGGAGAAATACTAATATTCAATATATATTACTATCCATAAATATCTTAATTTATCTTTTTCTGTAATAAAGTTTAATACGACCCTAAATATTGAATCAGCTATTATTATACCAACCGCTAATCCTACTGCCCCATAAAAACTATTTAAAAATATTTTTCCAGAATTTCCATATTCATCTAATAATAGTGTTCTAAATGCATCGTAAATAGTTACTCCTGGAACAACCGGTACTAATCCAGGTACAAAATAAACTGTTAGTGGGTTTTTAAACTTAATAGCACAAATTTGACTTATATTTGCTAAAAAGTAATGAACAAACCAAACTAGACATAAAGACACTTTTGCCCATGACTCACATTTCCCAGTATCCACACCATCCTATTGCTCCAATTACTCCTCCTGTTACTAAAGTTTTTAGGGAACATCACAAATAATCGCAAATGATACCGATGATATAAAACTAAAAACAAAATGATATAGTAATAATAAACTATGACTTAATAGTGTAATCATTATAATGCACCTCTAATAGACGAACTATATAATAAACTGTTACAATACCCGCTCCGAGTGCAAACGCAACACAAAAAGTCTCAATAAATCTTATACTTCCAGAAATAAACTGCTTAGCTATAATATCCCTCATTGAATTAGTTATTGTAATACCAGGAACTAAAAGGAACTACTGCCCCCAATCATAGCAAGCCTTAGTGATTGACCATTTAAAAAGAATATATCCTAAATATCCTGCTACTCCACCTACAAATGTGCTAATATACTCAGATATAAACGGTGCCTTTAAATATCCTATAACTTTCACATAAACATAGAATGCAACTGCACCTGCTATGCTTCCTGGTATTACATCCCAAAAACTACCATCAAAGATTAGTACAATACTACCACTAAGAACTCCTGAACACAATACCTTAAACCAATCTTTTTTATAGGACTTTTCTGCGCCTGAACTCTTTTTAAAGCATCATACATATCCAATAAACTAATTTGCCCAGAGGTATATGCTCTTGATAATGTATTAACTGCTGTCGTTTTCGTTAAATTGTAAGTCCTATCTCCAACTCTTCTAAAATCCGTTCCAATATTTTCTATGCGAATAAATATACCTGTTAATGTTACATGGGTATAATATTCATCTGTCCTTTCATCCCCTACTCCTTTTTCTTATTATTCTCTCAAGTGTATCTTCAGTTCGATAAACTTCAGCACCATTTTCCATTAAAATTTTTCCTGCAAGTAACGCTGTCTTCATCAATAATTTTTCATACATTACCTTTCCCAATTAAGATCGAGATACGAAATTCAAATAAAATAAAAAAAACTATATATAATTACACAGTCTCAAAATTCATAACTTTAAAAATTAATTTCTCTATCTTCTATCTAATCTTCTAACCTTTCTTAAATCATTTCCAAAGTTATTATAACATAAAACTTTTTAATAAAAACACCTTTTTTTCATACCTATTTAAAATAATAATAATTACAACTATAATATTAATATTTTTCCACTCATAATCTTATAGTAATTATGAAAATAATTTTCATTAAATAATTAATATTTTTATCACTTCATTTTTATAATATTATAATTTCATCAATTAAACACTTATACAAATTATCATTATTAAATATTTTTTTCGGCTGATATTCTTCCAATAAAACTATTAATTAATCTATAAATAGGTTTAAAATTCACTTCCAGTTACTCTAAATTTCACACAATCTAATACTTAAAATTATTATAAAATAGAATGTGATTTTTAATCAAATCACACTCCATTCTCTTATTATTCATTAATTCTAACAATTATAATTTTTTACATTTAACTTTCTATATCTTTTTTTAATTTTTTTCATATGATGAAAAATTTTTCTGTATCAATATTTTTTTACTATTCCATCTTTTGGTTACTATTACTTTTTGTAGGAATAGTATTAATTTTTAATAAATCAATCGCATTTTCTGTAGCTGAATAATAGTTGAAATCGTATTTTTTGTCTTTTAAGTATGAAAGAGCCTTATCTTGTGTCTCTCTCTCTCCATCAGCAATATTTATCAAAATAAATTCTATTCTACCTTTGTATTCATCATATAATTTTTTTAATAATTGGTAACTGCTTTTTGGCAGTCAGGACATAACTTGCCCAATACATTATAAAAGACTGGCTTACCTGAAGTTATTGATTCTATTGAAATTTCCTTATTTTCCTTATTATACACTGTGATATTCGGTAATTTCTTATCAACAACTTTTTGATAATTACTTGATATATTATTACCAGAATCTTGAGTCTTATTCTCATTCACAAATATAAATACTGCTACTGCCAATATAGATATAAATATACTTGTTATTATTATAATACTTTTTCTTCATTCTATAATCCTCCCTCTCTTATTTATTAGTTTTTAATTTTTATGTAAAAATATTGTATTTACTATAATTATATAATATGCACTTGATTTATTTCAAATCAAGTGCATATATAATATTATCTTTTCTATTTCTTCTTACAAATAGTAAAGCTATTAATCCTAATACTCCTAACCATCCTGTACTTGTTGTTGTACTTCCTGTTTTTCACCAATGGTTTCTCCACTTTAGGCGTTGGATTTGGAGTTTTTGGTGTTGGTGTTGTTGGAGTTTTTGGTATTGGTTTCTTAGGTTTTGGTTCTTTTGGAATCTCAGGAGTTGGTGGAACCTCTCCTGGAGGTGGTGATCAGTTTTTAGGTTTTGGCACTACATATACCTTATTAGTAGTTTTTGGTTTTATGATCAAAAATTATCTTAGCTTCATTAGGTACATTTGTCACATTTCCATCTTTATATTTAGATAAATCTGCATTATCTTTTTTATCTTAGCATAAATTGATAATGTAACTTCTCCCTCTAATAATCGTAAGATATCTTTATTTGTAACCTCAAATACTACCGTATTATCTCTAATTACTAAATCTCCGATTTTTCAACGTTCTTTATCTATAGTATTCTTATCGTTTCTTGTAGATAATGCATTATTTAGAAGTTCAATTGCTTTAATCTTATCTGATTCTTTATAATCTTTAATTTGTTTTTTGTAAATCATGAACAGCTTTCTCTAGTTTTTCTTTATCCACACTAGTATTTTTGGCTGTATTTTTGTTTTTTTCAGATAATTTACCAGTTAATATCTATATATCTTTTTCAAGAAGTGCTTGTTCTTTATTAAGTTCAACAACTTTTTCTTTAGTTTTTCAGATTTCAGCTTAGCTTTTACTGTTTCCAACTGTTGTTTTTACCTAATAATCTAACTTCTAAATTACTTTCATCTTTACTTACTGTAGATTTTTCCTTCAACTTGTTGAAGTTTGTTTTGAACTTTAGCTAATTCATCATTTAATTTAGCTAATTCTTTTATCTACAGCTATAGTATCGATTTTTTCACCATCGATTCGAATCTCAGCTTTTAAGAATATCTAGTACTTTTTCTAAATCATCACTAATAGCGAATTGTTTGTAGTCTTGATTAATTCCTAAGCGCTCTTTAATGTCGTATCTAAATACTTCATTATTTACTTTTAATTCTCTAAGAGTTTCATTCTCTTCACCATTTTCTGAGTTAATTGATTTTTACCTGGTTTTGGTGGTACTATCTTAGTCGGTGGTGGTGTTACAAATACTGGTGGCGTTTTTTTCAGTAATTTTTGGATTATTATTTACAATATAGCGAGCTTCATTTGGTACCGCATATCCTAAATCTTCATATCTTGATAGTCTGCATCTTTAGTGATTTTAGCTTTTAAATTCTATATCAATAGATTTTCCACCATTTTGTTTAACAAAATCACCTTTAAATTCTACATTTAATTCTCCATTATCTTGAGTAATTTGTGCATCAACTTTCTTACCATTCACTCTGACTTCAGCTTTACCGCTAAATTCTAGAACACTTTCTAATTTATCTAATATATTAAACTGTTCAGCATTTTTCTGGCATTGTTGTAGAAATCCTGTATACAAATTCTTCATCAATTTTTCTCAATACTTGTTGTTGTTTATTATTAGCAGTTTTAACAATATTAGGTTTTTGTTGGCTCAGATGGCGGTGGTGTTACTGGTACTACGTTTGAGTCTTTTGTTACACCTGGTTTTGTTTGGAAGGTCTACTCTGTATTGTGCTTTTGTTTGGTACTTGAACCTTATCTTCTTTCACATATCCAGATAGGTTTGTCCTTCTCTTATTTTGGCTTTGAAGCTTAGTTTCACTTCTTTTTCCGCCATTTGCTTTTACTTCGTCTTCTGTTAGAGTTACTTTGATTGTTTGTCCATCTACTGTAATTCTTTCAGCGGCTAAGTCTTTCCATTTAGTGTTGCTTTCGCTCCACCTTTTATCTCCTGAGAATTCTAATACTCCTTCGATTGTATCGTGTACTTCAAATGCTGTTGCATCTTCTGGTACTTTTGTTGTTACGTTGTATGTGAATTCTTCATTTCGATTTTGTAGTGTTTCACTTGCTTTTCCATTTACATCTTTTATGATCTCTGGTTCGCCTGGTGTTGGTGGTGTTACTGGTACTACGTTTGAGTCTTTTGTTACACCTGGTTTGTTTGGAAGGTCTACTCTGTATTGTGCTTTGTTTGGTACTTGAACCTTATCTTCTTTCACATATCCAGATAGGTTTGCTCCTTCTCTTATTTTGGCTTTGAAGCTTAGTTTCACTTCTTTTCCGCCGTTGGCTTTTACTTCGTCTTCTGTTAGAGTTACTTTGATTGTTTGTCCATCTACTGTAATTCTTTCAGCGGCTAAGTCTTTTCCATTTAGTGTTGCTTTCGCTCCACCTTTATCTCCTGAGAATTCTAATACTCCTTCGATTGTATCGTGTACTTCAAATGCTGTTGCATCTTCTGGTACTTTTTGTTGTTACGTTGTATGTGAATTCTTCATTTCGATTTTGTAGTGTTTCACTTGCTTTTCCATTTACATCTTTTATGATCTCTGGTTCGCCTGGTGTTGGTGGTGTTACTGGTACTACATTTGAGTCTTTTGTTACACCTGGTTTGTTTGGAAGGTCTACTCTGTATTGTGCTTTGTTTGGTGCTGAACCTTATCTTCTTTCACATATCCAGATAGGTTTGCTCCTTCTCTTATTTTGGCTTTGACAGCTTAGTTTCACTTCTTTCCGCCATTTGCTTTTTACTTCGTCTTCTGTAGAGTTACTTTGATTGTTTGTCCATCTACTGCAATTCTTTTCCAGCGGCTAAGTCTTTTCCATTTAGTGTTGCTTTCGCTCCACCTTTATCTCCTGAGAATTCTAATACTCCTTCGATTGTATCGTGTACTTCTGAATGCTGTTGCATCTTCTGTACTTTGTTGTTACGTTGTATGGAATTCTTCATTTCGATTTTGTAGTGTTTCACTTGCTTTTCCATTTACATCTTTTTACGATCTCTGGTCTCGCCTGGTGTTGGTGGTGTTACTGGTACTACATTTGAGTCTTTTTGTTACACCTGGTTTGTTTTGGAAGGTCTACTCTGTATTGTGCTTTGTTTGGTACTTGAACCTTATCTTCTTTCACATATCCAGATAGGTTTGCTCCTTCTCTTATTTTGCTTAGCTTAGTTTCACTTCTTTTCGCTGTTGGCTTTTACTTCGTCTTCTGTTAGAGTTACTGATTGTTTGTCCATCTACTGTAATTCTTTTCAGCGGCTAAGTCTTTTCCATTTAGTGTTGCTTTCGCTCCTGCTTTATCTCCTGAGAATTCTAATACTCCTTCGATTGTATCGTGTGCTTCAAATGCTGTTGCATCTTCTGGTACTTTTGTTGTTACGTTGTATGTGAATTCTTCATTTCGATTTTGTAGTGTTTCACTTGCTTTTTCCATTTACATCTTTTATGCATCTCTGGTCTCGCCTGGTGTTGGTGGTGTTACTGGTACTACGTTTGAGTCTTTTGTTACACCTGGTTTGTTTGGAAGGTCTACTCTGTATTGTGCTTTGTTTGGTACTTGAACCTTATCTTCTTTCACATATCCAGATAGGTTTGCTCCTTCTCTTATTTTGGCTTTGAAGCTTAGTTTCACTTCTTTTCCAGCCATTTGCTTTTACTTCGTCTTCTGTTAGAGTTACTTTGATTGTTTGTCCATCTACTGTAATTCTTTCAGCGGCTAAGTCTTTTCCATTTAGTGTTGCTTTTCGCTCCACCTTTTATCTCCTGAGAATTCTAATACTCTTCGATTGTATCGTGTACTTCAAATGCTGTTGCATCTTCTGGTACTTTGTTGTTACGTTGTATGTGAATTCTTCATTTTCGATTTTGTAGTGTTTCACTTGCTTTTTCCATTTACATCTTTTACGATCTCTGGTTCGCCTGGTGTTGGTGGTGTTACTGGTACTACATTTGAGTCTTTTTGTTACACCTGGTTTGTTTGGAAGTCTACTCGTATTGTGCTTTGGTTTGTACTTGAACCTTATCTTCTTTCACCTATCCAGATAGGTTTCTCTTCTCTTATTTTGGCCGAGCTTAGTTCCTTCTTTTCCGCCGTCATGTTTTACTTCTGTCTTCTGTTAGAGTTACTTTGATGTTTGTCCATCTACCGTAATTCTTTCAGAGGCTAAGTCTTTTCCATTTAGTGCTTTGTCGCTCACCTTTATCTCCTGAGAATTCTAATACTCCTTCTGATTGTATCGTGCACTTCCAAATGCTGTTGCATCTTTCTGGTACTTTTGTTGTTACGTTGTATGTGAATTCTTCATTTCGATTTTGTAGTGTTTCACTTGCTTTTCCATTTCATCTTTTATGATCTCTGGTTCGCCTATGTTGGTGGTGTTACTGGTACTACGTTTGAGTCTTTTTGTTACACCTGGTTTGTTTGGAAGGTCTACTCTGTATTGTGCTTTGTTTGGTACTTGAACCTTATCTCTTTCACATATCCAGATAGGTTTGCTCCTTCTCTTATTTTGGCTTTGAAGCTTTAGTTTCACTTCTTTCCGCCGTTGGCTTTTACTTCGTCTTCTGTTAGAGTTACTTTGATTGTTTGTCCATCTACTGTAATTCTTTCAGCGGCTAAGTCTTTTCCATTTAGTGTTGCTTTCGCTCCACCTTTATCTCCTGAGAATTCTAATACTCCTTCGATTGTATCGTGTACTTCAAATGCTGTTGCATCTTCTGGTACTTTTGTTGTTACGTTGTATGTGAATTCTTCATTTCGATTTTGTAGTGTTTCACTTGCTTTCCATTTACATCTTTTACGATCTCTGGTCTCGCCTGGTGTTGGTGGTGTTACTGGTACTACATTTGAGTCTTTTGTTACACCTGGTTTGTTTGGAAGGTCTACTCTGTATTGTGCTTTGTTTGGTACTTGAACCTTATCTTCTTTCACATATCCAGATAGGTTTGCTCCTTCTCTTATTTTGGCTTTGAAGCTTAGTTTCACTTCTTTTCCGCCATTTGCTTTTACTTCGTCTTCTGTTAGAGTTACTTTGATTGTTTGTCCATCTACTGTAATTCTTTCAGCGGCTGAAAGTCTTTTCCATTTAGTGTTGCTTTCGCTCCACCTTTATCTCCTGAGAATTCTAATACTCCTTCGATTGTATCGTGTACTTCAAATGCTGTTGCATCTTCTGGTACTTTTGTTGTTACGTTGTATGTGAATTCTTCATTTCGATTTTGTAGTGTTTCACTTGCTTTTCCATTTACATCTTTTATGATCTCTGGTTCGCCTGGTGTTGGTGGTGTTACTGGTACTACATTTGAGTCTTTTGTTACACCTGGTTTGTTTGGAAGGTCTACTCTGTATTGTGCTTTGTTTGGTACTTGAACCTTATCTTCTTTCACATATCCAGATAGGTTTGCTCCTTCTCTTATTTTGGCTTTGAAGCTTAGTTTCACTTCTTTTCCGCCATTTGCTTTTACTTCGTCTTCTGTTAGAGTTACTTTGATTGTTTGTCCATCTACTGTAATTCTTTCAGCGGCTAAGTCTTTTCCATTTAGTGTTGCTTTTCGCTCACCTTTATCTCCTGAGAATTCTAATACTCCTTCGATTGTATCGTGTACTTCGAAATGCTGTTGCATCTTCTGGTACTTTTTGTTGTTACGTTGTATGTGAATTCTTCATTTTCGATTTTGTAGTGTTTCACTTGCTTTTCCATTTACATCTTTTTATGATCTCTGGTTCGCCTGGTGTTGGTGGTGTTACTGGTACTACATTTGAGTCTTTTTGTTACACCTGGTTTGTTTGGAAGGTCTACTCTGTATTGTGCTTTGTTTGGTACTTGAACCTTATCTTCTTTTCACATATCCAGATAGGTTTGCTCCTTCTCTTATTTTTGGCTTTTGAAGCTTAGTTTCACTTCTTTTTCCGCCATTTGCTTTTTACTTCGTCTTCTGTTAGAGTTACTTTGATTGTTTGTCCATCTACTGTAATTCTTTCAGCAGCTAAGTCTTTTCCATTTAGTGTTGCTTTCGCTCCACCTTTATCTCCTGAGAATTCTAATACTCCTTCGATTGTATCGTGTACTTCGAAATGCTGTTGCATCTTCTGGTACTTTTTGTTGTTACGTTGTATGTGAATTCTTCATTTTCGATTTTGTAGTGTTTCACTTGCTTTTTCCATTTACATCTTTTATGATCTCTGGTTCTGCCTGGTGTTGGTGGTGTTACTGGTACTACAGTTTGAGTCTTTTTGTTACACCTGGTTTGTTTGGAAGGTCTACTCTGTATTGTGCTTTGTTTGGTACTTGAACCTTATCTTCTTTCACATATCCAGATAGGTTTTGCTCCTTCTCTTATTTTTGGCTTTGAAGCTTAGTTTCACTTCTTTTCCGCCGTTGGCTTTTACTTCGTCTTCTGTTAGAGTTACTTTGATTGTTTGTCCATCTACTGTAATTCTTTCAGCGGCTAAGTCTTTTTCCATTTAGTGTTGCTTTCGCTCCACCTTTATCTCCTGAGAATTCTAATACTCCTTCGATTGTATCGTGTACTTCAAATGCTGTTGCATCTTCTGGTACTTTTGTTGTTACGTTGTATGTGAATTCTTCATTTCGATTTTGTAGTGTTTCACTTGCTTTTCCATTTACATCTTTTATGATCTCTGGTTCGCCTGGTGTTGGTGGTGTTACTGGTACTACATTTGAGTCTTTTTGTTACACCTGGTTTTGTTTTGGAAGGTCTACTCTGTATTGTGCTTTGTTTGGTACTTGAACCTTATCTTCTTTCACATATCCAGATAGGTTTTGCTCCTTCTCTTATTTTTGGCTTTTGAAGCTTAGTTTCACTTCTTTTTCCGCCGTTGGCTTTTACTTCGTCTTCTGTTAGAGTTACTTTGATTGTTTGTCCATCTACTGTAATTCTTTCAGCAGCTAAGTCTTTTCCATTTAGTGTTGCTTTCGCTCCACCTTTATCTCCTGAGAATTCTAATACTCCTTCGATTGTATCGTGTACTTCGAAATGCTGTTGCATCTTCTGGTACTTTTTGTTGTTACGTTGTATGTGAATTCTTCATTTCGATTTTTGTAGTGTTTCACTTGCTTTTCCATTTACATCTTTTTATGATCTCTGGTTCGCCTGGTGTTGGTGGTGTTACTGGTACTACATTTGAGTCTTTTTGTTACACCTGGTTTGTTTGGAAGGTCTACTCTGTATTGTGCTTTGTTTGGTACTTGAACCTTATCTTCTTTCACATATCCAGATAGGTTTGCTCCTTCTCTTATTTTTGGCTTTGAAGCTTAGTTTCACTTCTTTTTCCGCCATTTGTGCTTTTACTTCGTCTTCTGTTAGAGTTACTTTGATTGTTTGTCCATCTACTGTAATTCTTTCAAGCAGCTAAGTCTTTTCCATTTAGTGTTGCTTTTCGCTCCACCTTTATCTCCTGAGAATTCTAATACTCCTTCGATTGTATCGTGTACTTCAAATGCTGTTGCATCTTCTGGTACTTTTGTTGTTACGTTGTATGTGAATTCTTCATTTCGATTTTGTAGTGTTTCACTTGCTTTTCCATTTACATCTTTTATGATCTCTGGTTCGCCTGGTGTTGGTGGTGTTACTGGTACTACATTTGAGTCTTTTGTTACACCTGGTTTGTTTGGAAGGTCTACTCTGTATTGTGCTTTGTTTGGTACTTGAACCTTATCTTCTTTCACATATCCAGATAGGTTTGCTCCTTCTCTTATTTTTGGCTTTGAGCTTAGTTTCACTTCTTTTCCGCCATTTGCTTTTACTTCGTCTTCTGTTAGAGTTACTTTGATTGTTTGTCCATCTACTGTAATTCTTTCAGCGGCTAAGTCTTTTCCATTTAGTGTTGCTTTCGCTCCACCTTTATCTCCTGAGAATTCTAATACTCCTTCGATTGTATCGTGTACTTCGAATGCTGTTGCATCTTCTGGTACTTTTGTTGTTACGTTGTATGTGAATTCTTCATTTCGATTTTTGTAGTGTTTCACTTGCTTTTTCCATTTACATCTTTTATGATCTCTGGTTCGCCTGGTGTTGGTGGTGTTACTGGTACTACATTTGAGTCTTTTTGTTACACCTGGTTTTGTTTGGAAGGTCTACTCTGTATTGTGCTTTGTTTGGTACTTGAACCTTATCTTCTTTCACATATCCAGATAGGTTTGCTCCTTCTCTTATTTTGGCTTTGAAGCTTAGTTTCACTTCTTTTCCGCCATTTGCTTTTACTTCGTCTTCTGTTAGAGTTACTTTGATTGTTTGTCCATCTACTGTAATTCTTTCAGCGGCTAAGTCTTTTCCATTTAGTGTTGCTTTCGCTCCACCTTTATCTCCTGAGAATTCTAATACTCCTTCGATTGTATCGTGTACTTCAAATGCTGTTGCATCTTCTGGTACTTTTGTTGTTACGTTGTATGTGAATTCTTCATTTTCGATTTTTGTAGTGTTTCACTTGCTTTTCCATTTACATCTTTTATGATCTCTGGTTCGCCTGGTGTTGGTGGTGTTACTGGTACTACATTTGAGTCTTTTGTTACACCTGGTTTGTTTGGAAGGTCTACTCTGTATTGTGCTTTGTTTGGTACTTGAACCTTATCTTCTTTCACATATCCAGATAGGTTTGCTCCTTCTCTTATTTTGGCTTTGAAGCTTAGTTTCACTTCTTTTCCGCCATTTGCTTTTTACTTCGTCTTCTGTTAGAGTTACTTTGATTGTTTTGTCCATCTACTGTAATTCTTTCAGCGGCTAAGTCTTTTCCATTTAGTGTTGCTTTCGCTCCACCTTTATCTCCTGAGAATTCTAATACTCCTTCGATTGTATCGTGTACTTCAAATGCTGTTGCATCTTCTGGTACTTTTGTTGTTACGTTGTATGTGAATTCTTCATTTCGATTTTTGTAGTGTTTCACTTGCTTTTTCCATTTACATCTTTTATGATCTCTGGTTCGCCTGGTGTTGGTGGTGTTACTGGTACTACATTTTGAGTCTTTTGTTACACCTGGTTTGTGTTGGAAGGTCTACTCTGTATTGTGCTTTGTTTGGTACTTGAACCTTATCTTCTTTCACATATCCAGATAGGTTTGCTCCTTCTCTTATTTTTGGCTTTGAAGCTTAGTTTCACTTCTTTTCCGCCATTTGCTTTTACTTCGTCTTCTGTTAGAAGTTACTTTGATTGTTTGTCCATCTACTGTAATTCTTTCAGCGGCTAAGTCTTTTCCATTTAGTGTTGCTTTCGCTCCACCTTTATCTCCTGAGAATTCTAATACTCCTTCGATTGTATCATGTACTTCAAATGCTGTTGCATCTTCTGGTACTTTTGTTACGTTGTATGTGAATTCTTCATTTCGATTTTGTAGTGTTTCACTTGCTTTTCCATTTACATCTTTTTATGATCTCTAGTTCGTCTTGGTGTTGGTGGTGTTACTTGGTACTGTTTGAGTCTTTTGTCACCTGGTTTTTGTTTGGAAGGTCTACTCTGTATTGTGTGTTTGGTATGAACCTTATCTTCTTTCACTATCCAGATAGGGTTGTTCCTTCTCTTATTTTGGCTTACTGAAGCTTAGTTTCACTCTTTTCCGCCATTGCTTTACTCGTCTTCTGTTAGAGTGACTTTGATTGCTCTTTGTCCATCATAATTCTTTCAGCGGCTAAAGTCTTTTCCATTTAGTGTTGCTTTCGCTCCACCTATCTCCGAGAAATTCTAATACCCTTCGCTGTATCGTGTACCTTGAAATGCTAGTCGCATCTTCTGGTACTTTTATTTGTCACGTTGAATCGTTCATTTCAATTTTATAGATTGTCTGCTTTTCCATTCATCTTTGATGTCTGCCCTTGGTGGTGTTACTGAGTATTACGTTGGAATCTTTGGGATAGTTTGATTAGTACATGAAACTTTGTTTTGGTACTCTGTTTTGTCTCCGATTAGTATATAGGTTTGTTGCTCTAATCTTGCTTTTCGACTAATTACTTTTTCTGCATCCCCTTTTACAGATTCCTCTGTAAATGAAAACTAACAGTTTTGACCATTTATATTTATAGTCTTTTTCCCAGCATCTTTACCATCAATTTTTACTACTGCATTACCTTTTTCTCCTACAAGTGTAATACTTCTTTTAATTCATCCGTAATTTCAATATGTTAGCATTATTAGGCATTTGCGTAGTTATTGTATATGTAAACTCATCATTACGGTTTGGTAAGTCATAATGATTTGCTTCATTAACTTTTTAGAAATTTCCGGTTTGCTTGGTGGTGGCGTTACTGTTACTGTATTTGAATCTTTGTGAATTTGTTATCAATATGATATGTTGCCTGATTAGAACTTTTTCTCTGTATATTTAGAGATATTAGCTCCTTGTTTTACTTTAGCAACAAATTCTACTACTACTGCTTTTCCACCTTTTGTTCGAACTTGTTCATCTGATAATTTAACCGTTAGTGTTTGTCCTTTTATAGTAATATTACTATTTTTCTATAAAAATCATTTTCTACTTTTGCTGAAACTGAGGTACCATTATTTCCGAATTTCAATTCATCTACTAATGTATCTGTGATAGAAAATGCTGTAGCATTTGTTGGTACTGTTGTTTCTATTTTTATAAGTAAACACTTCTTCTTGATCAGTCAAATTCACATGATCTTGATTATTTACTTTTTAGTAATACCTGGTTCATTTGGTTTTGGTGGTGTTACTGTTACTGGCTCCGATTCTTTTATTGAACTTCGGTTCGTCACTTAAATTAATTTTATATTTTGCTGTATTCGGTGACTTTTACCATCTGCTGTTGTAAATTCTTTTAATTCTTCTGCTGTTATATCAGCTTTCAGTTTTGCTGTAATTTAACTACTACATTTTTACCTGCTTTGTTTTCTTGCTCTTCTGATAATTTAACTGTTAGTTTTTCCCTTCAGTTTTAACATCAGTAATTGTTTCTCCGTCTACAGTTGCTTCTATATCTGCTGCACCTTTAAACTCTAACACATCTTTTATAGTGTCTGTTACTTCAAATGCTGTCGCATGTTTTGGAACTTGTGTTTCAATTTTATAAACAAATTCTTATGTTAACGATGTTAAATCCTCATGAGTTTTATCATTTACTGTTTTTGTAATTGGTGGCTCACTTGGTGGCGGTGGCGTTACTGTTACAGGTGGTGTTTTTGGTGTTTCTTTTGGTTCACCATTAGCGTCTGTTTGATTAAAAGTACTGTTGCTTCATTAGGTATTTTTCTCTGTTACTCCATCTTTTTATTTTTGCTGGAATTACTAATTCTACTTCTGCAACTCCTTTTAGATTTTTCAAAATGACCTTCTTTTACTTTTGCCACTGCACTGTAGTTGATTTATCATAAATTATCATCAATGTTCTGCATTTCCGCCTTTTAATGATGCTTGTTTTCCTTCTTGTAATTCAAGTCTATCATCTAATTTATCTTTTAATACCGTATTGTTTATATTCAGCTATATTACCTGGTAACTTAGATTTTTATATTATAGTTACAGGCATTTTTCACTTGCTGAGTTTATTACTAAATCATCTAATGTTTCATTAATTTTCTTAGTTGAGTGCACTTGGTGGTGGTGTTACTGTTACAAGTGGCGTTTCTAATTTTTAGGTTCACCTGTTGCATTTGTTGTATAGTAAAATACTTTAGCTATATTAGGTATTTTTCGCGAGAAATTCCATCTTTTATTTTGCTGGAATTTCTAACTCTATAATACTCTTACCTGTCAATTGATTGAAATGACCATCTTTTACTTTTGGCAGTCACTGTTCTAGTTGTACTGTCATCAACTTACGTCAAAGTGTTCTGCAACTTCACCTTTAATAATTGGATTTTTACCTTCTTGTAATTCTAAATCCTGATCAAAACATCTTCAATCCTATATATATTATAATCATTTATATATTACCTGGTAATGTAGTTTTAATATTATAATTATAAGCGTTGTCTTGTTTATCCCATGATGGAATATTTAAATGATGCAGGTGTTATTAATTTTTCGTTACAGCTGGTTCATCTGGTGTTACATAAACTGTTTGAGACTAGATGGTTGATTATTTTAGTTTTACAGTAGCCTTATTAGGTACCTTAATAACTCCGTTATCATCTTTAAGTTATCTACATTTGCACCTTCTTTAATTTTTGCTTTTAATTTCTATATGAATTTGAGCTGGCCCATTATTATCTTTATTAGCTCTTTGAATAGCTCTATTCAACTTAGGTGTGATATCACTCTTTTTCCAGTGATAATTTTACTAAGTTATTTTTCTACAGTAATATGATTTTTCAACTCTTTAATTTCTGTATTATTAACCATTACCTTAATATCAGCTTTATTGACTTCTAATTCAGGTTCGAGTTGGTCTTCAATAGAATAGCTATCCATTAATCCTGAGCGCAGAAGATTTAATATCATAGATAAACTTATCATAACGCTGTGGTAGATAATGTTCTCTTCCTTGATCTACCGTTTCTCTTTCACCACGTACTTTTTTTATCTATATCTGTTTTTTACCGGAGGTACAACAAACACGTTATTTGAACGTCTTACTTGAGCTGTATCATCGTTTGGATTATCTGTTTCTCCATTCCATTTTTATGAAAGCTTGGTTTCTTAATCCATATCCATCATTTTCTTGAAGAATTTTTAATGTAGTCTTTTTGACTCTTTTTCATACGGATATTCATCTTTTTATTTTTAACTTTCACATGTAATGTATATTTTTAAACTTATGTCCTCCATAGTTTCCTTCATCTACACTGTCTGTTTTTGTTCCAGGTTTTTGAGGAATATCAGCTACTACAACAGTTCGTTCTTTTATTGGTAACAGAATCTGTTTCGTTAACTTTTCTAATTGTAAAAATTTGTTAATTTTTGAGTTGAGCCCGTTTCAGTTACATAGCCATCAATTACATCAAGTCGATAATCTATTGGATCCATAAGCATGCATCAAAAGTAGCGGAATATGATTCATTCTGTAATCAACTGTATAATCAAATTCTTCTCGAACATCATCTAGTACTGCTCCATATGCTTTTTCCCATCTAAAATAGGATCATTAATATTTACTTTGTCATTAGCAGTATTTTTATCTTCTATTGATTTTTTGACATTAGGATAACAATATTTTAATGAATTAACTTTTTACTGTTCGTTCTTCTTTTGAACCAATTAAATCTGTTTTGTATTTTCCTACATGAAAATGTCCCACTAGCTCCCCAACTTTTTTATCCTCCGTTGTAGGAGTATAATCATCAGTTGGTGCTACTTCATCATCTTCACTTAAATTAGGTTGTTCTACAGTATTTACTAACTCATAATCAAATTTATTTTCTCCTGGATTAAATGCTGCATCAGGTACAGAAATCGTTACTTTATTACCATCTTGTTTTATAGTTCCACGGATTTCATGCTCTTTATCAATAGTTTCCTTATCGATTACTTTCTTATGGTTGATACTCACTGATTTTACTCTATAACCTTCTGTTACTGTAAAATCCCCTTGAACATTTTCTTTAATCAACGCATTACCTACAGAGGCTAATGCTGTCAGAAAACGCTGAGATCTCATTCTGTTCATTAACATAAAATGCATTGCATTTTCCCGTTAATTACTTTATCGGGAGGCTAAACTTCTAAGTGCTGTTGAGAATATTTCACGAACAGATCTATTATCACAAAATTTATTCCAGTGTCTCTAAAACCATTATCATAAATATTATAATATTGTCCATATGTAGTTGGTTGTTAAATCTTCCCAGAAACCTACTACAACAGAACCTTTTTCTCCTACAGCTTGTTTAAGTTTGGCACCTACTTTAGTAAGTTCATCAGCTCTTGCTAGGATATTTGAAGATCATTCCATTTTGTTGATATTCTAGTGGATTAAGACCATATTTTTCTAATAATTTATCCTTCTCTTGCAGAATATTCAATAACAACTTTTACCATCTTTACGAACACCATTAGCTACTCCATCTGTAATAAGAGAAATACTGTTTTTCTATCATTATTCATATTCCCTTTTTAGCTATTGTACTTATCTATTATATCCTCAATAGCTGGAACAGTTGAGTGTTCCTCCATTCGTTTGAATAAATTAATAAAATTATCTATAGCAGTTTTATCGTTTTGTTAAATCACTAGAATTTAAAGTATGCTTACTTCCATCCATGTACCTTCTCGATAATCCCCAGTAAAATTAGTATCAGTTTCGTATTTAGTTACCCAGTTATTTATAGAGTTATCCCACCAATAAATATTATTTCCTGAATAATAATACCAAGTTCCTTTTCTGGATAGTAATTTCTTCCACTAGTATCTACATATGAGCTAGCTGATGGTTGCTGTTGTTTATCATAAAGTCTGTAGCCATCTAAATCTTGAAACTCGCTACCATTACACGGTCAGTAGTATCTGGATGCGCTGTAAACACTAAACGAGGTTTATCAGGATTATAATTAATTGCATCTACTGGAGTTGTTAATTGAGAAAGTGCAGATTTAACATTTCCAATTGTTTTATCAAATGATCACTAGCATCTTGTAGAATAACAAGATCATCGGTTTTTCTCAGGACCGCCCAGTGAGTTTTTGTCTTTTTCTTAACTACAATATCACACCCTTTTTGTGATACTGTAACATCATCTCCTAGAGATCGAATATTATGTATTAAATCGTCATTTACAGCTCGTGCTATATGTTGTGTTGTCTTTAGCCACGGAGAAAACAACGTAAATATTACAGATAATGCTAAGAAAACTTTAAACAGTTTTTCTTCAGTCTTCTTTTAAAAAATATACCTTTCCTTCGACATACCTACTCCTCTATTCTATCTTTTTCGTTTTGAATATTGTAAGTACACCTGCTATTATAAATGCAAATACACCTGCAATGAATGTATTAATTTGTGAAATACCTGTTGATGGTAATTTACCTTTAATACTTTCAGTTTTTCCATCTTTATTGATATCTTTAACTTTTTGAATTTTCTTCATTACGAGTTGTATTTGATTTTTGGAACTAACGTTCCAATTTCTAAAAGTGATTTTTAGCCTCTTTTTTTCAATTTCAGTAGATACAACTGTTGTTATTTCTTTCCCATCAATTATTTCTACTTTAGAAAATACTTTTCGTTTTCCTTTTTCTCCAGAAAGCAATTTCTCTTTGTACACCTTTTTCTAATTTATTATTATATCTTTTTTCTACAGAAAATTGAATTTCTTCTGTAGTGATATTTAATGTTGGCTTTCCTTCTACGCAAATTTTGTACTCCTTCTTCCAGGTATTACACTGAATTTCTCCCTTGGTACTGGTTTTAAAAATCTGGTGTTGGAGTCGGTGTTACTCCTGTTCCCCTGGAACAATAGTTTTTCTTTTTGTTCCTACTAGAACTACTTTATTTACTGGTTGTTTTGTTACTTCTTCTTTTACTTTCGTTCTAGTATTTTCTACTTCTTTTCCATCTTTAAATTTGGCTTTGTAAGTTATTGTTTTTCTCCAGCTTCTCCTGCTGTTTTTCTTTTTCTACACCTTTGTCTAAAGTTGCGTCTTCTTCTTTAACAGTTTCAGATAGTACAGCTTCTGTTTCTGTGAATTCTTTTTCTACCTCTGTCACCACTGGTTTTGTTCCTACTAGAACTACTTTGTTCACTAGTTGTTTTTGTTACTTCTTCTTTTTACTTTCGTTCTAGTATTTTTCTACTTCTTTTTCCATCTTTAAATTTGGCTTTGTAAGTTATTGTTTTTCTCCAGCTTCTCCTGCTGTTTTTCTTTTTCTACACCTTTGTCTAAAGTTGCGTCTTCTTCTTTAACAGTTTCGAGATGGTACAGCTTCTGTTTCTGTGAATTCTTTTTCTACCTCTGTCACCACTGGTTTTGTTCTACTAGAACTACTTTGTTCACTGGTTGTTTTGTTACTTCTTCTTTTACTTTCGTTCTAGTATTTTTCTACTCTTTTCCATCTTTAAATTTGGCTTTGTAAGTTGTTGTTTTTCTCCAGCTTCTCCTGCTGTTTTTCTTTTTTTCTACACCTTTGTCTAAAGTTGCGTCTTCTTCTTTAACAGTTTCGAATGGTACAGCTTCTGTTTCTGTGAATTCTTTTTCTACCTCTGTCACCACTGGTTTTGTTCCTACTAGGACTACTTTGTTTTACTGGTTGTTTTGTTACTTCTTCTTTTTACTTTCGTTCTAGTATTTTTCTATTTCTTTTTCCATCTTTAAATTTGGCTTTGTAAGTTATTGTTTTTTCTCCAGCTTCTCCTGCTGTTTTTCTTTTTCTACACCTTTGTCTAAAGTTGCGTCTTCTTCTTTAACAGTTTCGAATGGTACAGCTTCTGTTTCTGTGAATTCTTTTTCTACCTCTGTCACCACTGGTTTTGTTCCTACTAGAACTACTTTTGTTCACTGAGTTGTTTTGTTACTTCTTCTTTTACTTTCGTTCTAGTATTTTTCTACTTCTTTTCCATCTTTAAATTTGGCTTTGTAAGTTATTGTTTTTCTCCAGCTTCTCCTGCTGTTTTTCTTTTCTACACCTTTGTCTAAAAGTTGCGTCTTCTTCTTTAACAGTTTCGAATGGTACAGCTTCTGTTTCTGTGAATTCTTTTTCTACCTCTGTCACCACTGGTTTTGTTCCTACTAGAACTACTTTTGTTCACTGGTTGTTTTGTTACTTCTTCTTTTTACTTTCGTTCTAGTATTTTTCTACTTCTTTTTCCATCTTTAAATTTGGCTTTGTAAGTTATTGTTTTTCTCCAGCTTCTCCTGCTGTTTTTCTTTTTCTACACCTTTGTCTAAAGTTGCGTCTTCTTCTTTAACAGTTTCAGAATGGTACAGCTTCTGTTTCTGTAATTCTTTTTTTCTACTCTGTCACCACTGGTTTTGTTCCTACTAGAACTACTTTGTTCACTGGTTGTTTTGTTACTTCTTCTTTTACTTTCGTTCTAGTATTTTTCTACTTTTTCCATCTTTAAATTTGGCTTTGTAAGTTATTGTTTTTCTCCAGCTTCTCCTGCTGTTTTCTTTTTCTCACCTTTGTCTAAAGTTGCGTCTTCTTCTTTAACAGTTTTCGAGATGGTACAGCTTCTGTTTCTGTAATTCTTTTCTACCTCTGTCACCACTGGTTTTTGTTCCTACTAGAACTACTTTGTTCACTGGTTGTTTTGTTACTTCTTCTTTTACTTTCGTTCTAGTATTTTCTACTTCTTTTTCCATCTTTAAATTTGGCTTTGTAAGTTATTGTTTTTTCTCCAGCTTCTCCTGCTGTTTTTCTTTTTTTCTACACCTTTGTCTAAAGTTGCGTCTTCTTCTTTAACAGTTTCGATATGGTACAGCTTCTGTTTCTGTGAATTCTTTTTCTACCTCTGTCACCACTGGTTTTTGTTCCTACTAGAACTACTTTGTTTACTGGTTGTTTTGTTACTTCTTCTTTTTACTTTCGTTCTAGTATTCGCTACTTCTTTATTTTCTTTAAATTTAGCTTTATAAGTAATGGTTTTTACTCCTCTACTCCTGCTGTTTTTTTCTTTTTTCTACACCTTTGTCTAAAGTTGCGTCTTCTTCTTTAACAGTTTCGAACAGTTCAGCTTCTGTTTCTGTAGATTCTTTTTCTACCTCTGTCACCACTGGTTTTGTTCCTACTAGAACTACTTTGTTTACTGGTTGTTTTGTTACTTCTTCTTTTACTTTCGTTCTAGTATTCGCTACTTCTTTATTTTCTTTAAATTTAGCTTTATAAGTAATGGTTTTTACTCCCTCTACTCCTGCTGTTTTTCTTTTCTACACCTTTGTCTAAAGTTGCGTCTTCTTCTTTAACAGTTTCAGAATGGTACAGCTTCTGTTTCTGTAATTCTTTTTCTACCTCTGTCACCACTGGTTTTGTTCCTACTAGAACTACTTTGTTTTACTGGTTGTTTTGTTACTTCTTCTTTTACTTTCGTTCTAGTATTCGCTACTTCTTTATTTTTCTTTAAATTTAGCTTTATAAGTAATGGTTTTTACTCCCTCTACTCCTGCTGTTTTTCTTTTTCTACACCTTTGTCTAAAGTTGCGTCTTCTTCTTTAACAGTTTCGAACAGTACAGCTTCTGTTTCTGTGAATTCTTTTTCTACCTCTGTCACCACTGGTTTTTTGTTCCTACTAGAACTACTTTTGTTTTACTGGTTGTTTTGTTACTTCTTCTTTTACTTTCGTTCTAGTATCTGCTACTTCTTTATTTTCTTTAAATTTAGCTTTTATAAGTAATGGTTTTACTCCCTCTACTCTGCTGTTTTTCTTTCTCTACACCTTTATCTAAAGTTGCATCGTCTTCTTTGGTCGTTTCAAATGGAATTGGTTGAGTTTCTGTGAATTCTTTTTCTACCTCTGTCACCACTGGTTTTGTTCCTACTAGGACTACTTTGTTTACTGGTTGTTTTGTTACTTCTTCTTTTACTTTCGTTCTAGTATTCGCTACTTCTTTATTTTCTTTAAATTTAGCTTTATAAGTAATGGTTTTACTCCCTCTACTCCTGCTGTTTTTTTCTTTCTCTACACCTTTGTCTAAAGTTGCATCGTCCTGTTTAACAGTTTTTAAATGGAATTGGTTGGGTTTCTGTGAATTCTTTTTCTACTTCTGTCGCTACAGGGAGGGATAGGTTTATTTTCTTCTCCTCCTACTAGTGGAACTTTTTCAGATGTCTTCCAGCAAATTCTAAAAACTTTATTATAACGATTAATTAATACATTCTTTTTGAACCTTATATTCATCTTTAATAGAAGTCACTAAATTTCTAAGAGTTTCAGCTTCTTCTTCAAAGAATGGATCGAAAACTGTCATGATCGTTGTCATTAATATATTCGTCAGCTTCATCTAGTAATTTTTTAAGCTGTTTTTGATATCCCAGCTGTTCAGCATCTGGAATCTCTTCATCTTCTGGTGGTATTTCACTTTCAGCTTCAGCTGCCATTACAGTAAATTACTTGACATACTAGGAACATTTAACGAAATGAACACTCCATTAAATAATAATAAAGAACCTGCGAATACCGCAATATATTTCTTTTTATCCATACTACTTCTCCTTTAATTTATACTAATTTTCATATTTTTATATAGAAACGACCACGTTCATTATAATATACAACAATACCCCTTTCAATAAAAATAGCTAGGTATTTAATAAACGTTTTTAATATTTTTATATAATAGATATAATATTTTGATATTAACTATTATTTTAAATACGATAAAAACTTAATAATGCTAACGCTTTAAATAGATTCTCTTTTATTTATCACTCTATTCATCTTTATAAGAATAGATCTTAAATATTATACAATTTATAGAGAATAAAAACTTATAATTTATATAAGCATTAAAAATATAATTGATAGCAATATCAATTACTATTTCTATTAATTACTCAATAATACTGCCTATACCTTTAAGATGATTTTTGTTAATTTAATATATAATAAAATTATAATTTTCAAATCATTAAATATCCTTATTTTTATCCGGTATTTATTATTTTTCATTAAAATTTATAAATCTATTTACAAACTAAGAGGAGATATACTGATTTTTCACTGCATATCTCCTCTTTCATTCAAAAACTTTAGCCAGTTGAGAGGCGAAGTCTCCGAAATAAAAACCACCCGCTATGCGGGTGCGAGATAAAAGTTAAACAATTGAAAAATCATCCTTTCTTGATAAAATAAAGAGTAGTTCAAGCTCTAAAATAAAGAAAGGATGATTTTTAATATAACAAATAAACATAATAGTTTATCGCATACAAAGTGGTTATGTAAATACCATATTGTATTTACACCTAAGTATAGACGAAAAATAGAATTTAATCAATACAAACGAGATATAGTAGATATAATAAAAAGGTTATGTAAGTATAAAGGGTGGAAATAATAGAAGGACATATAATGCCGAGATCGTATACATTTGCTGTTATCAATACCACCCAAATATAGTGTATCAAGTTTTATGGGATATTTGAAAGGGAAAAAGTTCACTGATGATATTTGATATGCATTCAAACTTGAAATACAAGTATGGAAATAGAAAGTTTTTGGGCAGAAGGATACTATGTAAGTACTGTAGGGATTAAATGAAAGTACAATAAGAAAATATATCAGAGAACAAAAATCGCATGACATTGCAATAGATAAAACTGACAACAAAGGAATATACAAATCCATTTGAAATAAGAAAAATAGATAAACCCGTTTAACGGGTAGCGGACGTTAAAATACAATAGGGGCTTGAACGAGATGTGAAAGCCAGCACCTGGGTGCGTGTTAGTAACAAAGGGTTATACCCGAGAAAACCACCCCTTTTCAGGGCTGGTCATTTTAACCGGGAATCTATCCTAAAAATTTTAATTTTAAAATTGTTTTCTTTTTATCTTTAAAATATACTCTAATAATAAATACTAATATTTCAAGTATTTTCTCTGATTTTTATAAATACCTTCCTTATTTTTGCAATATCGTCTTCCTTTGATAATTCTTGTTTAAGACTCATAGAAATTTCTAGGTTTTCTCCTTTTTCTTTTGCTTTCTAGTGTACGTCATACTCTAAATTTCTTTTTAATACCATGCCACACTTTGCAGTAAATGTATTTCAATCAATTTCACTTCTTGGTACGTTCTCGCTCACTCTATACGCAAGATATACCTTCCATAGTTTACTGATTTGACTTTGTCACTTCGCAGTAGACGTATTACAATCGCTTCAGCTATCGCTTTTGCTTCTTGGTACGTCCTTGCCTATTTTGCACATAATGATTTTTTTATGAATCGAAGATTTAAAAATCTTAACAACGCTGCCAGTGGTTATCAGCCAATCACTCATTTACATTCGTTCTTGGGACAACTGTGCATACGTTGGCGTAAAGATTTCAGCGTGCCCTGCGCACTAGAAACCAAACGTACAACGCAAAAGACTTTCCTGCCCTGGTAATCTTTTAAAGTATAATTAGATTTAATTTTTAAAAGGGACAAAGGGTATCTAGCAAGAAGCTAGGATGCGTTGAAACTAAAACGAAAGTAAAGAAGAAGTAACAAAACAACCAGTAAACAAAGTAATTCAATGGAACAAAACCAGTGGTGACAGAGGTAGAAAAAATTCACAGAACAGAAGCTGCCATTTCGAAACTGTTGAGAAGAAGACGCAACTTTAGACAAGGTGTGAAAGAAAAACAACAGGGAAGCTGGAAAAAACAATAACACAAAGCCAAATTTAGATGAAGAAGTAGAAATACTAGAACGAAAGTAAAGAGAAGTAACAAAACAACCGGTGAACAAAGTAGTTCTAGTAGGAACAAAACCAGTGGTGACAGAGGTAGAAAAGAATCACAGAAATGACTGCTGTTCGAAACTGTTAAAGAAAGAAGACGCAACTTTAGACAGGCAGAAAAGAAAAAACAACAGAATGGAGAAAAAACAATAACTTACAAAGCCAAATTTAAAGATGGAAAAGAAGTAGAAAATACTAGAACGAAGTAAAGAAAGTAACAAAACAACGATGAAGACAAAGTAGTTCTAGTAGGAACAAAACCAGTGGTGACGAAGTGAAAAGATTCACAGAACAGAAGCTGTTACCATTCGAAACTGTTAAAGAAGAGCAACTTAGACAAAGGTGTGAAAAGAAAAACGACTGGAAAAAACAATAACACAAGCCAAATTTAAAGATGGAAAAAGTGAAAATATACTAGAACGAAAGTAAAGAAAGTAACAAAACAACCAGTAATAAAGTAGTTGTGGAACAAAAGAAAAAAAAAAAAAAAGTATTTCCAGAGACAGGTAACACAAACTCCAACACAGATTTAAACCAGTACCAAGGAGAAATTGGTAATACCTGAAGAAGGTACAAAATTTGGTAGAGGAAAGTAACATTAAATATCTTTCTGAAAATTCAATTTTCATGAAAAGAATATAATAATAAATTAGAAAAAGTGTACAAGAGAAATTGCTTCTGGAGAAAAGGAAGAGCAGAAAGTATTTTCTAAGTAGAAATAATTGATGGAAAGAAATAACAACAGTTGTATCTACTGAAATTGAAAAAAGGCTAAAAATCAAATTTTAGAAATTGGACATTGGTTCAAAATCAAACTCCTAACTCAATGAAGAAAATTCAAAAGTTAAAGATATCAATAAAAGATGGAAAAACTGAAGTATTAAAGATGAGTGCCATCAACAGGTGTTCCTGGAATTAATACATTCATTGCAGGTGTATTTGCATTTATAATACTTGGTGTGCCTGATATTCCAAACGAAAAAGATAGAATAGAGGAGTAGGTGTCGAGAGGAAGGTATATTTTAAAGAAAAGATTTGAAAACTGTTTAAAGTTTTCTTAGTATCTATATTTGTTGTTTTCTCCGTGACTGAACAACACAACGCCGCACGAATAATGACGATTTAATGCATAATATTCGATCTCTGGGAGATGATGTTACAGTATCACAAAAGGGTGTGATATTGTAGTTGAAAAAGACAAAACTCACTGGGCGGTCCGAAGGAGCCGATGGTCTTGTTATTCTACAAGATGCCTAATGGGATCATTTGATAAAACAATTAAAATGTTAAATCTGCACTTTCTCAATTAACAACTCCAGTAGATGCTGGTGGTATAATCTGATAAACCTCGTTTAGTGTTTACAGGTGGTCGATACTACTGACCGTGTAATGGTAGCGAAGTTTCAAGATTTAGATATTTCCACAGACTTTATGATAAACAACAACAACCATCAACTAGCTCATATGTAGATACTGTAGTGGAAGAAATTATGATCGAAAAAGGAACACATTGTATTCAGGAAATGTGTTGTTGGTGGATAACTCTATAAACAACGGGTAACTTAAGTAAAACTGATACTAATTTACTGGGGATTATCGAGAAAGTACATGGGATGGAAGTAAATATACTTTAAATTCTAGTGATTTAACAAACGATAAAACTGCTATGAATAATTTTATTAATTCTATTCAAACGAATGGAGGAACACCAACTGTTCAGCTATTGAGGATATAATAGATAAGTACAATAGCGTAAAGGAATATGAATAATGATAGAAAACAGTATTTCTTCTTATTACAGATGGGTAGCTAATGGTGTTCGTAAGATGGTAAAGTTGTTGAATATTCTAGTAGAGAAGCGATAAATTATTAGAAAATATGGTCTTAATCCACAGAATATCAACAAATGGAAGGATCTTCAAATATCCTAACAAGGCTGATAGAACTTACTAAAGTAGATACCAGACAAACAAGCCGTAGGAGAAAAAGGTTCTGTTGTAGTAGGTTTCTGGAAGATTTAAATAAACTAACTACATATGGACAATATTATAATATTTATGATAATGGTTTAGAGACACTGGAATAAATTTTGGTGATAATAGTCTGTTCATGAAATATTCTGGCAACGCCAAGTTGGCTTCTCTGATAGTAATTAACGGAAAAATGCAGCATTTATGTTAATGAACAGAATGATATTTTCTGATAAAGTATTAGCCTCTGTAGGTAATGCGTTGATTGAAAATATTCAAGGGATTTTACAGTAACAGAAGGTTATAAGTAAAATCAGTGAGTATCAACCATAGAAAGTAATCGATAAGGAAAAAACATGATGAGCATGAAATCGTGGAACAAACAGATGGTAATAAGTAACGATTTCTGTACCTGATGCAGCGGCTAATCCAGGAAAAATAAATTTGATTATAATTAGTAATACTGTAGTCAGCAATTTAAGTGAAGATGATGGTAACACCAACTGATTATACTCACTGCAACGGAGGATAAAAAAAGTTGGGGGTGGACATTTTCAGCGGAAAATACCAAAACAGATTGGTGGTTTGAAGAACGAACAGTAAAGTTAATTGACAAAAATATTATCCTAATGTCAAAAAATCAATAGAGATAAAATACTACTAATGACAAAATATTAATGATCTATTTTAGATAGAAAAGCATGGAGCAGTGCTAGATGATATTCGAGAAAATTTGATTATACAGTTACAGAATGAATCATATTCCGCTTAATTTGAAAAAAAAATGCTATGCTTATAGATCAATAGATTATCGACGATGTAATTGATGCATATGTAATAACTCAAAAATTAACAAATTTTACAATTGAAAAGTTAATGAAACAGATTCTGTTACCAATAAAGAACGAGCGACGCGGTAGCTGTTCCTCAAAACCGGGAACAAAACAGACGGTGTAGATGAAGAAACTATGGAGGACATAAGTTTAAAAATATACATTACATGTGAGGTTAAAATAAAGATGAATATCCGTATGAAAAGAGTCGAACCCATTAAAATTCTTCAAGAAAATGATGGATATGGATTAAAACCAGCTTCTATAAAATGGAATGGAGAAACAGATAATCCAAACGATGATACAGCTCAAGTAAGACGTTCAAATAACGTGTTGTTAACCTCCGGTAAACAGATATAGATAAAAAGTACGTGGTGAAGAAACGGTGAAATCAGAGAACATTATGCCACAACGTTATGATAAGTTTATCATATTAATCTTCATGGCCAGTTAATGGATGGCTATTCTGTGAAGTAGCTCGAACCTGATTGAAGTCAATAAAGCTGATAGGTAATGGTTAATAATGCAGAAATTAAAGAGTTGAAAAATCATATTACTATGAAAATAGCAATAAGAGTATCACTGGAAAAGGTGATATCACCTAAGTTGAACAGAGCATTGAAATAATAAAGATAATGGGCCAGCTCAAATTCATATGAAATTAAAGCAAAAATTAAGAAGGTGCAAATGTAGATAAATTTAAAGATGATAACGGAGTTATTAAGGTACCTAATAAGGCTACTGTAAAAACCAAATAATCAGCATCTCGGTCTCAAACAGTTTATGTAACACCAGATGAACCAGCTGTAACGAAAATTAATAACACCTTAGATCATTTACGAATATTCCGTGATGGGACAAACAAGACAACGCTTATAATTATATTATTAAACTACCATTACCAGGTAATATATAAATGATTATAATATATGTGATTGAAGATGTAGATCAGGATTTAGAATTACAAGAAAGGTAAAATCCAATTATTAAGGGTGAAGTTGCAGAACACTTTGTTGTACGTTATGACAGTACAACTCGAACAGTGACTGCCAAAGTAAAAGATGGTCATTTTCAGTGAATTGACGGGTAAGAGGTAGTTATAGAGTTAGAAATTCCAGCAAAATAAAAGATGGAATTTCTCATGATACCTAATATAGCTAAAGTGTTTACAATACAACAAATGCAACAGGTGAACCTATTAGAAACGCCACCTGTAACAGTAACACCAACACCAAGTGCACCCAACTAAGAAAAATTAATGAGACATTAGATGATTTTAGTAATCAAACTCCAGCAGAGTGAAATGCCTATAACTGTAATATAAAGGTCTACGAGGTAATATAGCTGAATATAAACAATACGGCATTAAAGATAAATTGAGATGATAGACTTGAATTACAAGAAAGGAAAACAAGCATCAATAAAGGCGGAAATGCAGAACATTTCGATGTAATTTATGATAACCAACTAATACAGTAGTGGCAAAAAGTAAAAGAAGGTCATTTTGAAAATCTAAAAGGAGTTGCAGAAGTAGAATTGACAATTCCAGCAAAACAAGATGGAGTAACGAGAGATACCTAATGAAGCAACAGTAATTTTAATCAAAACAGACGCTAATAGTGAACCAAAAGAAACACCAAAAACACACCTGTACAGTAACCTAGCCACTAAGCAGCCACCAATTACAAAAACAGTGATAAAACTCATGAGGATTTAACATCGTTAACACAAGAATTTGTTTATAAAATTGAAACACAAGTTCAAAACATGCGACAGCATTTTGAGTAACAGACACTATCAAAAAGATGTGTTAGAGTTTAAAGGTGCAGCAGATATATGAAAGCAACTGCAGACGGAGAAACAATTACTGATCGTTAAAACTGAAGGGAAAAACTAAAGCAGTTAAATTATCGAAGAGCAAGTAAAAACAAAAGCAGGTAAAATGTATTAGTTAAATTCACAGTAAAACTGAAAGCTGATATAACAGCAGAAGAATTAAAAAGAAATTTACAACAGCAGATGTAGTAAAGTACCGAATACAGCAAAATATAAAATAATTTAAGTGATGAACCGAAGTTCAATAAAGAATCGAGCCAGTAACGTAACACCACCAAAAACCAAATATGAACCAGGTATTACTAAAAAGTAAATAATCAGATCTATGTGAATTTGACTGATCAAGAAGAAGTGTTTACTTATAAAATAGAAACAACAGTACCAACAAATGCTACAGCATTTTCTATCACAGATACATTAGTAGATGAATTAGAATTCCGGAAATAATGGTACCAATTTCAACAAAATGAAAATGATTTTATGAAAAATAATAATATAAAAGGACAAACATAACAGTGCGTGCTAACAATACA
>BNJV01000637.1_pt1 | contig 102492 bp, 118 predicted proteins | sample 8540591 | NCBI WGS metagenome assembly BNJV01 (sample SAMD00202457, study PRJDB9452) | human saliva metagenome | host: Homo sapiens
TAATGTGCTGCGTGGTGTGCGCCAGTCCGATCTGCTGCCGACTCTGCGCGATGCCCTGGAGGCGGTCGCCCGCTGGAGCGGCTACACTCCCGGCAGCGCCCGCCAACTGGAAGAAGACTATTTACGAGTTACCCGAAACGCGAGGAAAGTCTATGAAAGGCTTTTCTTTGAGGGATAAGGGAATAAAAAGGAGTGTGTAACGTTGAAATATGAACAAAATATTCCAGGTTATATGAGGAATTATTTAAATAATAAATCTAAAAGAAAATATGTGGAAGCTACATCGAGTATCTTAGGGAAAATACTAAAAATATCCCCCTTATACATGACTGTATTAAGTGCTTTTCATGTATTCTCATGGGCATTTTTTGTATCTTCAGGAAACATAGGGGATATTTCTTTTATACTTCAAAAGGAAGGAATATCGGGTGGTATATCTCGAATGTTTACATTAATGGTACCGCACATCATGATGCTGATAGTAGCTTTAATACCCAATATAGTATTGATAGTTTTATATATTTTGTCAGTGAAGTTCGGGATTCGGGTTTATAGAAAAAATGGGATCATTAATAAAATTAAAAATTTTTTATATAGCTGCATTTCAGGTTTTTTGTTGTTTTTTCTTGCTCTGTGTTCAGTGGCTATACTTATCTGTACGTTTTTGAATAGTGAATCTGCAAATAATTTTTCTTTCGATGAATCTTTTAATTATTGGATTAAGCCAGAAAATATTATTCCCCAACTAATAGTTATATGTATATTATCTGTAATTCCTATACTATTTTTTGTAAAATATAGAGAGGACAGTCATAAGGTATTACTTTATAGAATAATTTTGTGGGCGGTTATTTTCTCTATTTCGGTAGTCCCATTTTCTATGTTTAGTGGTGCATATTCTAAGGGGTATGGGACTGAGTGTATCTCTCTTGAGGTTGAAGATAGTGTTATAAAGGCCTCAGAGATGAATAATGCAGAAGGTAAAGAGGGTAAATTGAAACCCTCATGGGCTATTCAATCAGGTGGTAAAGATATTGCTGAGATACTAGATAAAAATAAAGGAAATAATACCTATGTGTTAGCTAGTTATGTCTACTCTGAAGATAAAGATTATTTGAATATTATGGTTTTCTCTATTCGAGAATTATATAAAGATACTGAAGGAAAAACCCGAGTAAAGAGTGACTTATTGATTAATAAGAACGGTGAGGGGAAAAGTGGAGTTCTTGTATCTATCAAAAAATCTTCTATTGCAGGTAGATATCTAAGCAATCCATTATGTTTTAAAGGCGAGTCTTGAAGTGTGAGCTTAAAGTTTCCATTTTCGAGAGGAAAGTTTTGATTTTTGTTAGATTTAATCTAGTAAATTTGTAGCTGGTAAACAGTTTCCTGCTTCTATGTAGGATGGCTGATTTATGACCCTTGCAGAATAAGGTTTTATTTTATGTACTAAAGTGACTGAAGGTATCCTGATGAATGAATTTCTATCTTGTTGTTTATTCCCGTTATGATAACAGACTGTTAAGTATCTGGTTTTAAAATTATTCTTACCTCAATAACGAGGATAACCCTATAAAAGCTTTTTCCTATAACGGCTCTGCCGAGCAGATTACCGAAGTTCTCGACTACGTCGAAGCGTATCGTGAGGAAGCCATAATTACCCGTGCTGGGCATGAGTCCATTGTGGTTTTACCTCTTTCTGAATACGAATCACTCCGAGAAACTATGTATCTGCTGAGTTCTCTGGCTAATGCTCGTCACCTTATGGATTCTACAGCCCAGCTTGAGCAGCATATTCACAAAACAAGAGCGGTTTCTTTATCTGAGGGTATTTGAACCGCTCTTGGATAAAGAAACCGCTCCCGAAATGGGCGACAACTCTATGTATATGTCCCTGCTGAACGTTACACCTGTTGCCCGCTTAGATTTTGACCGATGGGGTTCTCCGTAAGATATTGCGGAGCGGCTGCTAATGAGGCTTCTTGTACCAAAACTTGTTGATCCTCAGGGCTCGTCGGGGAAGGCCAGCGACCATTAACCTGACGAAATACCAGCGCACACATAACCCGTTCACCTCGCAGATACCGGGACGTAAATGCAATCTTGCGCTTATCTGCTGTCTTGAGAACCAGCCATCCACCGGGATGCCCCGAGCTATACGCATACGAATCAATCTCGTGAAAAGGGATACGGGTAACTTTGCCGTACCATGTGCATTGCTCTATGTAATCTACGCCGGTTTCAACATACTGACGTTGGCCCATGAGAATTGCCCAGATGCCAAACACTAAGCAGATTCCAATAATCCCAAACGCCATATATGGAGGCATCGGATTACTGCCCGAGATCAAGGCTGGGGTGATAAGGGCAAAGAGCACTCCCACAGCAACAAGGAAGTAACCACAAAATCTGTACCAACCGGGCAGCTTTGCCCTGATCGTTCCATCGGGTTGAGGCTTTACCTGCGCGGCATGTTTTCTATAGAAGTAGCCGCTAACCGCACCGATACACACTAGAAGAATCGCAGTAATAATAAAAGTCATATATCCATAATATGTGTTCAAAAATTGAGGAAGGGGAGACCAGATACTTGCGGGACCGATCTTAGAGTAAGGTTTTCTTGCCCACCTCCGAGTCTCTTGACGTTGTAGGCACCGTATCCGTCACCTCCGCAAGCCCCGAGCTTTCGGAGTCTTCGCAAGGTACTGCTGAGCGGCTCTCATGGATGATTCCTCTCCCAAGACTCGTTGTTCCTCCTGGTTGTATGGGGAGGGCCAGCGACCATTAATCTGGCGAAACGCCAACGCAGCGATCACCCGTTCACCCCGTAGAAAACGAGAGTTAAACGCTATCCTGCGTCTATCCGCCGTCTTAAGAACCAGCCAACCGCCAAGGCCCGCTGGACTATACGAGTACGAGTCAATCTCATGGAAGGGAATTCGGGTCACTTTGCCGTACCAAGCGCGGCGTTCGATATAGTCCACGCCGGTTTCAATGTATTGGCGCTGACCCATAAGAATCGTCACGATACCAAGACCGAAGGTCATAGCAGGAAAGCCAATCGCCATGTTTAGGGGCATAGGATTGCTGCCTGAACTTAAAATAAGTGAAGCAAAGGCTAAGAAGACTCCTGCTGCAATGAGAAAATAACCAAACGCGATGTACCAGCCGGGCAGCTTCGCTCGGACGGTTCCATCAGGCTGAGGTTTTATCCGCGCGGCATGTTGTCTGTAAAAATAGCTGCTTCCCGTACTAATACCTATCAGAAGAACCAACGTAGCGATAAAACTCATACCATCATCATACGTGTTCAAAACCTGCAGAATGACGCAGAAATAACTGGAGAAACCGACCCAAGTGCATGGATACCTGAGCTTTATTGCTTTCCTATCAAGCTTTCTGTACATTATACTGTACGGAGAAAGAAGGTGTTTATGAAAACCATGTCTTACACCGAGTCGCGGGCTCGGTATGCTGAAGTACTTGACCACGTTGAAGATCACCGTGAAGAGGTTATTATTACACGTGCCGGGCATGAACCGGCAGTCATCCTCTCATTGTCTGAGTACGAATCTCTTCAAGAGACTGCCTACCTCATGCGTTCCCCGGCTAATGCACGTCGTCTTATGGAATCCATCTCCCGTCTTGAAGCTGGTCTTGGGTCTGAACATCAGCTGGTTGAGGAATAGTCGTGAGAATTATTTTTGACGATTCAGCTTGGGACGATTATCTCTGGTGGCAGATGCAAGATCGGAAGGTTCTCAAGCGCATTAATCTACTGATCAAAGATGTTGAGCGAAATGGTAATGAAGGTATAGGGAAGCCTGAAGCTCTCAGACATCAATTTTCAGGCTGGTGGTCACGCAGAATTACTGATGAACACCGTCTCGTATACAAGCTTACTGACGACTCTATTGTCATAGCTTCATGCCGATATCACTATGGCGCGTAGAAGGGTTGGGTGTTGCCACAAGATTCAGAATCTTGTGGCAACACCCAACCCTTCGAGGAACGAAAACCTAGATAGAGCTCGCCGAAAACCTACCTTTTCACTTGCTCCAGCGCCTCGCGCTGAGCCTTGGCGATGCGCTTCTCAGAGACCGTGTACGCCGTGCCGAGTTCCTGGGCGAAGAAGCTAACACGCAGTTCCTCAAGCATCCAGTTCACGCGGGCGAGCGCATCGGGAATAAGAGTCCCCTCGGGCAGCGACTTGATAGCAGAATCGTAGGAATCCTCTAAATCCTGCACCGTGAGCATGAGCTGATTATCTCGGTTCAGGTTCGGTCCCAGCTTCGTCAAGCGTATCTGCGCTGCCTTCAGATAGCGCGGCAGGTGAACCAGCTGATCGTACCCGGTGTTCGCCACGAATCCGGGGTACACCAGATTATCGAGCTGCCCCTTCACGTCTGAGACGGCGTGCATGGTGCTCAGCGAGGTTGCTTTCTTAATGGCTTTGCGCAGCGCCGCCGCCTCTGAGAGGATTTCGGCAACCAGTTTGGTGACCTCAAAGACGGTATCGATCAGCTCGGCGCGCACATGCTCGAACAGCTCGCGGTATTCGGCGCGCGTGAAAACGGGCGTATGCGGAACCAGCTTGTCGAGTGCGGCAACCGTGCAGTCCCGAATCAGTTCATCAATCGAGCCGTGCGGGTTCTGTGTGAACACAATCTTCTCTTTATTTGACAGGTGATCGCTCACGTACCGTTCTGGTGAGGGCACCTGCAGCTGCAGAAGACGAATAATACCGCGCCGCTGCGAATGTACCTGCTCGGCCTCGGTGGGGAAATACGGATGCCCACGCTCGTTTTTTCGTCCACCAGCGCCGGGTATCCGCTGACCGCCTGGGTTGCAATAATGCGCTGTACCTTGCGCGGAATCTCCTCGCCAGGAAAGTCGGTCAGGCCCGTGGTTTCGTGGATAGAATCTTGCGATCCTATACCTTGAGCGGCGGTTTTCCCGGGTTTTGCGCCCGATCCTGCGCTGTTTTCCTGCGCGCCCTGCTGCGCCGAACCGGTTTGCGATGAGGCCCCCTGCGCGGAGTTCCCACCCGCGAGCGCCGCCATCTTCGCCACCGTATCTTCAGAAGCACCCAGCGAATCTGCCAGGGCTGAGCGAATCTGCGCATGGAGTTTTTGCTGCAGCTCACGAATATCTTTGCCTTCGCCCAGAATCTTATTGCGGGCATCGCGCACCTGGAACGTGAACTTCAGATGATCCGGCACGGAATCCCAATCGAATGCATCCGGCTCAACCACCACGCCGCGCAGACGGCGCAGCACCAGCGCGAACGAGGGTAAAAGCTCGTCAGTCGCGGGGGAGTAGTCCGCCTCCAGAGACTCCAGCGCCATACGTGCAACATCCGGGGCGGGCACAAAATTACGGCGAATCGCCTTCGGAAGCGACTTAATGAGCGCCGTCAAAAGTTCATGGCGCATCCCCGGAATCTGCCAGCGGAACGGCTCGGGGGGTCAGCTGGTTCAAGAACAGAATCGGTACCTGAACCGCCACGCCGTCGCGTTTTGCCGCATCCGTGCGGGCACCGCCCAACCCTGCCCCCGGGGCGTATTCGTACCGCAAATCCAGGGTGAGTTCGCCGCCGTCGGTACGCTGCACCCACTGGCGCGGGAACTGCGAATCGTCATAATCGGCGGCATCCTCATTAATAAGGTTTTCCGGGTTGAAATCGAGCAGGTTATCGTTCTCTAAACGCGCGTGCTTCCACCATTTATCGAAGGACCGAACGTCCGTCACATGCTCGGGGATGCGCGCATTATAGAACTCGAAAAGCACGGCATCATCCACTCGCAGATCGCGGCGGCGCAGGCGAGCCTCAAGCTCCTCAACCTCAGCCAGAGCACGCAGGTTGCGCTTGTAGAACTTGTGCTGGGTGCGCCAGTCGCCCTCCACCAGGGCGGAACGAATAAATCTCACGTGCAGCGGCGGCATCTACCCGGGAATACTGCACAGCACGGTCGGCATAAATCGTCAGTCCGTACAGTGTGCCCTTCGTATACGCCACGGCGGCACCTCGGCTTGCCGACCAATGCGGCTCGGAATACTGCTTCTTCAGCAGGTGCCCGCCCACTTCTTCAACCCACTGCGGCTCAATCGCGGCGTTTGTGCGCGCCCACAGCCGGGAAGTCTCCACAAGCTCGGCAGAAAGCACCCAGTCAGGGTTCTGTTTGAAAAGCCCGGAACCTGGGAAGATAGCGAATTTTGTGCCGCGCGCCCCCAGATATTCGCGCGGGCCACGCGGGGCTTTGCCGTAGGTTTTCTCACGCTCCTCTTTAGCGCCCACATGCGAGAGCAGGCCCGAAAGCAGGCTCTTATGAATCTCAACCTCACGCCCCGACGCGTCAATATCGCGCCCGTTCGACACGCGGATATTCGCGGTGCGCCCCATCTCACGCAGCTGGGCGAAAAGATCCTGCCACTCACGAATACGCAAAAAGTTAATAAACTCGCGATGACACATCTTCCGCAGTTGCGAAGAGGAAAGCTCAGCCTGGCGCTCATTAACGTACTGCCACAGCAGCAGGAACGACGAAAAATCAGATTTATCGTCCGTGAAACGGGCATGCATCTCATCGGCGGTGCCACGCACCCCAGCCGGGCGTTCGCGCGGATCCTGAATCGTCAAAGCAGCGGCAAGAACCATCATCTCTTTAGCACAGTCACGGCGCGAACCCTCAATAATCATGCGCGCCAAGCGCGGATCGACCGGGAACGCACTCATTGCACGCCCCGTAGCGGTCAGCGTCGAGGTAGTACGATGATGCTTCCCCCTTTTATCCGTGCGCGCCGGTTTTTCAGAAAGCGCCCCAAGCTCACGCAGTAGATTCACGCCGTCATTAATCGCGCGTGATGCGGGCGGCTGCACAAACGGGAAACGCGCAATATCGCCGGGCTCACGCACCACGCCGATCGCAATCATCTGCAAAATAACGGCCGCCAGGTTCGTGCGCAGAATCTCCGGGTCGGTAAACTCGCTGCGCGACGCGAAATCCTCCTCAGAATACAGCCGAATTGCAATACCATCGCTCACACGGCCGCACCGCCCCGAGCGCTGGTTCGCGCTCGCCTGCGAAATCCGCTCGATCGGCAGACGCTGCACCTTCGTGCGCGCCGAATACCGAGAAATGCGGGCGGTACCGGTATCGATCACATACTTGATACCCGGCACCGTCAGCGAAGTTTCCGCAACGTTCGTCGCCAGCACGATGCGCGGCCGACTCCCCGGCGTAAACACACGATGCTGCTCCGCGAGAGACAGACGCGCATACAATGGCAGAACCTCATAGTTCATACGTGGGGACTTGGCGACCAAAGATTCCAAAGCATCGTGAGCATCGCGAATTTCGCGTTCGCCCGAGAAGAAAATCAGGATATCGCCGGGTGCTTCCTTTGACAACTCCTCAACGGCGGCAAGGATTCCATCGGTTGGGTCACGGTCTTCGTCGCCTTCATCTTCATCAGCGTAGTCGTCCCCATCGAGCGGGCGGTAGCGAATCTCCACCGGGTAGGTGCGCCCCGAAACCTCAATAATCGGGGGAGCGTCATCGGGAAGAATCTGCTCGGCAAGCTCACGTTCCTCATCGCTGAGAGAATCGTCTACCACACCCTTACCTGGTACGAAACTCGGTGCGAAATGCCTCGCGAATCGTTCAGGATCAATGGTTGCGGAGGTAATAATGACCTTCAAATCGGGGCGCTTCGGCAGAATCCGCTTCAGATACCCCAGAATAAAATCAATATTTAGGCTGCGTTCATGCGCCTCGTCAATAATGAGCGTGGAATACTTGCGCAGCAGCTTATCGTGCTGAATTTCGGCGAGCAGAATACCGTCCGTCATGAGTTTGATGGCGCTGTTCTCGCCCACTTCAGAGGTGAAACGCACCTGGTAACCCACGGTCTCACCAATTTTCTGCCCCAGTTCTTCGGCGATGCGCTCCGCCACCGAACGTGCGGCAAGGCGGCGCGGCTGGGTGTGCCCAATCATGCCTTTTTCAGCAAGACCGAGTTCCAAGCACATCTTGGGCAACTGCGTGGTCTTACCCGAGCCGGTCTCGCCAGCGACAATGATGACCTGGTGATCACGAATAGCCGTCTTAATGTCTTCGCGGCGCTCGCTGACGGGCAGTTCTTCGGGATAGGTAATCTCAGCGGGAATCAGCGGGTTGTAGGGACGCTGTTCGGGCCGGTCCCGGTGATTCTTGCGTCGTTCGCGTTTTTGCGGGTTTTTGGGGCGTGAAGCGTTATTTTTACGCGAGGAATCCTTGCGGGTATTACGCTGTTTCGAGCCTGGCTCTGCCGTGAAAGTATCGTCGGGCTTCTCAACGGATGTTTGGGATGTGCGCGCGGGCTTTTGAGGTGCGCGCATCGGCGCCGCATGAATGGCAGCCGCCATGCTCGCCACACTGGGCGCGGTTCGAGCGGTCTTAGGAGTATCTGTGTGTTCGGTGGGTTTCTGCTCAGACATATTGTTACTAGTTTACTCTTCTGTATTTGGTGCCCAAGAGAGCCGTGTTTTCGGCGGAGTCTTGTGCTATTTCATACAACTGATAGGTGAGAGCGCATATTTTTTTCATGGATTTCGATTTTTTATTTTTCTGTATTTTCTATGCTTTTTAGTGAGGGAAAAATTTAGCATGGTTTTTCAAGAAGATTCACGCATAGAAATATTGCCCAAAACAAACCGGCATAAACATGCGAGGCCGTGTTCAATCTCCGTACGATAAGGAACTATGACTACAACCAAAATGACCATTCTGCATACTGGTACTGTTATTGTCGATAAAGCACTGCCGTACCACCGCGACACTGATCCTCCACTGGCATGGACCCACCTGTTGCGGCCTAAAGCACCCTAGTAGAAATTCCTGTCAGCTGCTATCTGATTGAGAATTCACACGGGCTGACGCTTATTGATACCGGGTGGCACACTGATAACCGTACCCGCTGGGGGCAGATCAAAAATCTGCGCCATCAATACCCGGCTAACAAAGCCAACCTCCCCGAAGGACAAGCAATCCACGAACAGCTTGAAGAGCATGGTATTCGCCCACGGGATCTCGATCTCGTGCTGATGAGCCACCTGTATTGCGACCACGCTGACGGGCTACGTCTCATCAAAGAAGCTCCACGCATCCTAGTTTCTGAACCCGAACTTCGAGCCGCTCAGAAAGACCGTATACGGTACCTGCCGAGCCAATGGAAAGGCGTTAACCTGCAAACCTATGCGTGGAATTCTCGCGTAGGGGAGAGGCAAGCATACGATCCTTATGGTGACGGTTCTGTAATGATGGTTTTTGCACCGGGGCACAGTCCAGGGTTGGCGGCTACACTCGTGCGCGGCACCGAAACCGTGGTCGGGGTGAAACCGGGTGTTATTGGTGACGACCTGCGCAAATATATTCTGCTGACTTCTAACGTGGGCTTTGGTCGCCCCTCCTTTGAGGAACGCCTGCGTCCCGGAGTTGTCACTGACGCCAAGGCAGCATTCCAGTCTCTCGACTGGGCACGTGCCGCCGGTGCCGATCCGCGATGTATCGCTATGTACGCTAACCACGACCCGGAAGTTGAGGCGGGAACCCGAATTCTTGCGTAAACTCAGGGCAGATACTAATAACCTCAAACACAGAGGCGGATCATGAAAATAAAACTGCGGGCTTGGCGGGAAGATGATGCCGCAAGACTCTATGACATATACCGTGCAACGCCCGATCTCGTACATCAGATGCCAGCTCTCGGTAGTGTAGAAGATGCGCGAACTCTCATCTGCGAAGAGCTTCTTCCGTCTTCTGAACACATCCCATGGTGTCTGGAAGTTGATAACCAAGCTGCCGGGTGCGTAGGTTTCAGATGTATGGGGCGCCAGCCTTCTGGAACCTGGGATAGAGCTTGGGTTTACTATTGGATCTCGGCAGAAACCCGAGGGCTCGGTATAACAAGTCGATGCGTGCGTGCGGCGTGCGACTGGGCACAGAATATAGACGCGTCGAATGATAGCGTTATATCACCTGGAAAACCCGCAGAACAAGCCAAGATCAGCTACGATTTCTCAGCTCTTACAGCCGCAAGGTCCCCACGTGTTCGCCGTTTAGAGCTTGGGTACCGTACCAATAACCCGGCATCAGCGGCAGTGGCGCGCCATACGGGGTTCGTGGTTGAAGGCGTAGAACGTGAAAAGTTCTGCTACAACGGCGTGCTCTATGATGCCGCCATAGCCGCGCGTCTTCACAGAGACGTGGACCATATGCTGGCAGCCACCTCATCGTCTGGAGCATCAGCAGCCCTATAAAGATTCAGGATCGTCTTCTTCCAGAGAACACGTGGAATCTAAGGAACAAGCACCACTTTGCCGCGCACATGACGGGAGCCCACAAGCTCATGAGCCTTTGCCGCTTGCTCTAGCGGGAAAGTCTGATCCACGTGAACTTTCACAATCCCCAGCGACATGAGTCGAGCAATCTCACCCAGCTGATAACGGTCGGGGTGCACCGTCAGCCACTCTGCCGTAAACCCGCGTTCGCGTGCAGTCTCTAAAGGATAGGGGCTTGTGAGGGTCACGATTCGACCGCCCGGAACCAGCACATCCAAAGAATCTATGAAGGTTTGTGCACCCGTAGAATTCAGTACCACATCAAGGGTAGGACCTAGAACCTGCCGGAAATCCTGGGTTGTATAGTCGATAAATTCTGCGCCCAAAGACTGTATAAAATCACGGTTTTTCTCAGAAGCCGTGGCGTAAACTGTCGCGCCAGTGTTGAGAGCAAGCTGAATCGCGAGATGACCAACACCGCCGGCGCCCGCATGGATTAGCACGCGCTCGCCGGCAGAAAGTTTCGCAACCTCAAAAAGTGCCTGGTATGCCGTCAAGGCTGCCAGGGGAGCGGCACCCAGCTGCTCATCGGGAATATCTGCAGGTGCGTGCACAAGCTGATGGGCAGGAGCCAAAACGTATTCGGCATATGCCTTACCCGGATGCGGAAACTGCACCAGCCCGAAAACCTTCTCGCCTGGCTGGAATCCAGTGTAATCGCCCGCCGTTTCACAAACTAAACCGGCAATATCCCATCCTAAAACGGCGGGTTCTTGGTCAAGATTAATCAATGATGCCGCAGGGCCCAATCCCTTGCGCGTTGTAAGGTCTATAGGGTTAACACCAGCGGCGGTAACTTTGAGAAGAACATGCCCGCGAAGGGGTGAAGGCATAGGAGCCTCTGTAAAATGCAGATTCTCGGGCTCACCCCATACGGTGAGCTGTACCTGGTGCATGGTCATGATGAGCCCCTTCTGCCTTGACGATAACGGTTGGAAACATTCTCTCAAGCGCAAGTCACGGGGCAAAATAGCATGTCATAAAAGGCAACTCTCACACGTGCCGTTCTCGTGACGAGTATGTGCATATCTAGTTAAATTGAAGCCCTATAAGTTCCTGTAGCAGAGAGCTATCAGCGCCGTGAGGGCTTATTGTCTAACTATAGAAACCCGGGAACCCTAGTATTACGCAATCTTCTGAATGAAGGTTTCAATCTTTCCCGATAGTCGGTAAAGCATCTGTAGGTTAATAAGAACCACAGCGCTCAAGACCACGGTCAAATAACTAATTTGAGGTAATCGATATGCTGGGTAGCAAAGATAGCGTATAAGGTAATAGCGTTAAGCGGCATCGTAAATACTGCGGTCCTGCTGCCCGGTGCCCATCCCGGAAAGATAAACGCCTCGCGGATATGAAGGATAAGATGCAGGATATAAGCGATAAAGATAGCTGTGACGGTCTCAATGGAATCAAATATGACCCCGCTAAAAAGGATCAGACAAGCAACAATAAATTCTTCACCGATCATGGCGGCAATAGCTGCGGTTGAGGGGTAATGGTCTTGCCCCGCTATAAACATTTCGTCGTGGTACCGGTTATCGCTGGAGTACTTCGCGATATAGCGGCGCACGAAGATGATCTCCTCAAATTCGTGCACCATGAAGAGAGCGATCGTAATAAATGCAAAAGTGCCTATAGACATCCTAGCCTCCCAGGTTCCTGCATAGTTTCGTTTCTCCACGTTATTTCATGGTATGGCTCAGCGGGCTAATGTCAGTAGTTCAATAAAAATGGTCTACCCGCTGAAGCGGATAGGCCAATAAAAAAGTGCCCTTGAAAGGATTCGAACCTTCGACTTCTTGCTCCGGAGGCAAGCGCTCTATCCACTGAGCTACAAGGGCTGACATATGAAATTTTGGCGACCGCCTTGGCACCTCGACCAAAAACTAGGCGTTTCAGCCGCATACGGCGCACAAGCGAACCTCTATATCCTATCAGATGTTGCTAGAATATGTAGCTATGACTCCCGAAGAATTATCAGCAGCAATTGCTCAAGAACTCGATAAAACTATCGCATCCGGTCAGCTTACCCTCGCAGATAACGCAGAGCTTCCCCTCGCGCGCGTGGAACGCCCGAAATCTCGCGAACACGGTGACTGGGCGACTAATATTGCGCTGCAGCTCGCCAAGAAAGTTGGCAAGAATCCTCGCGAAGTAGCAGCCGTTCTTGCCGATAAAATTGCCTCAATTCCGGGAGTTTCAACGGTAGATATTGCCGGTCCAGGCTTCCTCAATATAACCCTGGATGCGGCTGCGGCAGGCACCCTCGCCGCCACTATCGTCGAAGCCGGGAAAACATACGGAACCAGCGATAAATTCGCGGGAAAAACCATTAACCTTGAATTCGTCTCGGCTAACCCCACTGGCCCCATCCACTTGGGTGGAACCCGCTGGGCGGCCGTGGGCGATGCGCTCGCCAATATCCTCGAAGCCGAGGGCGCAAATGTGGTGCGCGAATACTACTTCAACGATCACGGCACCCAAATTGATCGGTTCGTAAACTCGCTTCTTGCCGCTGCCAAGGGAGAGCCTACCCCTGAAGACGGCTATGCGGGCGCCTATATTACCGATATCAAAGATCAGATTCTCGCCCAACGCCCAGACGCGCTCGACGCCGAAAACCCCGCAGAAGTTTTCCGTGAAATCGGAACCGAGCTTATGTTCGCACAGATTAAAGAGTCTCTGCACCGTTTCGGTACCGACTTTGATGTCTTCTTCCACGAAAACTCGGTATTTGAATCTGGCGAGGCCGACCGCATCATTGAGCAGATGAAACAGGATGGTCAGCTTTTTGAATCCGAGGGCGCGTGGTGGATGCGCACCACCGATTACGGCGATGATAAAGACCGGGTGGTCATTAAATCGGATGGTAATCACGCCTATGTTGCTGGAGATATTGCGTATTTCCGCAATAAAATGACTCGTCCTGAGAACCCTGCGGACATAGCCATCTATATGCTTGGTGCAGACCATAGCGGCTACGTGGGACGACTCAAGGCTATCGCTCAAATCTTGGGGTACCGGACCGAGCAGATTGAGGTCATGATTGGGCAGCTGGTGAACCTTGTCAAGGACGGCAAACACGTGCGTATGTCGAAGCGCGCCGGTAATGTCGTCACCCTTGAAGACCTTGTAGAGGCTGTGGGTGTGGATGCGGCACGTTACGAACTGATCCGCTACTCGGTAGACAGCACAATTGATATCGATCTTGATCTGCTGGTGCAGAAGAGCAGCGATAACCCTGTCTATTATGTGCAGTATGCGCATGCCCGCACTGCGGCTGTAGAACGTAATGCCATTGATGCTGGCGTGCATCTTGCCGATGGTGTGGACACAGGCTTCTGAATACGCCCGCAGATACTGAGCTTCTTGCAGTGCTGGGGCAATACCCTGCAACCGTGCGTACCGCAGCGGAATTCTACGAACCGCACCGCGTGAGCCGTTATCTGGAAAATCTTGCGGCGGCCTACCACAGCTGGTACGGCCTCTCGCGCGTGGCTCCAAAGGGCGATGAGCCAGTGACTGATCTGCACCGTACCCGTTTGCTTCTCAACAATGCAACACGTCAGGTACTCGCCAACGGATTGGGTCTGCTGGGGGTCACCGCCCCCGAGCGTATGTAATGCCGAACCGACCGGAAGCTGCGTACCCGCCAAGACGATGACGGGGTACGCGGCTTTTATTTATTGGTTTATCCGCTATCTGAACACCACCTATGAGCAGCATCGTGACGGCGAGGCGTTCCGATATAGTGGTGATGGGATCACGAATCTGTGACCGTGACACAAGACCCGAGGACTTCTGCATGAGCGACGCACAATCCCTGTACGCCCCCGAATGGCTTACCTGCCCCGAACATCCGGCTGAGCTGAACCGTACCATCTGGACGGACTCATTTCAGCGTAATCATGGGGGAGAGCTAACTATTGACGGCATTGCAGCGAGTGAGCTTGTCAAAGAGTTTGATACTCCGCAGTACGTATTTTCGGAAGATACATTCCGAGCTAGGGCACGCGGGTACCGCCAGGCATTCGAGGATGCTTTCGCTCGGTATGGCGCGCAGGTGAGCGTCTACTATGCGGGAAAGTCATTCTTGTGCACGTCCGTGGCGCGGTGGGCGCATGAAGAAGGTTTGTGCCTTGACACGGCGTCGGGAGGGGAACTGGCGATTGCCCTGCGGGCTCAGGTTCCCGGGCAAAATATTGCGCTGCACGGTAATAACAAGTCGCGCGGCGAGATTGTGCGCGCCATCAAACACGGGGTAGGGCGTGTGGTGGCAGATTCCGTTGACGAGCTTAAACTCATCGCGGATGTACACGCCGAACTGAACGCAGAACGCTCCGCAACGGGGCAGGAGCCGTACCCGGCGGTTCCCGTGCTCATTCGAATTACGCCCGGTGTACATGCCTCCACCCACGAATCTATTGCTACGGCGCATGAAGATCAAAAATTTGGGATGTCGCTTCAGCCTGGAACCGCGCGTCTTGCCGGGTTAGAGGCAGATGAACTTGAGTATTGGTCAACCACTGAGGACGAATCCTACGCGATGCTTGCCGCCGGTATCCTCACCGCCACAGATTCCCTGGATTTTCGGGGGATTCACTGCCATATAGGCTCGCAGATTTTTGAGGCGCAGGGTTTTGAACAGGCGGCAGATACTGCCCTCACCTTTATGCATGCCGTGAACCAGAAATACGGTCTTAGCCTGCCTGAGCTTGACCTGGGCGGCGGCTACGGTATCGGTTATACCGAGGCCGATACCCCGCGCAGTATTGAGCAGATTACTGTCTCGATTGCGGATGCAGTCGCGGCAACCTGCGTACGTCTTGGCCTGGCGATTCCGCATATGTCTTTTGAACCTGGCCGCTCGATTTCAGGCCCCTCAGGGGTGACGCTTTACACCGTCGGCACCATCAAAAACGTGAGTATTGAGGATGAGCATGGTCAGATTCGAGTGCGCCGGTATGTCTCGGTGGACGGCGGAATGAGCGATAATGCGCGCCCGGTGCTCTATGACGCCGACTATGCGGTAACCTTGGCGAACCGTGCCCCGGCGGGGGAGCAGGTGCTTTCTCGTGTGGTGGGTAAACACTGCGAATCGGGTGATATTGTGGTGCGGTATTGCTATCTTCCCGCCGATCTTTGTGCGGGGGATATTCTCGCGGTGCCAGCTACCGGTGCGTACTGTTATGTGCTGGGGTCAAACTATAACTACCTGAGCCGTCCGCCGGTTATTGCTACGTCGGCGGGGGAGGCGGCGCATCCTATTATTCGCCGGCAAAGCGAAGACGAGATGCTCGCTCTCGATACGGGCTTCTAGTACGGGCTCCAAATCTTTCCGCATGATGACCCCGCGTGGCGCATGTTTGGGTAAGAAGCTGCACGTAATATAACGACACCCCCGTAAATGGCGGTAATGTTGGCGTCCTGACCGCGCCCAGGCGCCGCTCTCTTGATACAGTTGATGATGACGTCGCCCGTTCGTACAGGCGCGTTCACCACTCGGTCAAAATGTAGGAGATAACGTGACTGACACCATTAAGGTTGCTCTGCTCGGCGCTGGGAACGTTGGTTCTCAGGTAGCGCGTATTTTTAGTGAGGATAGCGCGGTTCTCAAAGAACGGATAGGTGCGCCTGTTGAGCTGATCGGTATAGCCGTGCGTGATACTGCGGCTAAACGCCACTGGGATGCCGACCCAGGGCTGTATACCACCGATGCAGACGCCCTGATTGACGCTGCCGACGTGGTGATCGAGCTGACCGGCGGTATTGAACCTGCACGAACCCGCATTTTGCGCGCTCTAGAGGCAGGTAAATCGGTGGTTTCAGGGAATAAAGCGCTCCTGGCAAAGCACGGTGTTGAGCTTCAGGCTGCTGCCGATAAGTCCGGTGCACAGCTTTCCTATGAGGCGGCGGTCGCCGGTGCAATTCCGATTTTGCGCCCCCTGCGCGATTCTTTGGCAGGCGATACAGTCACACGTGTGCTGGGCATTATGAACGGCACCACCAACTACATTCTGGATCAGATGGATACCACCGGCGCAACTTTTGCCGATGCGCTCAAAGACGCCCAGGAACTCGGCTACGCCGAAGCAGACCCCACCGCCGACGTTGAAGGCCACGATGCCGCATCAAAGGCTGCTATTGTAGCCTCATTGGCGTTCCACTCTGATTTCACCATTGATGACGTTCACATAGAGGGTATTACCACCGTAAGCGCCGATGACGTTGCCGCCGCAGATGCCGACGGCTACGTGATTAAACTCCTGGCCATTTGTGAGCGAGATGGTGACGGAGTCAATATCCGTGTGGCTCCTACGCTTATTCCGCGGCAGCATCCACTGGCAGGTGTTCATGGCGCATTTAATGCCGTGTTTGTACAGGCACAGAACGCAGGCGAGCTGATGTTCTATGGCCCTGGTGCTGGCGGAGCACCGACTGCTTCCGCCGTTCTGGGTGATTTTGTGTCGTTAGCACGCCGTCTGGTATTGGGTGGTCCAGGTGTGCCCGAGTCCTCTTACGCGCAGCTGCCTGCTACCGGATTGGGCGACATTATCTCCCGCTACTCGGTAGGCATGCTGGTTGATGACAAATTGGGCGTGCTCGCAAACATTGCCCGTATTTTCGCCGAACACGGTATTTCGGTGGATTCTTTGCGTCAATCTACTCCGCGGGATGGCGCCGCACAGATTCGCCTGGTGACGCACTCTGCCAAAGACTCTGACCTGCGCCGCGCGATCGCGGTGATCGACGGTTTAGATACTGTGCGTGAGATTATTTCCGTGATTCGCGTCGAGTCCGGTAAATAGATCAGGAAGACTAGAATTTCAGCGCGGAAATTCGCAGGTCCGCGCGAGTAAAACCATCAGCAGAAAGTAGGAGAATCCCATGGCACATGTGTGGCAGGGCGTCATTAACGAATACCGCGATCGTCTTCCGTTCGGGGACGAGGTAAAACCGGTAACTCTAGGCGAAGGCGGAACCCCGCTGATTCACGCACCGGCGCTGTCAGCGCAGACTGGCAATACGGTATACCTCAAATTCGAGGGGATGAACCCCACCGGATCTTTCAAAGACCGCGGCATGACGAGCGCTATTACCGCCGCTAAACGCGAAGGTGCGAAGGCTGTTGTGTGCGCTTCGACCGGTAATACTTCAGCGTCGGCAGCGGCATATGCGCTTCAAGCGGGGATGCGTTGCGCGGTACTCGTGCCGGACGGCAAGATTTCGATGGGTAAACTCTCGCAGGCCATCGCCCACGGTGCCGATATTATTCAGATTGACGGAAACTTCGATAACTGCCTCGAAATTGCCCGTAAACTCAGCGAGAATTACCCGGTATTCTTGGTGAACTCGGTGAACCCCTACCGCATTGAGGGGCAGAAGACCGGTTCTTTTGAGGTCGTCGACACCCTGGGAGACGCCCCCGATTACCATCTGCTCCCGGTAGGTAACGCGGGTAATATTACCGCTTATTGGAAGGGATACAAGGAGTATTCAGAACCCTATACGAATCGTGACGGCAAGGTCCTAGAGCCGGTCGCCACCAAGCGACCCATCATGTGGGGTTTCCAAGCAGCTGGCGCGGCTCCCGATTGTTGCAGGGCACCCGATTGACACTCCCGAAACGATTGCGACCGCAATTCGCATCGGCAACCCTGCCTCATGGGAGAAAGCTGAGGCGGCACGTGACGAATCCGGCGGCGTGATTGAAGCTGTCACCGATGAGGAGATTCTTGAGGCGCACCGCTGGCTCTCTTCCCGCGAGGGCGTTTTCGTTGAGCCCGCTTCAGCCGCTGGTGTTGCGGGTCTGCTCAAGAAACATCGCGCTGGTGAGGCTCCCGAAGGGCAAGACCATTGTCATTACGGTTACGGGTCACGGTTTGAAGGACCCGCAGTGGGCGTTGGAACCGGTCAACGGTGCGAAGGTTGAGCCGACTAAGGCAGCCTTTGATGTTGTGGCTGTGGCAGATATTCTTGACCTGAACTAACCACCCTATAGCCTGTTAACCGATAGGTCGATGCGCCCTTGTCCGAGAAAATTTTCTTGGGCAAGGGCGTCTTATTCTGTCCGTAACCCGCTCAATGCTAGGATAAATTCTCGTAAAGTAAGTGACATTAGTGTTGTTCCACCGTTTAAACAGCACGGTATGCGCTCCTAACATCCACATGCATCCGAGGTTTCCATGTCGAATTCCGATACCCCTATCACATGCGCAGATATTCCTGTCGGTAAAACCGTCACCGTCAAGGTTCCGGCATCAAGTGCTAACCTCGGGCCCGGCTACGATACTTTAGGCTTGGCTTTAGGATTTTATGATGAACTTAGGGTTGAGCGTATTTCTGAAGGTTTAGAGTTTGAGCTTTCCGGCGAGGGCAGCGAGGCCGTACCGCGCGATGAAACCCATCTGGTGATTCAGGCGATGCGTTCCACTTTTGAGAAGGTCGGACTTCATGATTTCCCAGACCCTCAGGCTGACGGCACACAATCGTATTCCGCATTCACGTGGCATGGGCTCATCTGCCTCCGCTATTGTTGCGGGCGTTGCGGCGGCCTCCGGGCTGCTTCCCGAGCACGCTCAATTGAGTCGTGACCAGATTCTTCAAGTAGCTTCAGACCTTGAAGGACACCCCGATAATGTGGCGCCTTCGGTGTATGGTTCACTGTCAATATCCTGGGGCGAACTGGGGGACTGGCGCTCGCTGGTCGTACCGGTTCATTCTGCCGTTATACCTATCGTAGCGGTGCCCGATTATGAAGTTTCTACAAAACTTGCGCGTTCGCTGATTCCTGCCGAGATTCCGCATGAGCAGGCTGCGGCAAACTCAGGTCATGCCGCTTTATTGATTCAAGCCCTTTCGCAGGCACCGGAGTATCTTATGGATGCAACCGTGGACTATCTGCATCAGGGCTACCGTATTCCTGCGATGCAGCCGAGTGCGGCGCTGGTCGCCTATCTGCGTGATCAGCAGCTTCCCGCCGTAATTTCGGGGGCCGGGCCTACCGTATTAACCTTCTCCCGTAGCTGTGAAGAAGTCGCTGCAGCACAGCGAGCGATCGCTGAGTTTGAGGCTACTCATGAGGGGAGCGAATATGAGGGGCGTCGCCTGTCATGGCGCGTCATGCCCCTTGAAATCGATGCAGAAGGTGTTATAGTTACACAGTAAGGTGTTTTTCACCTGACATGGTTTGTCGTGTTTAGTTTTATCTCCCGGTCGCACGAAGAACCGCCACATCCGGGAATGGAAAGTATTTTCTTTGAACCACGTCTTTTTGTGTGTTCGCGTATGCTTCTTCTTCCGTGGGGAGCTCGCGAGGAAATATTTTTTCTGTGGTTATGTATTTTTTGCCTCACTTCACAAGGACTTTGCCGTTTCTTGACCTCACGTAACGACGGTTCGAAAGTGAGTGCCTCGGATATACATGAGGCAGTATAGCGTAGCGCGATACCGCACAGTATGCGGTATGTAGTTTCTACACTGTACGCATGATGAGAAAAACCCGATCCTCAATTCTGAGAGGATTTTCTGGGTGTCCCTGACTAAAAGGATAAATCGTTTGGCAAAGAACATTGTCGTGATCGAGGATAATGGCACCGGTTCCGGTGACGCTTTCTCCGAATTCAGCGGCTTGAAGGTCGCACAGCTTCGTACTCTCGCTCAGCAGCTCGGTATTCGTGGATACCTGAAAATGAAGAAGGCTGAGCTTGTGGAAGCGTTAACCTGCATCAGCGCGGCGGCACCACCGAAGGTGCCGAGGCTGCCTCGACTCAAGAAAGCACGAAAACTTCTAAAAACACCCGCTCAAAGTCGCAAGATTCTCAAGCGCAGGATGAGACTCCGGCACAGAAGCGCGCGCGTAGTCGCAAGGCCGCTAAGGCAGCTTCTGAAGAAGCCGCTAAACCTGATGAGGCTTCCTTAACAAAGAAATCTTCCGAAGAAGCAGCATCTGGCGAGAGTACCGAGACCCCCGAGCACGAGGAACGTACCACTCGCCGCACTCGAAATTCACGATCTCGGAAAGACCGTGAAGCTAAGAACGGTCGCGGTCCCCAAGAGGGTAAGAATGCGGATTTGCCTCCCTTAGATGTGAAAGCAGAACTGGCTTCTGAAAGCATCGGTTCGCGTTCTGCACAGCGTGATCTTCCCGAGAATTCCGCCGATTTGAAAGCCACAACTTCGGACGGCTCTACTACCCTGGACTCCATTACGGCGGCTCTGGATATGACTTTCGGCTCTGAACCTGAGAAGCCGACTAAACGTACACGCACACGCGAGCGGAATAACCGTCGTAAGGGCGAAGAAGAGGCCGAAGAGCGCACTAGCCGCCGTAACAAGCGTGACCGTTCTGAGAAGAATGAGCGTTCCGAGAAAAACGATCAACGATTCGAAAAACAGAATCAGAATCGTGAGGAGCGCACTAGCCGCCGCAATAAGCGTGACCGCTATGAAAAGAACGATCGTCGTAACCGTCGTGGGGACTCCGATGAGCCTCAGGTGAATGAGGACGACGTACTGGCACCGATTTCCGGTGTCCTCGATATCCTCGATAATTATGCTTTTGTGCGCACCTCCGGCTATCTGCCTGGTCCGAACGATGTCTATGTATCCCTGGCTCAGGTTAAGCGTTACCACATGCGTAAGGGTGACCATATTCTGGGCGCTATTCGCGTGCCGCGCGAGGGAGAACAAAACTCGCGCCAGCGTTTCAACGCGCTTGTGAAAGTTGAAGCTATTAATGGGCAGCCTGTGGAAGAAGCTTCCAGCCGTCGTGAGTTCTCGAAACTTACCCCGCTGTATCCCAAGGAACGTCTGCGCCTAGAGACCACCCCGAAGAAACTGGGTACCCGTGTTGTTGATCTGGTATCTCCGATCGGTAAAGGTCAGCGCGGTCTGATCGTTTCGCCGCCAAAGGCCGGTAAAACCCTTATGCTGCAATCGATCGCGAACGCTATTACTGCCAACAACCCTGAGGTTTACCTCATGATGGTTTTGGTGGATGAACGCCCTGAAGAAGTAACCGACATGCAGCGCACGGTCTCCGGCGAGGTTATAGCTTCAACCTTCGACCGTCCTGCTGAGGATCACACCACCGTTGCTGAGTTGGCTATCGAACGCGCTAAGCGCATGGTTGAGCTGGGTTACGATGTCGTCGTGCTGCTGGATTCCATGACTCGTCTGGGGCGTGCCTACAACCTGGCGGCTCCTGCCTCCGGTCGTATTCTGTCCGGCGGTGTCGATTCTGCCGCTCTGTACCCGCCGAAGAAATTCTTCGGTGCCGCTCGTAACATCGAAGAAGGTGGCTCGCTTACTATTCTGGCGACGGCTCTGGTAGAGACCGGCTCGAAGATGGATGAAGTTATCTTCGAAGAGTTCAAGGGCACCGGTAATATGGAACTGCGTCTGTCACGTCAGCTCGCGGATAAACGTATTTTCCCGGCGGTGGATATTAACGCCTCCGGCACACGCCGCGAAGAGAATCTGCTCTCTCCGGACGAAGTTAAGATTATGTGGGGTCTGCGCCGTGCTCTGGCCGGTATGGAACCCGAGCAGGCTCTAAATATTCTTACAAACCAGCTTCGGAAGACCGAGAGCAACGTTGAATTCTTGCTGACTGTTCAGAAGAATGGGCTGCGCCTTGTGGATTAGCAAGGTAACCGTCTCGTAGCGGTTATCGCACAGCATTGTTCGCCCCGTACCGCCCAAGAGATTGTGCGGTACGGGGTGTGCGGTGCCTAGACCCTGTAATAATGAAGTGAAGATATACGCGAGTTCAGGAGATCGGCGCGTATACAAAGGTAAGAGAGCAAAAATGTTTGAGTCTATCCAGGTGCTCCTTGACGAGCACACTGAGCTTCAGGAGCAGCTGGCTGACCCCGCCGTTCAGGCAAATCAGGGGAAGGCTCGCCGCGTGGGGCGGCGTTATGCGGAACTCACCGGTATCGTGACCGCATATAACAAATACAAGTCCTTGGCGGATGACTTAGAAGCGGCGCGTGAAATGGCCTCAGAAGACCCCGATTTTGCGGCTGAGATTCCTACTCTTGAGGCCGAGCTTGAAGAAGCCCAAGAGAGGCTACGTCGTCTTTTGATTCCCTCGTGATCCTGATGATGGTCGCAACGTTATTCTTGAGGTCAAAGCGGGCGCGGGCGGCGATGAGGCGGCTCTCTTCGCGGGTGACCTTTTGCGCATGTATCTGCGTTATGCCGAGCATAAGGGCTGGAAGACTGAGGTTATTTCCTCCACCAGTACCGATGTGGGTGGGTACAAGGATGCCCAGATAGCAATCAAGGGAACCTCCAACGAACCTGCCGAAGGCGTATGGGCACACATGAAATATGAAGGCGGCGTGCACCGAGTTCAGCGTGTTCCCGCGACTGAATCGCAGGGGCGCATTCACACGTCGGCTGCGGGCGTGCTCGTATTTCCCTGAGGTTGATGAACCCGAAGAGATCGAGATCAGTCAGAACGACCTGAAGATTGATGTTTACCGTTCTTCCGGTCCCGGCGGACAGTCTGTGAATACAACCGACTCTGCCGTGCGTATTACTCACCTTCCTACGGGCATTGTTGTGGCTATGCAGAATGAGAAATCACAGCTGCAGAACCGCGAAGCTGCAATGCGCGTGCTGCGTGCCCGTTTGCTGGCGCATCAGCAGGAGCAGATCGACGCTGAGAACGCCGCGCATCGTGCCTCTCAGGTGCGCACGATGGACCGTTCGGAACGCATACGTACCTACAACTTCCCCGAGAACCGTATTGCCGACCACCGTACCGGATACAAAGCATATAACTTAGACGCGGTTTTGGACGGCGACCTTGATCCAGTTGTGCAGTCTGCCATCGAAATGGATGAGGCTCACCGGCTGGAACAGGTTGGCCAAGAGCAGGAATAATCCGAGGCAACGCAGAAGTGACAGGATTACGGGTCACCCCAACAGCACACCGCGGCGAAGGGCTTGATGAAGCCTTGCGCCGCGGTGCTGACGTACTGCGTCGCGCTGGGATAGAACAATATCGGGCAGACGCCGAACTTCTTGCCGCATATCTGTTAGGTACTGGATTCTCAAGGTATTCAGCGCGGTAGCTACGGGAAAACCCATGTAACTCGTGCGGACGTGCAGCGGTTCGCCCTGATGGGGCGTAGGATTACGCCACAAGATTCAGTACGCTATATGGAACTGCTAGAGCGCAGAGCTCAGCGCGTTCCGTTGCAGCATATTACGGGGGTCGCACCTTTTTATCACCTGGAGATGAAAGGTAGGTCCGGGCGTTTTTATCCCCCGTCCTGAAACTGAGCTTCTAGTGGAGGAAGCTCTGCGGGTCTTGGCGACATACGAGTCTAACGCTCGCCCTCGCGTCGTGGATTTATGCACGGGATCCGGGGCAATCGCCGCAGCGATTAAAGAAGAGAATCCTCAAGCGGAAGTTTTTGCGGTTGAACTTTCTGAGCAGGCTCTCCTCTGGGCACGCAAGAATCTTGATCCTCAGAACGTACATCTTATTCCGGGCGATATTCGTACCTCGCTTGAAGATCTGCCCGGATACTTTGACTTGGTGCTTTCAAACCCTCCATATATTCCTTCCCCACAGCAAACCCCAGGCTCCTGAAGTCGCCGAGTATGACCCGCAGATGGCGCTTTATGGCGGGGGAGAAGAGGGCATGGAAATTCCTCGGGAGGTAATCGCTCGGGCTCACTATCTTTTGCGTCCCGGCGGTTTCTTTATGATGGAGCACGATGATTCACAAGAGACCCGCGTGGCTGAGACATTAGCGGCACAGGGGTATGTGAGCATATACTCAATCCAAGATTTGAACGGCAAACCCAGACACACTGCGGGATATAAACCCCTGGTAGAGAGCGGTATATTCGGGCGTGACCACTCGCTTATTGCGTAACCTTGTCACACCATCCACCGCCTCGTACCAAAACATGAGAGAATAAGGCACGTGAACGCAAAGCTGTACCCAGTAACGACTGATACCGAGACCACGGAGGCCGTCGAAGCCGCTCGTGAGGCATTGAATGCCCACGAAACTATCGTGATTCCTACCGATACCGTCTACGGCATCGCCTGTGATGCTTTCTCGCATCAGGGCGTTTCGAAGCTTCTGGCTGATAAAGGCCGTTCCCGTACCATGCCTCCGCCTGTGCTGATATTCGACCTTGCAGCTCTTGCGGGCGTTGCTGACGAAATCCCCAAACGATGTATATGATTTGGGCAATAAGTTTTGGCCCGGAGCTCTAACGATTATTCTGTATTCCTATCCATCGCTGACGTGGGATTTGGGCGAAACTCAAGGGACGGTTGCCGTACGTGTGCCCGACGATAAGTTTGCGCTCAAGCTTCTGACTGAGCACGGTCCATTGGCGGTGTCTTCGGCTAACAAGACAGGACAGCCTGCGGCAGCTAATGCCGAAGAAGCGCTTAATCAGCTGGGTGAGGACGTCACGCTTGTTGTGGACGATGGTCCTCGTCCTGCACCGCAGGAAGACGGAAGCGTTGGCGATAGCAAGCCGTCCACAATTCTGGACTGTACTTCGACCCCTTATGTTGTGGTTCGTGAAGGTGCTATTACCGTTGAAGAGCTTCGTGAGGTTGTGCCTTCAATCGTGACCCGTAGCGAGCTCAATGCTCGTAACGATGAGAAAGATAAGCAAGAAACCTCCACTCAAGAAGATACTGAGCAGCAACCTACCGGTCAGGAAGACCTTGATGAAGCATATGACCAGTGGGACGCAGAGCATTCCGGCAGCGGCAAAGAACCGGAACGGGCAGCATCACCAGTAGCCGGTTCCATTGCAGATATGTTATTGGGCGCCGTTAATACCGCAACCTCGCTTGCTGCCGATAAAAAGCCTGAGGTTGATCAAAAACGTTCGCGCGGCTACCGCAACAACACACCTCAGCCGGTCAAGACAGCGCAGGCTCCGGTTAAGCCGGTATCGACGGATGCTGCTCGCGCCCTTGTGCACGGCGAGGCGAAATCAGAATCTTAGAGGGCAGATAATTCTCACAAGAAAATACTGTTATTCAAAAATGGGTGAGGGAATCGAGATACTAACTCTCGAATCCCTCACCGTTGCTTATTCTGTGTAGAAAAGTGTAAGGGCCTGTAGCTAGGCGTTCTTAAACCGCTTATCTTTCTTTTTACCGAGTGCAGTATGGGCATTGCGCAGCACTTCACGCACTCGCGGCTCGGGTAGAAGACCGTTTTCACGAGCCCAGGAATCGTCGAGTTCTTGTCCAAACCACATGAGCTCGACTTTGCGAACGGAACCTTGGAACCTATCATTCATCATTTCGGAGACCGTATACCCGGTCTTAACCGCCAGATGGCACAGCCATTCAGGCAGGTGCACGGGCTTGCGGCGACCGGCATCCGCCATGGTAGAGGCTACCGTCTCGCCTTCCCACGGCTGCAGCACAATAGAGGGTAGCTCACCCTTAAAGGAGCCGACTTTAACCACAAATTCAGCCAGTGCATATGAGCTCGATACGGGAGATTTGCGGGTTCCTGCACCTGCTACAGAAGCTAACGGGGAAGAGGCTATTTTGGCGAAGACCTCGGTAGTGCGGCGCCCGCGTCCCCTGCACGCTGGTGGCACGCAGGATGCACAGCTCAACAGATTTCAGAGGCTTTCGCCATGCGAGATCTCGTGGAACGTATCTTGCAAGTCTAAAAGGGCTTCTTCACCCAAGGCTTTTGAAAAGGAGTATGCGCTAAAGGGAGCTGTGTATTCGCTCGCATCAAGAACAGATTTTGCGCCCTGAACTGCTGCCGAACTGAGGTGAATAACTCGGCGTACTCCGGTACGGTGTGCTGCTATAGCGATAACCGCCGGTAACAGAGCATTAGCACCCACTAGCGCAGGTACGTCTTGCATATTGGGGGCAGCAAGACCTGCTGCGTTAACAACAACCTGAGCCCCGGCAAACGCATCCGCTAGGGAGTCGATGATGCCTTCAAGGAGCTGAGCTTCTTCGATAATAGTTCTTGAGTCGAGTGCTCGGGTTGCTAAACGGGGTGCCTCAATGGGATCTACGCTGATTCCTTCGGCATTTAGTCGTGCCACGATGGACGACCCCACGAAGCCACTTGCACCGATAACTTTCCATTTAGACTCGGACACGTCTTTTCACCTTTCTCACTCCCAAACTGTTACGGAGTGTGTATTTCAACTTTCGCATATTCGGTGGTGTTTAAGAAACAGAAATAACGTTTTAGAGTAGTACTTCAGGGCAGAAGAGAGTTAAAGCATAGTCGTGGCACAGGAGCACGTGGCGGAGCTAACTTTTTGGTCTCTAGTCGAAACTGAAGCTGGAACGTAATGTTTAGCTATAGAGCTTTCGACGGGTAGAATAGCTATCTTGGGATGTCTCATATATCCGTGTGTTTATAGGTCCGCCTGAAAAGTGCGTGCTGGGGGAGGAAGCGTCGATGCCTGATGAGAGCGAAAACTCGGTGAGTGCGCCTGTCTGCGGTGTGGCACAGCTCGGTAGGCCGCGTGTTGTAGCGGTTGTTGTGACCTATAATCGTCAAGATTTATTACCCATTACCCTTGCAGGTATCGCCGCAGGGCAGGTTGTGCCGGACGCCGTTGTCGTGGTTGATAACGCTTCTACTGACGGTACGGCCGAATATCTAAAAAACCTAAGCTATTCACTTCCGCTCGATATCATCACATTGTCTCAGAATATGGGAGGTGCGGGTGGATTCGCCGTTGGAATCGATCGAGCGTTAGCGCGCCACAATCCAGATCTTGTGTGGGTTATGGATGATGACACTGAACCAACCGAAAACACCCTGCATGAGTCTGTTCAAGCATGGGAATCATATTCGCCGGACCGCAGCCGTCGTCCCGCCTTGATAGCTTCACGGGTTGTGTGGACCAATGGGGAAGACCATCCCATGAATACAATGCGCACTATGTTCGGTGCAGGCTCTGGGCGGCATCGTCGTGCACAAGCGGTGGGGGGTCGGCCTATACGCAGCGCCTCCTTTGTATCTTTGGTGATGGACGCTCAAGTTATTCGTCAGAATGGCGGCCTACCGATTGCGGATTTTTTTATCTGGAATGATGATTTGAATTTTCGACCCGTCTTGCACATCATCGAGATGCCATTGCTGTACCCGCCTCGGTGGCTCGTCACCACACGAAAACTTTTGGGACGACGAATGCGAAGCCAGGTCCGCGGTTTTATAACGATGTTCGCAATAAATTGTGGGTTTTTACGCGAGCCCGTACTCTCAGCCCGCTTGAGAAGTTGTTATATGGCGGGTCGGTAGCAAGACTTTGGGCTTCGACAGTTCTGCGTACGGACGAAAAATCTATTTATTTGGGTTATTTCCTGAGGGGTATCAAGGATGCGCTGCATGCCCCTCGCCTTAATCGTGATGTGCTTCGCGGAGTGTACGACCTTGAATTTCCCGGGCATTATGGTATCCAAGAAAACCATGATTCCTTTGGCGCACCACATTCTCAGGCGGAGTTCTCTGTTCTGATGAGTGTTTACGCTCGGGAATCTGCTGATCATGTGGAGGCGGCTATTGCCTCGAACGCTCAGCATCAGACCCTTCGGCCTGCTGAACTGGTTTTGGTTCAGGATGGTCCGTTGCCTTCTGAAGTGCGCGAGGTCATTGACCGTTGGGTCGAACGCAGCAGGGCGGGGGAATGCGCTCCTATCGTCACAGTCAAACTGCCTCAGAATGTGGGTCTTGCCACTGCACTCAACGAGGGGCTGAATGCTTGTTCTTACGGCATCGTTGCCCGAGCGGACTCTGACGATATTTCGGAGCCAGACCGATTTGCAACCCTAATTCCGGCGCTTATCGAGAGCGACTGTGCGGTGATGGGCTCTGCCATGTACGAAGTTGATGCGCAGAATACCACAGTAGAGGCTACCCGCCAGACGGTAACTGACGCATCTCGGTTGGCTGACATGATGCCTTCGCGCAATCCCCTGTACCACCCAACGGTGGCTTTTCTACAAAGACGTTGTTCAGCGTTTAGGCGGGTATGAATATGTACCAGGGTGCCGAAGACTGGTGGCTGTGGTCGCGGGTTATCGCAGCCGGTTATAAGATTGGTAATGTGCCTGAGCCATTAGTCCGTTATCGTGTGGGTGCGGGTGCCTACACGCGGCGGGGCGGACTTAACGCCTGGAAACAGGATTGGGCGATTCAACGTCGACTATATACCGGGCACGCGATCTCAAAGCTCGGGTGGATTAAGAATATGAGCGTTCGAACGGCGTACCGGTTTATTCCGGAGAGTACGCGCCGTAAGGCATTTCGAGCGTTCACCGATATACGGCCTAGTAGGAACGTAGAGAATAGTTTGCAGGGGAAGGACGCATAAGTGGAGAACTATCCCACGACTCAACCGATTGCGGTGGTGGATCGCCAACGCCCCTACACCCCTAAAAGCTGGTGGCTTCTCGTTCAGGTTGCATTAGATTCCGTAGCCTGGATTATAGGGCTTGTCATCGCGTTTATGCTACGGTACAGCCTGCTTCTGAACCAGAATTCTGTCTTTGATGTGATTGATCTTCAAAGCGTGGCGCTCAGTATGGGGTTTGCGATTATTCTGCAGATTCTTGTGGGCTACGGTATGAAGGTGTACCGCGGCCTGTATTCTTACGGTTCTTTCGAGGAAGTCTGGCGTGCGGGCGCAACCGTAGGTATCGTCTCGGTGGCGCTTTTCCTCTTCAGCTACGTAGACGAAGCTCTCGGACTAGTACATGTGCCTCATGGTGTGCCGCCTATTTCGGTGGGTATTACATTGCTATTCATGGCGGCGATGCGCATGGTTAAGCGTATTTATGTTGAGCATAAGACTTTGCGTAATCTTGATGGTGAGCCTGTTATCGTCTATGGTGCCGGGTTTACGGGCCGCACAGTTATCGAAGCTCTTATGCATGATGACTCTGCATATATGCGGCCTGTTGCGGTAGTGGACGATAACCCTCAGCTACGCGGTATTAACATTCATAATGTGCCAGTTTATAACACCGGTAAAGAACTGGATGCGGTCATCAGGCGCTATGCCCCTAAGAAAATGATTGTCGCTATCACCAATATGCCGCATGATCGTTTCGACCGGGTCTGGGCACGCATGCAAAAACACGGAGTCGAAGTAACTCGTGTAGCGAGCGCCAGCGAAAAGCTCTTCGGCAACAACGTGGTAGAAACCGACGATAACGAGCTCATGAAGCTTATTCGCGGCGAAATCAACTACGATGTCGATACTGAAGTTTTGCGCAGCTACCTTCAAGGTAAGCGGGTCTTGGTGACCGGCGCAGGAGGATCTATTGGTTCTGAGCTATGCCGTCAGATCCACGAATACGACCCTGAGCTGCTCATGATGCTCGATCGTGACGAAACCCTGCTGATGGAAACAAAGCTCTCGATCACTGGCGAGTCCAGCTCTGGATGATGAGCGTATTATTCTCGCGGATATTCGTGAGGGGGAAAACCTGCGTAATATCTTCCTTGAACGAAAACCGCAGGTGGTTTTCCACGCCGCAGCTTTGAAGCATGTTTCTGCGCTGGAGGCATACCCTGAGGAAGCATGGAAAACAAATTCGCTGGGCACCCTTAACGTTCTATATGCTGCGCAAGCGGCGGATGTTGAAACGTTTGTGAATGTTTCAACCGATAAAGCGGCAGATCCTAAGACCGCTTTGGGGCAGTCAAAACGAACCGCTGAATGCTTAACCTCGTGGTTTGGACAGCAGACGGGGAAGACTTATGTATCGGTTCGATTCGGTAACGTGTTTGGCTCGCGCGGCTCTATCAAACCTCTGTTTACGCAGCAGATTCTCAATGGCGGTCCCATTACACTTACTGATGAGAACGCTACCCGGTACTTTATGCTCATTACGGATGCTTGCCTGCTGGTGATGCTTGCAGGGGCTATTGGTCATCCGGGTGAAGTTATGGTGCTTGATATGGGTGAACCTGTATATATCTACGATGTTGCACATGAGATGCGTAAAGCCTATGAGCGTTACGATGTTGATATTGTAGTGACCGGTCTGCGTCCTGGCGAAAAATTGGACGAAACCCTCTTCGGTGCTAATGAGCAACACACTCGAAGCACTCAAAACAAGTTTATTTCGCACTCGACGGCACCAGCCCTCAATCCTGAGGATTTGGATTATGAGCAGTGGATTCAGAATTATGAAGCGCATCGTTCATATGAGCGTCATGGATTTACCCGTGTGGTAGATCCGCGTCAGGGTCGTCTTCTGGAAGAACACAGGAATTAGCCGTTTTTGAATATTGAACGATGAAATTTTGCTCCGTTAACGTCTGCGTAAGCACGTACTACGGATGAATTTCGTCTTGTAGAACGAGTAGCGGGGAAGTAGAATCCCAAATTACACCCTGTTACGAGGCTTTACCGTCTAGAGGAGAGACATGAACCAGGCATCTCTGGTGCTTATACTAGCGTTTGTGTTAGGAGCGCTTCTGCCTTTTGCGGTACGCCCCCTGTTGCACGCGCTAAATATGGTTGATATACCCAATGAGCGTTCCTCGCATACGACTCCGACGTACCGGGGCATGGGGCTGGCAACCGCAAGTGCTACCTGTTTGAGCTTTCGCGGTCGCTACCCTCATGGGGTGGACTGTGAAATCTCCCCATCTCGTTAACTTTTTTGGCAGGCGGCGGTCTTGCTTTGCTTTTGGGATGGACCGAAGATGTCTACGGAGTCAGCGTTGCCAAGCGTGCCGGGATGCAGCTTGTTATAGGGCTCGGTATTGCGCTTTCTCTCGCTATTATTCAAGAGGCATCATTGCTGTGGGTTCCTGTAGCAGGGGCTCTTTATTGCGGGGTATATAAACGTTACAAACTTTATGGACGGCATCAAACGGTATCTCCGGATGCCACGGGCTGGTTGCTGGGCTTGCCTACGCCTATATGGGCGGCGTAAGTAGTTTGCCGTGGATGACGATAGGTGGTCTGGCAATTGCAGGTGCCTATACGGCTTTCCTGCCTTGGAATTTACGCACGGGGTCACAATGTTTTCTTAGGGTGATGCTGGGTCTTATTTTCCTGGGTGCCTTTCTTGGAACAATTGCCGTTGGTGCTTTCTATGCTGGAATTCCGTTTCCTTGCGTCGATAGCCCCGCTTCTGGTTTATCTTGCAGATTCTGCGATGACTCTTATACGTCGTATGGCTGCTGGGGAGCAGTGGTACAAACCGCATCGAACCCATGTGTATCAGCGTCTGACTGACGTTGGATTGGGGCATATCAGCGCAACAATTATGGTGAGTTCTGCGACTGCGATTGTATGGGCTTTTGTACTCTTTGCCTCAGATCTTTTCCTAACAGGTGCCTTTTTCGCTGGTGTTGGCGTTCTTGCCCTTGCTGTAGCCGTCATTGTTTTATACCTGCGACTTCCCGAATTGCTGGATACGCGTCTGCAGCCTGCCGAGCAGAGGCACGCTAATTCCAAGCAGAATATTGCAACAGAGACGCAGAAGTCTGAGGGCTTACAGGAGTGAAACAACGGCGGCTAAATTCGATTCGGAGGGCTCTGTGGAACCCAAAATTTATCCATAATATAGGTAAGAAAGACAATAAGCAAAATAGGGTGCAAGGCTTTTCCTGGAGGCTTTTAGCCTATCGCGAGACCGTAATGTCTGCACTGGTTTTAGTTCCTTGTTTACCGATTCTGGGAATCATATTGGGCATTCGCGGGTCGGCGGGATTTATGGTTGGGTTTCTGGTAGTCTATATATGTTTCACCATGGGCGTAGCAACTGCTTTGGGGGCACACCGTATAAAGATTGGGATTCCTCAGGCTTTGCTTGTAAGTTATGTGGTGAAGGTGTTACTCATGGCGATGGTGCTTTTATTAGTACCTATGCCAGAGGCACTTAAACACGGTTGGACGCTTGGTGGTGCCGTCATAGGAGCGGTACTGTGGTTAAGTGTCGAGGCTGTAACCATTATGAATTCAAGGATTTTGTACTTCGATCCTGAGTCTTAGCACACACAAAGGCTTACTCAGAAGTAGATAGGGAAATTTTTGACCGATTCTGAGAAGAAATGGTGGGACGGAGATAAGAAACTCCGTACCACAGGAGAACTGGTATCCGGCGGTGGACTATCCGGCGGCGTGATGTCTGTTTTGTATCTTATTATCGGCATGGCTTTTTGGGGATTGGTTGGCTTTGGAGTTGACTGGCTCCTCAATACCCGGTGGTTTGTATGGGTTGGTGTTCTGATAGGTGCTTGCGGAGGCATCTACCTGGTATATCTGCATACGAGCCGCTCTAAATAAATAACCTAAAAGTTTTAGGTTTTGCACACATTCCATCCAGTTAGTTGAGCATAGTTTTGCGCCAGCAAGTAGCCAGCTAACGGCAAGAAAGGACTTGCTTTGAACGAGAACGGGTCTGTACTCGCAGAAGGCTATACGCCGCCGACACCGGTCGATATGCATCTGCCTGACTTCTTCCAGGTTGATTCTCTTGGGTTCGGCTTTGGTAAACAGATGCTGCTCGTCATCCTGTCTGTCGTAGTCGTCTCCATATTCTTTATGATGGCTGCACGCAAGCGTGCAATGGTTCCGGGTAAAGCCCAGTTCATCGCAGAATCAGGCTATCTCTTCACCCGTAATTCACTTGGCAAAGACCTGATTGGTGCACAGCATTTCAAGCCTTTCGTGCCCCTGCTCTTTACTTCTTTCTTCTTTATTCTGATTAATAACCTTTACGGTTCAATTCCCCTTATCCAACTTCCTTCTTTTTCTCACCCGGGCAGCGCCTATGCATTGGCCATCGTCGGCTACCTTACCTGGGTTGGCGTAGGTATCAAGCGCAAGGGACTGGTTGGGTTTTTCAAAGATCTGACGATGCCGTCCGGAGTTCCGGGGTGGGTGTACGTTATTTTGGTACCGATTGAGTTCCTCTCGAACCTTATCATTCGTCCCGTGACTCACGCGCTTCGTCTTTTCGCTACGATGTTCGGCGGTCACATGGCAATGATGGTGGCAGCATCCCTAACTCAGTTCCTGGTGATGAGCGTCGGCGGGGCTGCCGCTTTGGGTGGTATCGCCTCTGGAGCGTTGGGTCTATTCCTCTACTTCCTGGAACTGATGATTCAGGTAATCCAGGCTTATGTCTTCACCCTGCTCCTTGCGGTATACCTGCAAGGGTCGGTTTCCGAAGGACACTAAAATATAGGTTTTCGTAACTGGCTACCAGTTGCGAAGAAAGCAACCCGTTTTACGGGTCGAATACACATAAGTAGCTCTGTAACTTCGGTATTTTCACTGAAGCACACACTGTTGAAAGGAATCAACATGAACGTTATTGGTTACGGCCTCGCAGCTATTGGTGGCGGCATCGGCGTGGGTCTAATCTTCGCTGCCTACATGACGAGCGTTGCACGTCAGCCCGAGTCCCAGCGTACCCTGCAGCCGATGCTGTTCATGGGTTTCGCGGTGGTTGAGGCTCTGGCGATTCTGGGCCTCGTTCTGGCATTCATCATCTAAGCTCAGATATAGCTGTTAACGAACCAACCTAAAGAACAGGAAATCCCTCAATGACTTATCTGGCAGAAGGAGGGGGCGCAGAGCACAGCTCTAACCCTCTAATTCCCAATCTCTGGGAATTGGGCATCACCGTCGTTGGGTTCGTGATTCTCTATTTCATCGTTCATAAATACGTTGTCCCGGCGTTCGAGAAGATCTACCAGGACCGTAAAGAAGCAATCGAGGGTGGTCTTGCCAAAGCTGAGAAAGCTCAGGCAGAGGCCGCGGCGGCTCGCGAAGAGTACAACCAGCAGCTTGAAAGCGCTCGTCTGGAAGCTCAGAAGATTCGCGAAGAAGCGCGTACCGAAGGCGAATCAATTATCGCAGCGGCTCGTGAGCGCGCAACCGTTGAGGCTCAGCGTATTACTGATAATGCGCAGAAGACTATCGAGGCTGAGCGTCTAGCTGCTTCAGTATCTCTTCGTCATGAAGTTGGTACTTTGGCGACTACTCTTGCAGGAAAGATTGTGGGCGAGGCCCTTGACGATGATGAGCGATCGGCCCGCGTGGTAGATCGTTTTCTTGCTGACCTTGAAACCGAGCAACAGAATGCAGGTGCAACTCGGTAATGGCAGGAGTATCTACTGAATCACTGAGCAAGGTGGAAGCGGTTCTTGAAGCCAACGCTTCGTTGAACCCACTCAACTAGCTAGCGAGCTTTTCGCCGTGGTCGATGTACTTGACCACGATGGCGGTTTGCGCCGTGGTTTGACCGACTCTTCGCGTGAAGGGAAGGATCGAGAAAATATTGCACAGGCTATTTTTAGCGGCAAAATTTCTTCTCAAGCACTCAAAGTGCTGACTACGGCGGTAGCACTGCGTTGGTCTCAAGAACGTGATCTTGCAGACGCGCTTGAGAAGGCTGCGGTACTCGCATCCATCGCATCCGCTCAGTCTCGTGGTGGTGCTGATGCCCTTGAAGAGGTTACCAACGAGTTGCTGACGTTTGTGCGCAACGTTGATGGTACCCCCGAAGCGCAAGCGGCGCTGTCCGACAATTTGGCAAGCAAAGAAGCAAAGAAGAAGCTCGCTGTAGCATTAGGCGGTCCAGCCGCCACTGCGGAAGGCGTACTTCTTTTGGAACGAATTGGTAGCGAATCCCGTGGTCACCATGCCGCTCGCCTCGCTGATGAATTCGTGGAAATCATCGTCACGCGACAGAACCGTTACATCGCAAAGGTAACTTCTGCAGTAGCGCTGTCGCAGGCACAGCTTGAACGCCTGAGCCGGACCTTGAACAAGATCTATAATCGTCAGCTTAAACTCGACGTTTCTATAGATACAGCTGTTCTAGGCGGTATGCGCGTACAGATTGGAGATGAGATTATCGACGGAACCGTTGGTACCCGTCTTGATGATCTTGAACGTGACCTTCAGGCGTAGAGATTAGCTGAATATTTCTGCGATACGTCGCAACGGTGATTTAGAAGATACCTTGGGAAGCAGACAAAGTTTTTAGAATATTGCTCCTTCCCACGAAGCAAGTTTCGGTTGTTCCGAGAGGATGCAACCACAATTAGGAGAGCAGGGACATAAGATGGCCGATTTGACCATCAACGCCGATGATGTCCGTAACGCGCTGAACGAATTTGCAGCGTCTTACGAACCCGGCAACGTGGAACGTGTTGAAGTGGGGCGCGTTGTAGCAGCCTCCGATGGTATTGCGCGCGTCGAGGGTCTGCCCTCGGTGATGGCGAACGAACTACTTCGTTTTGAAGATGGCACCCTTGGCCTCGCGCAAAACCTTGATACCCGCGATATTGGCGTCATTATTCTGGGCGACTTTACTGGTATCGAAGAAGGGACAGCCAGTTCACCGTACCGGTGAGGTGCTTTCGGTTCCCGGTGGGCGATGCTTACCTCGGTCGTGTAGTCGATCCACTAGGTAACCCTATTGACGATCTGGGTCCTATTAAGGATGAAGGGCGCCGTGCTCTTGAACTGCAGGCACCTGGTGTAACGCAACGTAAGTCTGTGCATGAGCCCCTTACAGACCGGTCTGAAAGCTATTGACGCTATGATCCCGATCGGTCGAGGGCAGCGTCAGCTTATTATTGGTGACCGTCAGACCGGTAAAACTGCGATTGCAGTCGATACGATTCTGAACCAGAAGGCTAATTGGGAAACCGGTGACCCCAGTAAAGCAGGTTCGTTGTGTTTACGTGGCAGTTGGACAGAAGGCCTCCACCATTGCTGCTGTTCGACACACCCTTGAAACCAGGGGAGCGTTGGAATACACCACGATCGTTGCTGCCCCCGCATCTGACGCAGCAGGCTTTAAATACTTGGCTCCCTACACCGGTTCTGCCATTGGTCAGCACTGGATGTATGGCGGAAAGCACGTCCTGATTATCTTTGATGATCTTTCAAAACAGGCAGAAGCGTACCGCGCCGTGTCGCTGTTGCTTCGTCGTCCGCCAGGGACGTGAAGCATACCCCGGTGACGTTTTCTACCTGCACTCTCGTCTATTGGAGCGTTGCGCTAAAGCTCTCTGATGAGTTGGGCGCAGGGTCGATGACCGGTTTCCCCATTATTGAAACCAAGGCAAACGACGTTTCTGCCTTCATCCCGACCAACGTCATTTCTATCACTGACGGTCAGATCTTCCTACAATCCGATCTGTTCAACGCTAACCAGCGCCCCGCCGTTGATGTTGGTATTTCCGTCTCTCGTGTGGGTGGTGCGGCGCAGACCAAGGCTATGAAGAAGGTCTCCGGTACTTTGAAACTGGACCTTGCTCAGTACCGTGCTATGGAAGCGTTTCGCAATGTTCGCCTCCGATCTCGACGATGCTTCCAAGGCACAGCTGACCCGCGGCGCCCGTCTTACCGAGCTGCTTCGCCAGCCGCAGTACACCCCGTATGCGGTAGAAGAGCAGGTTGTCTCCATCTGGGCAGGTACCAACGGTTACCTTGATGATCTTGAGGTTTCTGACGTTCTTCGCTTCGAGGCAGAGTTTATTGACTATCTGCGTCACCGGACCTCGGTGTTGAGCGATATTGCCGCATCCGGCAAGCTTGAGGATGAAACCCTAGATGCCTTGAAAGCTGCCGTTGCAGATTTCAAGAAGGGATTCCGCTCGGAGGGTACCAGCCACCTTGTTGATGCAGGTCATGAGGAGCATAAAGCGGCTCAGGATCGTGACATCACTCAGGAAACCATCGGTTAGCGATTAGTCCTAGGTGTTAGCCCCGCTCTGAATTTTCAGAGTTATGGGCGGGGCAGATGTCCAGGAGAAAGGAAGCTCTATGGGAGCCCAGATTAGGGTTTACCGACAGAAAATTGCTTCGACATCGTCTATGCAGAAAGATCTTCAAGGCGATGGAGATGATCGCGACCTCCCGTATTAACAAGGCGCGTCGGAGCGCTCAAACCACGGGTCCTTACGCAAACGCGTTGACCCGCGTTGTGACTGCTTTGGCAACGCAACAGTCCGTGCAGCATCCTCTGATCCATCGTCCCGATACATTCGGCAAGCACGAGCATAAGCGCTCTGCAGTCTTGGTGATGACGAGTGATCGCGGTCTTGCAGGTTCGTATTCGTCGTCTGTGCTGAAGAAAACAGAAGAGCTTATCGAGAGGCTACGCGGTGAGGGGCGCGAAATACAGCTGTATTTGGTGGGGCGTAAAGCGAAGTCTTATTTTGAATTCCGGGAACGTCCTTATGAGCGTGCTTGGGAAGGACACACCGATAATCCGCATATTGATACCGCAGTTGAGATCCGTGATGTGTTCTTGGAGGAGTACGAAAAGGGACATGAAAACGGTGGGGTAGACGATCTGCACATCGTATACACCGAATTCAAGTCCATGGTGACTCAAGAGACCAAGATTCTTCGTTTGCTTCCCCATCCACGTGGCAGAAGCAACTAAATTGGGCGAGGAAATCGTACCTGACGAAGAACTGTCTTCAGCCGATTATCAGCAACCCGCATCCTTTGAATTTGAGCCTTCTCCCCAGGAAGTATTGGATGCGCTGCTACCGCGTTATATCGCTTCTCGTATCTTCGCGTGTCTGCTCCAAGCCGCTGCAAGTGAACTTGCGTCGCGTCAGCGTGCGATGAAGACTGCGGGCGATAACGCTGAGACTCTAATCAAGAAGTACACTCGACTGATGAACAATGCTCGTCAGGCTGAGATTACTCAGGAGCTCTCTGAGATTGTGGGCGGCGCAGACGCTCTCGCCTCCTCTTAAGAACACTGCTAACTCGAAGCTATCTACTTTCAACTTTTCAAGGTAAGTGAGAAACATGACTACTACCACCACCCAGGGCGCAACGGGGTCGTATTGCCCGCGTGATTGGCCCCGTGGTTGACGTTGAGTTCCCCGCTGGTCAGGTGCCGGATATCTACAATGCGCTGACCACTGAACTCACCCTCGACGGGAAAACCTACACCATCACCTTTGAGACTGCTCAGCATTTGGGTGATTCGATTGTTCGTGCCATCTCTATGCAACAGACTGACGGTCTTGTGCGTGGGCAGGCTGTCCTAGATACCGGGGCTCCTATCGCTGTACCCGTGGGCGATGGCGTGAAGGGGCACCTCTTCAACGTTCTTGGTAACGCACTAGATGTGCCGAAACTCCGATATCGATGCTGACGCATACTGGCCTATTCACCGTGCCGCTCCCGGCTTCGCAGAGCTAGAGGGATCGACCGAGATGCTAGAGACCGGTATTAAATCTATCGACCTGCTCACCCCTTACATTAAGGGTGGTAAGATCGGTCTGTTCGGTGGTGCTGGTGTTGGTAAGACAGTGCTGATTCAGGAAATGATTACCCGTGTGGCGCGCAACTTCGGTGGTACCTCGGTGTTCACCGGCGTTGGTGAGCGTACCCGTGAAGGTAACGACCTGTGGGTTGAGATGGAAGAAGCAGGGGTTTTGAAAGATACTGCCCTTGTCTTCGGACAGATGGATGAACCCCCGGGAACTCGTCTGCGTGTGGCACTCACCGGCTTGACTATGGCGGAATACTTCCGCGATGTGAAGAACCAGGATGTGCTGCTCTTTATCGATAACATCTTCCGCTTTACCCAGGCAGGTTCTGAAGTTTCGACTTTGCTCGGCCGTATGCCCTCTGCTGTTGGCTACCAGCCTAACCTGGCGGATGAAATGGGTCTGCTTCAGGAACGCATTACCTCGACTCGCGGTCACTCCATTACTTCGATGCAGGCAATCTACGTTCCTGCAGACGATTACACCGACCCTGCACCGGCGACAACCTTCGCACACTTGGATGCGACTACCGAGCTTTCGCGTGAGATTGCATCGCGCGGTCTGTACCCGGCGATTGACCCGTTGACCTCGACCTCTCGTATTCTTGACCCGCAGTACATTGGGCAGGAACACTACGACACGGCTATTCGCGTGAAGGCTATTCTGCAGGAGAACAAGGACCTTCAGGATATTATCGCGATTCTGGGTGTTGATGAGCTTTCTGAGGAGCAGAAGGTCGTTGTTTCACGTGCACGCCGCATTGAGCAGTTCCTTTCACAGAACACCTATACTGCAAAGCAGTTCACTGGCGTTGAAGGATCTACTGTCCCGTTGAAGGACACCATCGAATCATTCCAGATGATCTGCAATGGCGATGTAGACCATATTCCTGAGCAGGCGTTCTACAACATCGGTGGCATGGATGACGTGATGCGTCAGTACGAGGAAATCAAGGCACAGACCGGAGCCAAGTAATTATGGCACTAACAGTTGAAGTTGTTTCTCGCGAAAACGTCGTGTGGACTGGTGAAGCTTCCTATGTACGGGTGCGTACTACGAACGGCGATTTGGGCATTTATCCCGGACTCATCCCCACCTGTGCGCTTCTTGCGGAGGACGGAGAACTTCTGATTCGACCCGTCAATGGCGGTGAACTCACCACGCGTTTGCATGATGGGTTCTTGACCGTCTCAAATGATAAGGTAACGATCGCGGCAAAGCATGCCGAGATCGCTACCCCTACGACGGGTAAGAAGTAAACCGTTAATAAGGTAAAAGCCGGTACAACCTATTGTTGGTTGTACCGGCTTTTACCTTCCCGAATACTTGAGTTTTAGAGTCGCGAAGATCTCTACAGCGCATAAATATTGGCTTAGAAAAGCCGATCTGCAGCATCGTCGATACCGCGCATCGCATCGTAATCGAGAGAGATGCAGCGAATACCGCGATCTTCGGCAAGAGTCCGTGCCTGGGGCTTGATCTTTTGTGCAGCAAAAACACCCTTCACAGGCGCTAGTCGTGGGTCGCGGTTGAGCAGATCAAGGTACCGGGTAAGCTGTTCAACCCCGTCAATATCACCCACGCGCTTGAGCTCTACAGCAATACTGATACCGTTGGAATCTTTCGCCATAATATCCACGGGCCCAATGGCCGTAGGGTATTCACGGCGTACTAGAGAGTAACCCTTGCCGAGCGTTTCAATCTGTTCTGCAAGAAGACGCTGCAGGTCGGACTCTACGCCGTCTTTGATAAGTCCGGGATCGGATCCTAAATCATGGGCGTGTTCATGGATAACTTCGTACACGCGTATGAGAAGGCGGTCATCACTTTTGGCGGCCTGCACCGTCCACAACTGCTGTACATCCGTATCAAGATCTTCACGGGTGCTTTCTGGAATTTCGTCATAGTCTGCGACAAGGAGAGAGCATGGCGGGCTCATCCAGTTTAGCGGCTTATAGGAACCACCATCGGAATGGATAAGCACAGAACCGTCATTCTTCACCATAAGTAAGCGGGTAGCACGGGGGAGATGGGCACGCAAACGCCCTTCGTAATCAACAGAACAGTCAGCTATAACGATACGCACCCCATCTACTCTACCGAGGAAGAGTATGACATGCCAGCTGTAGAAACCGCTGACTGACGCATCATAGCGGATAAAAGATGGGTAACCGCATTGCGCAGTCAGACTGAACGCTAGAATAGAAAGCATGGCACGCAAGAATCACCCCGGTAAACGTTCCTCGGGCACAACCTCCAACAAATGGACGCGGTCTGCACCCGGTGGACGTGATATATCTCGTATTCTTGACCCGGCGCCGCGTATTGAACGTGACCGTTTTGGCGATTGGCTGGTGCAGTACGTTCCCGCCGTAAATGCTCTGAAAACCTATACGTGCCCGGAATGTAACCGTCCAATTCCGCCAAGAACAGCGCATCTTGTTGTATGGCAAGAAAGCCATACACTGGGGCGTTCTCGCGCTATTGATGAGCGCCGCCACTGGCACCAACATTGTTGGCGTACCAGACGCGCTTAGAACTATTACAAAATCGGAATACCTATCGTGGGCGCGAAGACCTGTTAGAACGAAGAAAGTGACACTATGGCGACTGAAGAGTCCTCTGGAAAACTCCGAGAGTTTGATCCCTCACGGTATGTTTTCACCCAATCTGATCAGCCTGTCCTCATTAAATCTCGTACGGTACTTCCCGCGCGCCGAGAGAAACCTTTGATGTTACAACTGCTGACGGGAAGCGCCTTGTGGGTGAACTGGCACTTCCCGAAGGGGAAATTAAAGCTACTCTCGTGACTTTTCACCCGCTTCCAACGCACGGCGGATATATGGATTCGCATGTGTACAAGAAGGCTTCATTCCGTCTGCCAGCGCTTGCAAATATTGCGGTTCTGCGGTTTAACACCCGCGGTACTTCTTCGATCCGCGGTACAAGCGAGGGAGTGTTCGACGGAGGATTTGCTGAGAAAAAAGATTTTGACGCGATCTTACAAATATGCCGTAGAACGCCAGCTGCCGAATATCTGGTTAATCGGGTGGTCTTTCGGTACGGAACTTGTGCTCAAGTATGCCCCAGAACATGCATCAGAATTTGTGGGGGCTATTCTGCTTTCTCCGCCTCTACACCGAGTGCATCCCGCCGAACTGGACGAATGGAATAAAATCTCAAATCCGCTCTATGCCTTTATCCCGGAGTTTGACGATTATCTACGCCCCACCGAAGCGCGCGAGCGTTTTAAACCAATAGCCCGCACTCAGGTCGTGCCTTTTGAGAACTGTAAACACCTTTGGGTGGGTGAAAAGTCAGTAAACAGCGTGATCAACGCCCTTGTCTCAGCGGTGACGGGTCAGCAGACCACACTTCCTACCGAATACAACGGCCCGGTCGCAGAAGAGATTACTGAACCATAATCTGTCTACTCCGTCTATACGAAGGATGCGCCCTGCCGCTTTTCTCAACGGCGGGCGCATCCTTATTTCTAAGAAAAGGGTTTTACCGATGGTCTTGGCGGGGAATAAAGACTTCCTTCACCAGAATCAGTAGCGATGCGGCAACAGGAATCGCAATAAGCGCGCCCAAGACGCCCCACAGTGCACCGCCTGCAGCGACAGCGATAATAGCGACACCGCCGGGAACCGAAACAGCCTTTGACATAATACGCGGCGAAATTACGTATGCCTCAATCTGTAGGTAGATAAAATAGGCGATCGCAAATGTGACAGACATTTGCCAGCCTTGCGTCAGAAGAATAAGAGACACCAGAACAAGCGCCGCTACGCCGCCAACCAATGGGATGAAGGCCAAAATCAAGACGAACACAGCCACAAGTTGAGGGAATGAGAACCCCAAGATAATCATGGTGATAAGCGCAAAGGTTGCGTTGAGAACAGCGACAACTCCCTGCCCCATCACATAGTTACCAACGGCACCCGTGATACGTTCGGTAAGTTCCTCAACACGTTCCCGCTTGGAAGCCGGAGCCAAACGCGACCCCCACGCCTTAATAGTGCGCATTGATGAGAGGAAATAGAGCGAGAGGAACAGCACAATAATAGTGCCGGTCAAAATCTGCGCAATTGTGGAACCCGCAGTAATGAGGTTGCTCATGAATCCGCCGACCGCAGAGCTTGATGTAAGAGACTCTAGGAACTTTGGAACGTTGTTATTAACCCAGTCGTTAACATGCAGAACGTCATCAATGCGTTTGAAAGTATCAGAATCGATGAAATCCTGATAAATAGCGGGTGCCCGATAGACAAAGCTGCTGGCCTGTGCGCTGATAATAGGCACAATCCACACCACAAGTCCGCTAATGATGGCTGCGAAGGAAAGAACCACAATCACCACACCGGCACCGCGTTTAACGCCGAAACTCTCAAGTTTACGAACAATGGGGTCAAGCCCAAGCGCGATGAAGATAGCGCCAGTGACCCAGCCGACAAGCGCGCCGACATTGGTAAAAGCGTAGTAAGCCAGCAGGGCCAGACCAACACCAACCGTCGTCAGGAAACCGAAAGATACAGGATTATGCAGCGGTGAGCTTTTCTCATAAATATGAAGTTCAGAAGCCTCATCGACTTTTGGAGCGATGCGGGGAGGAAGAGAAGCTTTGCGGCGTTGTGAGCGTGCCTGACTGATGCTATCGGTCAAATCGCTGATGGTACCCGTAATATGTGAAGTCAGGGATTCGCGCTTTGTAGACGATGCGGAACCGTCCTGTTCAAACATGTGATCTTCCTGCTCCGGCTTTTTCCGCGGAACCCGGGGAACTGGGGGAGGAGTCTGCTGGGCTTGCGGATTCGAGCTATCGGACATAGTCTGCCTTTCATAAAGCTTACCTGGCTATTCTACCGGGCATCTCTGAAAACTGTATGCGCTCGCAACATTCTTGATGCAGAAAGCTACCGAGTAAGCCTATCTGAAATTTCGCGCACCTCGAACGATTGTCGAGAATCCTGTAAAACAGCGGGTCGCGCGGGATAATTAGGGAGTACGTTAAATTTCTCTGAGGCTCGCAAAGGATTCTCGATGACAATTCCTCCCACCCCGAACCAACTGCCAACAAACCCCCAAAGCTCAGCAGAACAAATTCCCGCGTCGGTACGTAGCGCTCCAGTGCTTGGCGGTCACGATATCAGTACTTCTACACCCACTGCAGCACAAAGCAATTCGGCGAAAAGCTGGCGTTTCGATGTTGCAACACCTGAAGATTTTCAGAAGTACGTACAACTGTCTACTCAAGGTGCCGTGATCTTTGGGCTATATGCCCCGCATTCTCCAGCGTCGCTTGAAATGCTAGACGCCGTCGAAAACCTAGTCAATGCGGCGGAAGGTGCGATGCTGCTTGCCGCCGTCGATATTACGAAACTTCCGGAGGCTGCCCAAGCGTTTGGCATGGACGGCGTACCGGCAGGTGTGGCCGTTATCGCCGGTCGCCCGGCCCCTCTTTATAACGGTCAGATTAGCCCGCAGGATCTTTCAGAAATGTTGAAACAGGTCTTGCAGCTTGCCGTGCAGTATCAGCTTCCCGGCGGGTTTGAACCTGCACCTTCAGAGGAAGAGAAGACGCTGCCGCCGCTGCACGCTAAAGCTTTGCAGGCCCTTGACGAACGTGACTATGAAGGAGCACGAGCCGCCTACCGCGAGGCTTTGACAGAGGACCCGGGCGATCATGATGCTAAAGTTGGGCTTGCTCAGGTTGATTTATTAGATCGTGTGGCAAATCTGGACCTCACCCAAGAGCGTGAAGCGGCGGCGTCCGATGCTCTCAATATTGAGGCTGCCTTTAACGTTGCCGATCTTGACGTTATAGGCGGGCATGTTGAAGATGCCTACGCACGACTGTTGCGACTTTTTAAATCTGTTTCTCCGGAAGATAAGAGCCGAGTACGTGAACGTCTTGTGCAGCTCTTTGACGTTGTGGGTGCTACAGATCCGCGAACAGTCAAAGCACGGGCCGAGCTGACGATGGCAATTTTCTAGACCCCATAGAAGAGAAAATAAGGCGGGATGTGTGTATCTTATGGTGCATCCCGCCTTATTCACACCTTCAACGGGAAGTTCATGGAAAATACTCTAGTCATCCTTATAGTTCATGCTTTAAAAAGTTTAGAGAATTATTGGTGATATAAGCCCAAGATATGGTTCTGAAGTATTCCCAAACTGGTACCGTTGTATGTATGAAAGAACACAATTCTGTGCCTGGGAAGGCCCCTGAGGACTACGGCTATTCACCAGAGAATACACAAGCTGGTACACCGACGTATGATGTCGGTCAGTCAATGACCGATCAGAGTTATGCAAACGCGCAGCCGGGAGCTTGCCTCAAGTTACCCGTGAGGCTCTTAGTCACCAACCTGGTGCGCACCTTGTTAATGCCATCGAAATTCATGGTTTGACGAAGGCGTTCGGTATGACTGTTGCCGTTAATCGCATTAATCTTGCTATTCCTACCGGCTCTTTTTACGGTCTGGTAGGGCGCAACGGTGCCGGTAAGACGACGACTATCTCAATGGTTTCTGGCATGCTGCAGCCCACCGAAGGCGTGGCGTTGATTAAGGGAACCGATATGTGGCAGAACCCTTTGGAAGCCAAAAAGCACTTGGGCGTTCTGCCGGATGGCGTGCACCTTTTCGATAAACTTACAGGTGAACAGCTTATTACCTATTCGGGGTACCTGCACGGTCTCGAACGTGACACTGTTGCCGAACGTACCAAGGATCTTCTGCAGGCTATGGATTTAACCGATGCAGCAGGTCGCGCGGTCGCCGACTATTCAGCAGGTATGACCAAGAAGATCGCCCTCGCCGCAGCGCTGATTCACGCCCCTTCAGTCTTGATCTTGGATGAGCCCTTTGAAGCGGTTGATCCGGTTTCAGCGGCTAATATTCAGGATATCCTCAAAGGATTCGTCGCCTCAGGCGGAACAGTTATCCTCTCCTCGCATGTTATGGACTTGGTGCAGCGTTTATGCGACCACGTAGCCATTATGGATGAGGGACGGATTCTCGCTGCAGGTACGGTTGATGAAGTGCGTGGGGAATCTACTTTGGAAGAACGTTTCATACAGCTCGTGGGCGGACGCACCACCTCGGAAGGACTGTCATGGTTGCGCACCTCGTCTCACTAAAATGGCGGTATGTGCTTGCTTCGCTCAAACGTAGTGTGTGGGCGATTATTGGTATTGCTTTTGGCGCCCTGTACCTGCTTGGCACACTGACTGGTTTGGGATTCGCTTACGTTGGTTTAGGGATTGATGGTAGTTTAGATGGTCCTGCACTCGCCCTATTCCTCGGGTTTCTTGTATCTCTTGGCTGGGCTCTTATCCCCATTGTCTGGACTGGCCTAGACGGAACCCTTGATGAAAGCCGCTTCGTGTTATTCCCGCTAGAGGCTAAGACGCTGCAGAAGGGGCAATTCTTCGGTGGGTTTATAGGTCTTCCAGGTATAGCGACGATTATCCTAATCCTTCTGGGAACCCTCGGATTTATTGGTAATCCTGTGGGATTAGCAGCCTATCTGCTGAGCATAGTGTTGGGGCTGGCTTTGCTGATGACAGTGGCGCGCCTTGCCAATCAGCTTGGCGTTTATTTGAATGCTAACCCCCGTATTGATCTGATCTTCAAGATTATTCTGGGCGTGCTGTTGGTAAGCTCAGGCTTTATCTTCAGTGGAGCTATATTCTATGTGATAGATCATTTCCAGGAGATCGCTCAGAACGTTCAATGGTTGGGGTATACGCCTTTCGGGTCTGCTTTTGCGATTGCATACCATGTGGCGGCGGGTAACTGGGCTCTAGCAGGTCTAAGTCTGGTACTTTCCCTCATATACCTGGGTGGTGCTTGGGTATTGTGGGGTCGTAGCCTCGAACGCTCAATGCGTAATGTCAGCGGTGAACAAAAACGGGGCAAGGCTAAGAACCTGACGGCAGGAGATATTGGTATTTTTGCGAGGTTCCCAAACACTGGTTGGGGCGCTGTGGCCGCACGTACCATTCATAGCTACTTCAAAGATACGCGCATGACTTTGCTGATCGCCATGACTGCCATGCTCTATGTACTCTTTGCTCTCGTGATGCCGCTCTTCACGGGCAGCATGGGGTCTCGTGGTGCAACGACGGGAATCCAGCTCGCTAATTCCGGGGCTGGACCTGAAACGCTCTTCGGTTTCTGGGTTTATTTCTGCAATGTCTTCACAGGATTCTACATAGCGTATATGGTCTCGTACGATAACACGGCTTTTAGTCTGCACGTGCTCTCGCCTCTGCGTGGGCGTGATGATAGGCTTGGGCGTGCACTCGGACACTCCATCGTAATGCTGCCAATCGTCGTGGTGATGTTCTTTATTATGTGCGCTGTCCACGGGCTTATAGCCTATTACCCGGTCGTGCTTTTGCATCAGCTGGGAGTCTACGCAGGAACCGTAGGGTTCGGATTGATGCTTGATACAGTGCTTTCGCCACCGGTCGCGCCTCCTGGAGCCAACCCCTTCAAAACGCCTAAACAGCCAGACGGCTTTGCGAAGCAGCTTTTGCTGATGGGCAGCATGATTATCTGCATGCTGATCGCTCTTCCCGGTGGGATTGGCTCGTTCATCTACATGGTCGGCGGCAAGGACGACATGGTGCTGATTATCTCTGGCGTTATCCAGCTGGTTATCGGTGCTGCACTATTCATTATTGGAATTTCTGCAGGTGGTAAACTCTACGATCGCCATAGCTCGATGATGCTTCAGCGGGTTGCAAAGTTCAATACGAACTAGAACCTATAGAGAATATGGGGGCGGCGTTATGGGGACAGTTACACGTATGTTTCCAAGCGTCGCCCTTGTTCTCTATGGAATAACTCGGCATCCCTTCCCGTTGTTACACTAGTCTCTACAATAGAACTAATAGCACTAAGACGGCGAGAGCATACTTGGAGGAGAGAACATGAGCTCCATTGAAGGCGTTGAAGATCCCTTTGGCCCCGAGACGGCGGGCGGTACAGCACTACTTGAGCGGGAAGAAACCCAGCTTTCTGAGCCGGGCGACCATGAACGCTTCTCGCACTACGTGCGTAAGGAAAAATCATGGAATCCGCCCTTACCGGTGAGCCCGTTCGCGCGCTGTGCGGTAAGGTGTGGACTCCTGGACGCGATCCCCAGAAATTCCCAGTCTGCCCAACCTGCAAAGAAATCTACGAGGGTCTTAAGCCTGGTAAAGATAATTCGGATAACGGCGACAAATAACCGAAGTTTCGCTCCGGAATCTGAAGAGTATGTGCCTGCATCCCCATCATGGGGGCGCAAGCACATACTCTATTTTTGGGCTCAAACAGACTTCGCGTCGGGCAAAATAATTGCGCGAACCCTCGCGGACGTATCACGACACGGTGGTAGAATTTATAATCTGTGTTTCTGTAGGAGCCTTTGTACACAGGAAATACTGAATCAAAGGTAAACCAGAGAAAATATGGGGGAGAAGAGCATGAGCGAGTACGAAGAACCTACATTATTTGACAGTATGGTTAAGCCAAAGCTCTCCCCGGCATACCCTGACCGTGCACCCTGGGGTACTTCCGTCAGTCTGCGTGCCTGGCAGGCCGAGGCGATGAAAAAATATTTTGAGACGAACCCTCGGGACTTTATGGCTGTAGCAACCCCTGGTGCGGGCAAGACAACCTTTGCTCTCACCTTGGCACGCGAACTCTTCGATCGCGGGGTTGTGCGAAAACTTACCGTGGTAGCACCCACCGACCACCTCAAGAAACAGTGGGCGGATGCCGCCGCTAAGGTCGGTATTCCGATCGATCCTAATTTCAAAAACGCCGATGTTCACGTTGGACGCCAATACAAGGGCGTAGCGCTCACATATTCGCAGGTTGCTAATAAGCCGCAGCTACACGCCCGAAATACCGAAAATGACAAGACTCTTGTTATTTTCGACGAAATCCACCATGCAGGTGATGCTTTATCTTGGGGCGATGGTCTGCGTGAAGCTTTCGATGAGGCCACACGTCGCCTTGCGCTGACCGGTACACCATTCCGATCTGATGCCTCACCTATCCCATTTGTTACCTATGAGCAAGACCATGAAGGTATTCGTCGATCGCGTGCCGATTACTCCTATGGTTATGGCCCCGCTCTGAAAGACCACGTGGTGCGGCCAGTTATTTTCATGGCATATTCCGGACAAATGCGCTGGCGGACCTCCGCCGGAGAAGAAATGGCGGCGAATCTAGGGGAAGGATTCACTAAAGATATTACCGCCCAGGCATGGCGCACCGCACTTGATCCTCAGGGTGAGTGGATTCCCACCGTGCTCTCTGCGGCCGATAAACGACTCACCGAAGTGCGCCGCACTGTTCCCGACGCGGGGGCGCTCGTCATCGCAACTGACCACGCCGATGCCAAAGCCTATGCCGAAAAACTGCACAAGATCACGGGGGGAGAAGCCGACCGTAGTACTTTCTGACGATCGTGAAGCATCCGCTAAAATCGACGATTTTCGTGAAAGCAACAAGCGGTGGATGGTCGCGGTACGCATGGTGTCCGAAGGGGTGGACGTACCCCGCTTGGCGGTGGGTGTGTATGCTACCAGCACCAGCACACCTCTCTTCTTCGCACAGGCGATTGGCCGTTTTGTACGCGCCCGTAAACGTGGGGAAACCGCATCTGTCTTTCTGCCGTCTGTGCCGCAGCTGATGATGCTTGCCAACGATATGGAAGTTGAGCGTGACCACGCCCTCGATCGCCATACCACTGACGACGATATCGATCCAATGGCTGAAGGGCTGGACGATGAAGCGCTCGAAGAAGCAAACCGCGAGGAACGCGCTTCCGAACAACTAACGCGCGGTAAATTCGAGGCGATTGGTTCGCAAGCTTCCTTCCACGGCGTGCTCTTCGATGGCTCCGAATTTTCGTCAGGTGGTCTGGAGATCGGTTCGGAAGAAGAACAAGACTTCCTCGGTATTCCCGGTTTGCTGGACGCCGACCAGGTGGGTACTCTGCTTCGTGCACGCCAGCGTGAACACGCATCCCGCCGCCCAGCGACAGCAGCTCCCGCGATTGTGGACCACCGCCAGCTCAAAGAGATGCGCAATAAACTGGCGAAAAACGTGGCAGCCTGGTCTATCCGTTCAGGCAAACCACACGGCGTTATCCATAATGAGCTGCGTAAAATTTGCGGTGGTCCTGCGGTCGCGCAGGCATCCGCGGAGCAAATTCAGGCTCGCCTGGATAAATTGGCGGATTGGTTCGTGGGCAGGAGCTCGTAGAATAATCTCTCCCCTGGCTAAAGCGCTTCTGTGACGGTAATACCATCATCCTCCATAGCGGCGATAACATCATCCAGTTTGTCTTCATGAACCGGCGCCGTAAGATCAACCAGCACGCGAGTTTCGTACCCAGCATCTACTGCATCCTTTGCCGTCGCTAGTACACAGAAGTCGGTCGCGATCCCGACAATATCAACATCTTTAACATCATGTTCGTCGAGCCAATCGGCGAGCGGGGTGTTAGGTGCCTCATCTTCCAACGATGCTTCGGGATCGTGCTCACCGGTCATCACGGAATCTTCGGCAGCTTGAAGACCCTCGAAAGCCCGAATATGCCGCCTCATACTTGCCTTTGCGGAAATATGCTTCGATATAGTCGGTATCAAGATTCGGGTGAATCTCTGCCCCCTTCGGTGTTGGCAACGCAGTGTACGGTCCAGGAATTCACATAATCTGGGGTATCTGAGAAATGATCACCGGGATCAATGTGCCAGTCTTGAGTTGCCACAATGGCATCGTACTGGTGGTGGTGTTCCTCAACGTATTCGCTAATTAGCGATGCCACGTTGGCGCCTTGCTGTGTTGCAAGGGCTCCGCCAGAGCAGAAATCATTTCTGAACATCGACAATAATAAGCGCTTTTGCCATGTGTATAGTCCCTTTCTTGGCAATATCTGGATGGGTTGTGGCTAGATGAATTCGGTGGGAATAACGGGTTCGCCTTCTGAAAGGCGACGAGCGGATTCGGGAAGTTCCGCTAGGGATGCGCTATGTCGTTTGGTTGCGGTGCGTACCGCCTCTTCGCCAGTAAAACCGGGCAGGAGCTCGCCAGAAACCACAAAATCGCGAATAAGGTCGCGAGTATTTTCGAGGGCAGCGGGGATTGTTCCCCGTTCCGATAAGCTCAGCAGTAGCGATGCCCAAGGAATTGTGGCGGCGCGCAGCTTGCTTTGCACCACCTAGAGAACGTTTGCCAGCAGAGGTTTTAGCGACGGGTTCCAGCTCGCCAGCAGTATTTTCACGTTCCACCAGCTTGTACACCATTGCAGAGGTAGGGGCACCGGAACCGGTTACCAGCCTGGTGCCCACACCATAGGAATCTACCGGCGCGGCGGCTAAAGAAGCGATAGCATATTCATCAAGATCACTTGTCACTGTAATCTTGGTGTTGTGGTTGCCCAAAGAATCGAGAAGTTCACGCACGCGCTGCGCCGATGCTACCAGATCACCTGAGTCTAGGCGGATTCCGCCGAGCTCTTCGCCCGCGAGTTCCACGCCAAGGCGTACCGCATTCTCGACATCATAGGTATCAGCAAGAAGGGTCGTGCGTGCCCCTAACGATTGCAGTTGCGCTTCAAAGGCTTCACGCTCAGAATCGTAAAGAAGTGTAAAGGCGTGGGCGCTGGTACCGAGAGTGTGAAGCCCATAGCGCCTGCCTGCTTCCAGGTTAGATGTTGCAGTGAAGCCTGCAATAGCAGCGGCACGTGCCGCCGATACAGCGGCACGTTCGTGCGCACGGCGCGAGCCCATCTCAATACAGGGACGGTGGCCCGCCGCCGCAGTCATACGTGATGCGGCAGATGCAACAGCTGAATCATAGTTCAAGATAGACAGCAGGTAGGTTTCTAAGACGCAGGCTTCTGCGAAAGTTGCTTCAACCTGTACAACGGGGGAGTGCGGAAAGAAAATCTCTCCCTCGACATAGCCTCGAATGTTGCCGGTAAACCTAAAGTTCTCAAGGTATTTTAGGGTTTGCGCATTCACAACATTGCGAGAGGCTAGAAAAGATAGATCTTCGTCATCGAAGCGGAAAGACTGAAGCCCTTCGAGAAAGCGTCCTGTACCTGCGAGCACGCCGTAGCGGCGGCCCGCGGGCAAGCGACGTGTAAAGACTTCAAAGGTGCAGCGGCGATGCGCAGTTCCAGAGGCGAGCGCTGCCTGGAGCATCGTAAGTTCGTAATGGTCGGTTAGAAGCGAGGTAGTTGCCATATGTCTCATTTTAGTTGTCTGTTAGGCAGGTTACTACCTTTACGGGATGTGTTGTCCGCGACATAATGTAAAGTTTGACTTTAAGATATTTATGATTATTTGAACGGAATCAATCCCGCGGGAACAAAGCCCCCACGAGTATAATCTTATGCATGACCAACAAGCTCACCCATCTTTCCAACCACACTGTGACGGCTGTTCTTGCGACCGATACTCTAGATGCCACTGAGCTTGATGCGACGATTGACGAAAATCTTGAAACGCAGACGCCGTGGCAGGTAATCGTCTGGAACGATCCCGTTAATCTTATGACCTATGTTTCCTATGTTTTTCGCGCTCATTTCGGGTTTAGCCGTCGTCGTGCCGAGAAACTGATGCTCCAGGTGCACAATAATGGCAAGGCTGTTGTGTTCACCGGTAGTCGTGAGGATGCGGAAAAGCATACTCAGGCCATGCACGCGTGGGGTTTGATGGCGAGCTTTGAAAAGGCGGAGAACTAATTTATGGCGCAGGGTTTTCGACATACACCGCATGGCTATGCCGCTCGATTTGAGAAGGCTGAATTTGATCTTATTCGAGATCTAGCCGAAGACGTGATTGCTCTTCTGGAATCTCCGGATTCGGAAAATCATGATCCTCTTGAAGCTCTCATCGGTATTGTCGAGAATCCCAGCATCCCAGACGATCCAGCGGTGGCACGAGTACTGCCTGCAGGAAGTAGCGATCCTGAGGCGGCGCTGGAATATCGCCGGTACACCGAACAGGATTTGCGCGCCACGAAGGTGGCAAATCTGAGTCTCCTTGCTTTCGATATTGAAGCGGGAGACATTGTGCTTAGTGATGAGCATGCGCATGCGTGGGCGTCTGCACTTAACGATATCCGTTTAGTTTTGGGAAGCCGTTTAGACATTATTGATGAAGAACGTGCAGACCAGGTGCACCATCTCACGGACTGGTCAAAGGTTGAGAACGACGACGATTATTTGGCGGTCGTGTACAATTTCGTGACCTGGGTACAGGACTCGCTTATGGTTGCGATGCTTGATTCGATGGAAACCCCGCAGTCTTAGAAACGTGCTGATCAGAGACAAGATAAGCGCATCGCACGATGCCTTCCAGATTAACGAATCCAGTACCGCATGCGATATGAAACATCACTGCCCGAACCTTGATGTGGCCCATCCTATAGGGTGGTTTAGGACTCAGAGACGGCTATCTAGAACAGGACAGTATCTGTAACACCTTAGAATGAAAATAAAGTACATCATATGCTGAAGGAAAACAGGTAAAGTTCGTGAGCGATAACTTAGATACCTCAAATCCATATCGTACCCGCACCCCGTGGGGAACCCCCGCGCCACCGGCTGGTCCAACATCAAGCGCACCCATCGGAGTTTTTGACTCCGGGGTGGGTGGTCTGACCGTTGCGCGCGCTATTATGGATCAGTTGCCGCATGAGCGCATTATTTATGTAGGCGACACCGCTCATGGACCCTACGGCCCGCTCAAAATTGCCGAGGTTCGTGCTAATGCCCTGCGCATTATGGACGAGCTTGTTGATTCCGGTGTAAAAATGCTGGTTATTGCGTGCAATACAGCATCCGCCGCCGTGCTTCGGGACGCACGCGAACGCTACACCCGCCATTACGGTATTCCCGTGATTGAGGTAATTCAGCCTGCCGCGCGTCGAGCACTAGCCGCGACCCGCAACCGTAAGATTGGGGTTATCGCCACAGAGGCAACGGTAACCTCACGCGCTTACGAAGATACATTTGCGATTACCCCGAACCTTATGGTGCAGTCTGTCGCATGTCCTCGATTCGTCGAGTTCGTGGAGAAGGGCGTGACATCCGGACCCGAACTTTTGCGTACTGCCGAAGAATATCTGCAGCCCCTTAAAGATTCGGGAGTAGACACGCTGGTACTTGGCTGCACTCACTACCCTTTGCTGACGGGCATTATTTCCTACATCATGGGGGAGGGCATAACTCTTGTGTCTTCGGCAGATGAGACCGCCAAAGACGTTTATCGGGCACTTCTTACCGATAATATTGAGAACCCTGACCTTGAAACGAATCCGCATCATGAATTCTTAGCGACCGGCGAATCTGAGACTTTCGAGAACCTAGCGCGCAGGTTCTTGGGCCCAGAAGTTCACAATGTGCGGCACACGGCATCTGTGGCAGAACGATTCCCCACAGGCTCTTTGGCGGCTCTTCCCGCACCAGCAGGCAGCGAAAAGGCCACTACGAAAGACTTCAACTCCGAAGAAGCCTCAGGACTGCCTTCCGTCACGATCGACTCAAGTCTTGCTGCTTTCACACACACCGAATAGGAAACACCCCGTATGCGCTTGACGATTATCGGCTGTACCGGCTCGTTTCCCGGACCAAATTCTCCGGCGAGCTGTTATCTGCTCTCAGCAACCGACTATGCTGGGACGCACGTGGCGTGTGCTCATGGATATGGGCAACGGCTCACTAGGTGTACTTCAACGGTACATTGACCTGGCTGAGATTGACGCTATCCTGATATCGCATCTTCACCCTGACCACTGCATTGACCTCTCCGGTTTGCATGTCGCCGTGAAATGGGATCCCCGAGGCTGGCCCAAAGGTAGGATTCCTCTCTACGGGCCTGCTGCCATTAACGAATATCTTTCGGCAACGCACGGGCTTGACCCAGACCCGGGCATGAGTACCGAGTTTGAATATCATACTTGGGACGAAGGACATAAAGTCGAAATCGGTCCTTTCACGGTTGAGCCCTTTAGGGTGCTCCACCCCGCTAAAGATCCTTACGCGCTACGTATTACCTGCAATAGCCGGGACGGCAGAACACTTTTTGCCTACTCCGGTGATACCGACACATGCGATGGGCTCATCAAAGCTGCCCGTGGTGCCGATCTTTTCCTGTGCGAGGCGGCATATCAAGAAGGACGTGACGATGCGTTGCGTGGTATTCATCTGACCGGTAAGCGCGCCGGTGAAGCAGCTCAAGAAGCCGGGGTACGCAACCTTTTGTTAACGCACCTGCCAGTGTGGAATGACCCCGATATCGCCCGTGCCGAGGCACAAAGTGCATTCGACGGGCCGGTAGGCGTCGCCGAGGTTGCAGCAAGCTATCGCGTGCATCCTAGGCCAGCGCCCACGCATCCGCCAACCTCAACCCTGAACGTTATCGAACTGCTCGATCCACCCATGTCAAACATATCTCTTCCCCCGGAAGAAGAGTAGGAGAACTATGACTTTTGTAGCCCGTGCCGATGGTCGTGCCCTCAACGAACTGCGCCCCATCATCATCACTCGTGGGTGGTCAAACCAAGCCGAAGGGTCTGCGCTGGTAGAGTTCGGCGATACCCGGGTGCTGTGCACCGCATCCTTCACGGAAGGGGTACCACGCTGGCTCAAAGGTGAAGGAAAGGGCTGGGTAACCGCAGAGTACGCCATGCTTCCGCGCGCTACAGGCACCCGGTCTTCGCGTGAATCCGTCAAGGGAAAGATTGGCGGTCGTACACACGAAATTTCCCGTCTTATTGGGCGATCCCTGCGTGCCATTATCGATATGAACGCGTTGGGAGAAAATACCATTGTTCTGGATTGCGATGTTCTTCAGGCAGATGGCGGAACACGTACCGCTTCGATCACGGGTGCCTATGTAGCGCTCGCCGATTCTATCGCGTGGGCACAGCGTAATGGTCTGCTTTCACCCAGTGCTAAGCCTTTGAAAGACTCTGTGTCAGCTATTTCCGTGGGTATTATCGACGGTGCTCCCATGCTTGATTTGCCCTATACCGAGGATGTGCGCGCTGAAACTGATATGAATGTGGTCGTGACTGGTTCCGGGAAATTTGTGGAGGTTCAGGGTACGGCAGAGGGTGCACCGTTTGACCGTGATGAGCTGAATGCTTTGCTCGATCTTGCTTTAGAAGGCACCGCCGAACTTGCTCGGATACAGCGTGAATCTCTTGAAGAGGGGTAATACTTTTATGGTTAAGGTTGTCTTAGCGAGTCGCAATCAAGGTAAGCTGCGCGAACTTCGCGAAATTTTGCGTAACCGTATTGTTGGGCTGAACGTGGATACCGATGTGGTCGACGCCGCCAGCATCAATGCCCCCGATGTTCCAGAGACCGGGGTAACATTTGCCGAGAATTCATTGCTCAAGGCACGTGCCGTGGCAGAATCTACAGGGTGTATCGCTATTGCCGATGATTCGGGTCTTTCCGTTGAGGTTCTTCACGGCGCTCCCGGCATTTTTCGGCGCGCTGGGCAGGGGAGCATGGGGACGATACCGCGAATCTCACCCTGCTGTTGAAACAACTTTGTGATATCAGCGATGAACACCGTGCCGCTAAATTCTGCTGTGCCGCCTCTCTAGCCGTTCCTTCAGCGCTCGGTGGGTATGAAGCAGTTGAGTACGGCGAGCTTCCTGGAACGCTTTTGCACGCACCGCAGGGGAACGGCGGGTTTGGGTATGATCCTATTATGATGCCGGTGGAGCTTAATGGTGACAACGCGCTTTATGATGGAGCCTATGCGGACCAGTCGTGTGCCCAGATCCCGGCGGAGATCAAAAATTCAATAAGTCACCGGGCGCGTGCCTTTGAAGCATTAGTTCCGCATCTGCAGCAAGCTCTTGAGCATCAATAATCATGCGTCCTATGAGGTAGACGCATGATCGGAGTGTTTTAGCTCATCAATCGGGTATGTACGACATCTTCTGAAGAAAGAACGTTGCGGTCATCTCTTTCTCAGCTTCGACCGTGAAGATCGTATAAAACGATTCTGGTACAAGGCACAATGGTAAGTAATATATACGGCAACAGATATGCTTTGAGGCCCTGATGATTGTTCTCTTTGCTGTAATGATTATTCTGCTGATTCCCGCGCTGTGGGCATACTCTTATATCTGGCGCGGGCTCAATCGGCGTGTTATCGCCGCTGTTAAAGTAGTTGATCCAGTGATAACTCTCGGGCCCTATGCCATGGGATGCTGGGGGCTCTTAACAGCATGGGTGGGCATCAATATCTGGGCGACAGGTACCGCAGCACTGGTTGGAAGTATCGTAACTCTGAGCGGCGCAGCTTTATGCTTTCTCTGGGCAGGGTTTTGGGTCTTGATGCACTGTTTGGGCGGGCAAACCCCTGGTAAACGGCCCCTTTGGTGGCGCGAAGCAGTTGCCGCAAAATACGCGTGGCGCAATCTGGAAAGGATGCCCGCCTACTTCGGTGGACGCACCAGCATTCTTCCGGTGCAGAACCCGCGCATCGTCAAACCCTATTCAGGATCATGGACTCGACCAGTGGGAGCAACTCTGGAAGGTTATCTGCCGGATGGAAAATCTCGTGAGGGTTTTGACGAATATGGGCGGCCTATGCCCCGTATGTACCCTGTAGGACCGGAACCAACTATTTTTGAAGTTGCACGCTGGGGCAAATCGGTAAGCGCCGATAGGTTGCTTTACACTTTTCTGCCTACAGCACCCTTTGAACGGTTACGTTTGGCCGGTACTATTCGCGGTCCGTTCACCTTTGCGGGAGAAGTCCCTCATGGAGCCGTCACCAAATGGCCGCGTCGTTCCGGCGCAAACCGCGCTTTTGGGAACTACGCCAAGCTGGGGGACATCACGGAACGTCGGGTAGAGCTCTTGATTGACCACCGTCTTATCGCGGCTTTGCAGACAACCCGTGAATGCTATGAGCGCCGACATAGCTGGATGCTCGCGTTCACCGATATTATGCCCGATGATCTTCTTTATTCCACGACCGACGATGGGTTCTTGCAGATTACCTTCGGTACCGTCGCTGAAGGATACGAGAAACCGTGGATTTTTACCTCGACGCAGAAAGATACCCCACGACTTCGCCGTCAAGTAGCGCGCGCCATGCGTGTGCGTAAGATCCTGAAACAGACAAGCGCCGAGCTGATGGACTGGTATTTTGTGCCTAAGATTAGCGAATTTCCGCACGGTCCTGTGACTAACGAACTGCCGGAAGAGTTCTATTTCTCGTCCAATATTATGGTGACTAATAGGCATGAAAGCTCGGCGCGGGCGACCGGCGAAACGCATTAGAAACTTCAAGGGTACGACTTCCTTCGTGAAGAGGAAAGCCGTACCCTTGGTAATTTACTGGCGGATGTCACACCCTCGGGAATCTCGCCCTAAAGTCGTGACGTCTGGTCATCCCACAACAAGATGCCTTCAAGCCCTTTGAGTTTTTCTTCGTGGGCACGTCCGTGGTGACCGCAGAAGAACAGTTCGCCCCCGGAAGGCAAGACCGCACGAATATATGCCTGAGAACCACACACATCGCAACGATCGTGGGAATTTCAACGTACGCGAATCAACAGATTCGAGAGTTGCATGAGCATTCACTGAAAATCTCCCTTACTGAAGTTCTCATAGGTTCCTAGAATTGTCGTAACTCTATCCAACCACACATACCCTCGGTGCCATACCTTCGCCCTGACCCTTTCGCTCTCAGCGTCCAGGATGGACTACACATGAAATGTCCGTGACAAGAGTGAACACAAGTTACCTGCGGTGCACGATAGAATAGACTTACGAAGAAAACCATTTCGAAAGGGAACATCTTGGCTGCATCGAACTATACTGCCCGACACCTCTCGGTTCTCGAAGGTCTTGAAGCGGTGCGTAAGCGCCCGGGCATGTATATTGGTTCGACCGATTCCCGCGGTCTTATGCACTGCCTCTGGGAGATTATTGATAACTCTGTTGATGAGGCTCTTGCCGGTTACGGACAGTCAATTCAGATCATTCTCTACCGAGACGGTTCCGTTGAAGTACAGGACGACGGTCGCGGTATCCCTACCGATGTTGAGCCTCGAACCGGGCTTTCCGGGTTAGAGGTGGTTTTCACGAAACTCCATGCTGGCGGCAAATTTGGCGGCGGATCGTACACGGCATCGGGCGGTCTGCACGGTGTGGGCGCCTCGGTGGTGAACGCGCTTTCATCACGTCTTGACGTTCAGGTAGATCGCGGGTCAAAAACCTATCAAATGTCCTTTCGACATGGGCTACCGGGCGTGTTCGATTCCGGGCGCACTCCTAAGCCTGAAGACTCTTTTACTCCTGCAGATGAGAAACATCCTGCGCTTCAGATCGTAGGGCGCGCCAAGCGTGGTGTAACTGGAACCAGAGTACGGTATTGGGCTGATCCGCAGATTTACCCCGGATGCGCGTTTTAGCTACGAGGATTTGGTGGCACGTGCCCGCCAAACTTCATTCCTTATTCCCGGGCTGCGCATTGCTATTCGAGACGAGCGTCGCATCCCTGGAACTCCGGGTGAGTTTGGCCCTTACGAAGAGGTCTTTCAGCATGACGGCGGCATTAGCGAATTTGTTGAATTCCTGGCCCATGACTCTGCCGTGACCGATATTTGGCGTTTTAGCGGCAGAGGCTCTTTTACGGAAACCGTACCCGTTCTAGGCTCGGATGGGCGCTCTAAACTCACCGAAGTTGACCGTGAGTGTGAGGTTGATATTGCCCTGCGCTGGGGCATTGGTTACGAGACGACAATCCGCAGCTTCGTCAATATTATTGCCACACCCAAAGGCGGCACCCACGCCACGGGGTTTGAACAAGGACTTCTCAAAACATTCCGCAAGCATCTTGCCGACAACGCTCGAAAGGTTTAAGGTTGGCAGCGACAAGATCGAGAAAGACGATGCGCTCGCCGGTCTTACCGCCGTGCTGACGGTGCGTCTTGCGGAGCCTCAATTCGAGGGGCAGACAAAGGAAATTCTGGGAACGCCGGCTGTGCGGCAGATCGTCTCTAAAGTAGTTGGTGATCAGCTCAAGGCTCGGCTGAACTCTACGGCACGCGCCGAGAAAGCGCAGGCTACAGCCCTGTGCGAGAAGGTCGTATCTGAGATGAAAACCCGCATCTCAGCGCGCATTCACAAGGAAACTCAGAGGCGCAAAACTGCCTTGGAATCTTCCTCAATGCCAACAAAACTTGTGGACTGCCGCTCAACAAACGTAGAGCATTCTGAGCTGTTTATTGTGGAGGGTGACTCTGCATTGGGTACCGCCCGCTTGGCGCGTTCCTCGGCCTATCAGGCGCTTCTACCGATTCGCGGCAAGATTCTGAACACTCAGCGTGCCTCGGTAACAGATATGCTGGCGAACGCCGAATGCGCGGCCCTAATCCAGGTAATTGGTGCCGGTTCTGGGCGTACATTCGAGCTGGAGGCGGCACGCTACAGCAAAGTCATCATGATGACCGATGCCGATGTTGACGGTGCTCATATTCGTACCCTGCTTCTTACTCTCATGTACCGGTATATGCGCCCGCTCATCGAAGACGGTCGTGTATATGCGGCTGTACCACCGCTGCATCGTGTAGAGGTTATTAACCGAGGTAAACCGAACGAGATGGTGTATACCTATTCAGAACGTCAGCTGCATGAACTGCTGGGCCAGCTGCAGGCTGAGGGTAAGGGCTATAAAGAGCCCATTCAGCGCTATAAAGGTTTGGGTGAGATGGATGCCGACCAACTTGCCGAAACTACGATGGATCCCCGGCATCGTATGCTACGCCGCATCCGAATTGAAGACGCGGAGGCAGCTGAGCAGGCTTTCTCGCTCCTGATGGAGCGGAGGTTGCTCCGCGTAAGGAATTTATTATTGCTGGTGCGCATCAGCTCGATCAGGACAATATTGATGTTTAGTTTGCACCTGTGAACAATCTGACACAGGGGAGTTGAAACCTCTTTTTGACAGATTTTTGACGCTGCAAGTATTGGTGATTATACTCACTGTGTCCTTCTTCATAAATCATGCATGACTATAAGAAAAAGGTGTCTCTCCTCATAATTTGGGGAGTCACCTTAGTACGTGTAAATTGCTGACCTTCGATTTCTTGGAAAGTTTTAGGAAAGGCATCACCAAGGCGTGATGCTTATCTTGAAGTTTCTCCCAATATCTACGGGTCAAAGCGCATAAAAATCAATAATTGTGTTAACTACCTTTATAGGTTCGTCAAGCCATGCACACCTGAGTGTAAAACTTGCCTGGTTCATGCCGTTTTTAAAACGCGTTACCTTACCTATGTAAGACATCCTGAGATATGTGCACCTGACTTCCGGAGGTGTGCTACGCTCCCGGGCGTGTCTGCCAACAGTAGACTTTACACATTTTAGAAAAGGATCATGTACATGGATCCCCTTGACATTGGGCGGTGGCAGTTCGGTATCACGACCGTCTACCACTTCTTTATGGTGCCCCTAACCCTCGGCTTGGGTATGGTCGTCACCTTCCTGTACCTGCGCTATATCTTCACGAAAAAAGACGAATACAAACGTATGACGAAGTTCTGGGGAAAGCTCTACCTCATCAACTTCGCAATGGGTGTGGCAACCGGTTTAGTGCAGGAATTCCAGTTTGGTATGGCCTGGAGTGAATACTCGCGTTTTGTGGGTGACGTCTTTGGTGCGCCGCTAGCTATGGAAGGTCTTTTTGCCTTCTTTTATCGAATCAACCTTCCTGGGGCTTTGGATCTTTGGATGGGACAAACTCAAGCCCAAAGTTCATGCCCTATGCCTCTTCATGGCGGTTCTCGGTTCTTGGGTATCCGCATACTTTATTCTGGTGGCAAACTCCTGGATGCAGCATCCGGTAGGCGTTGAAATGGTCGATGGCCGTCCCCGCATGACTGATATTTGGGCTGTTCTCACAAATAACACCGCGCTTCTTACCTTCCCCCACGTGATCTTTCGGCGCCATTCAGGTCGCCGGTGGATTCCTGGTCGGTATTTCCTGGTATAAGCTCTGGCGCCGACGCCGTGACGGCATTGACATTGTAGAGGATGGCAAGGTTGTAGTAGGAGATGCCGAAGTTGGCGGTCGTGATAAGACCGACTACAAGGTTTGGTTCCGTTCCCTGCGCATCGGCGCGATTGTGGGTCTCATCGGGTTCTCTGGTGTGGCTCTTAGCGGTCACGCTCAAGCTCAGCTCATGATTCATCAGCAGCCCCTTAAGATGGCGGCTGCCGAGGCGGCATGCCATGACGGCACCGGTTTCTCGGTTCTTTCTATATCTTCTCTGGGGTCTCAAGACTGCGATAAGGTGCAGGCAGTGCTTGAGGTTCCCGGTGCACTCTCATTCCTGGCCCACGAAGATTTCACCACCGAGGTCAAGGGTGTGAAAACCCTCATGCCTGAATACGAAGCTAAATACGGTACGCATCTGGCGGATAACCCCCTCTACGGTGAGCGTGCCGGGCAGAAGATCAACTATTTGCCCCTTATGGAAGTCACCTACTACGGATTCCGCGGCATGATCACGCTTGGTGGTATTGGTGCGCTTTCATACGTCTATGTATTGTGGGTTACCCGCAAGAAGGGAACCGGTACTGTTCCCGAAGCCAAGTGGCTGAAAACCCTGGCTTTGTGGGGAATTTGGGCTCCCTTCTTCGGCAACGCCCTCGGCTGGATCTTCACCGAAATGGGACGCCAGCCCTTCGTGGTGGCGCCCAACCCTGAGGGTGACCCGTCCATCCTCATGTTCACGGCAGCAGCGGTTTCTCCGGGCGTGAGCGGTGAAGAAATCCTGTTCTCGCTTATCGCTCTAGGAGCGGTATACGGCATCCTGATGGTGGTCGAAATTTACCTGCTGACTAAATATATAAAGGCTGGCGTGGTAGCCGCTATGCCCGAACTCGTGCGTTCTGAACACGAGCAGGACGGTGAAAAGAGCGGTCACGATAAGCGCGATGTCTTGGAGTTCGCCTACTAGGCGGGTAAGGATCTCAACGATGACCTTCGACTTTAATATCTTTGCCGGGCAGCCACTGCTGCCAACCATCTGGTTCGTCGCTATCGGTATTTTCTGGATTGGCTACCTTATCCTCGACAGTTTCGATTTGGGCGTAGGTATGCTCATGAGCGTCTTCGCCAAAAACGAGAAAGAGCGACGCCTGCTTCTGAACACGATCGGTCCCGTATGGGATGGTAACGAAGTTTGGCTCGTTACCGGTGGTGCTGCCACCTTTGCGGCGTTCCCGTTATGGTACGCATCCCTCTTCTCGGCACTATACATTCCGTTAACGTTCGTGTTGCTAGCACTGATCTTCCGCGTGATCGCTATTGAGTATCGCGGCAAGAAAAACGATGAACGATGGATTCGCGGTTGGACTATCGCTCTCTCGCTATCATCATTCTTTATCGCTTTACTGGTAGGTGCGCTTCTTGCGCTGACCTCCATCGGCTTACCAATTAATGCCAACGGTGACCGTGTAGGCGGTGCCTTCGCCTGGGCCTCCTGGCCCGTGCTTCTAGGCGGCCTCTCTCTTGTGGGGTTTGCCCTCGTGCAGGGACTTGCTTTTGTTGCCTTGAAAACCGATGGAGATATACGCCACCGTGCACGCACCGTCCTGGTGCGTTGGCTTCCGCTTCTGCTCTTGCCTATCGTGCTCTGGGTACTGTACATGCAGGTTACAACCGGTAACGGTATTTCCTGGCTATGCACTATTCTTGCCGTATTTGCAGTGCTCTTCGCGTGGATAAGCGCCCGAAGCTCACGCGAAGGCCGTGCCTTCGCAGGTCTGAGCCTCTTCATGGCTTTTGGTGCGCTGGCGATTTTCACCGCTCTTTTCCCCAACGTACTACCTTCAACCTTGGACGCGGCTCATTCGCTCACCATTGCAAACGCCTCAAGCTCGGAGTACACACTCGGAGTTATGAGCGTTGTGAGTGGATTTGGATTGCCCGTTATTATCGTGTACCAAAGTCTGGACATACTGGGTGTTCCGCAAGCGTTTGCGCGTTGAAAATATCCCCGATGCCCACGATGCTAGCGAGCTGGTGACGCACCCGAACAGGGCGTCATAGCCAAGAATGTACCCGGTAATCGGGAGGGTACAGAAGTATTTCCGGTGCTTTCAGCAACATATGAAGGCACCGGAAATACTTTAAAACCGAAAGCAGACAAGCCCGCCACCAGTGTCTAAACTAGGAAACACACCGGAGAAAATATCCACACTCACTTTAGCGGTAGGGAAGGAACGAGACGTGAGCCCACGCGCCAATAAAACACAGCGCAACAACGATAAACGTCCTCCGCTAGGACCAGACGCCCGTAAAAACCTAGGGGTTTTCGGGCTTATCACCGGGATACACACACTGGCAACCATGATCTTCAGCGCGGCGCTCGCATCCCTCATTGCCCGAGCAGCCCACGCCGGATTTACTGCGCTCACCGCCGAGCACGAGCATCTAAAGGACCGCCAGCGATCCAGAAACCTATCGCGCTCTCATCGAATTCTCGGGTGACTCACAGGCGAAACTCGACAGTACCAATGGATGGCTTCTAGGACTAGGCAATCTTCTTGGCACCGGAAACGCCATAACGTGGGGGCTAATCGTCACGGCGCTGATAGCGCTTGCTGCACGTGCAGGCGCCGATTACGCGCTGTCCGTAAGTGCTCAGCGTGCAGCCGTAGGAGCCAAAGCAAGTATCCGCCAAAAACTTGTGCACCGTGTCTTAGCCACAGGAGGGGCAGACACCCCTGAAGGTACAGGCGCAACCGCCGTTCTGCTGGCGCGGGGGCTGAACGCTCTCGATGATTACTACACTAAAACCCTAACCGCCTTTGTCTCGGTCGCCGTAGTGCCCGTTCTGCTGTGGTTTATTGTGCTCTCATTGGATATCACAAGTGCCCTCGTGCTGGCGTGCACCCTGCCGCTTATTCCCGATCTTCATGATACTTATCGGTAAAACCACACGTGAAGATACAGCCGCCGCTCAAGCCGAGCTGCACCGTCTATCAGACCATATTCTTGAACTCATCCGTGGGCTGCCCGTACTGATCGGGCTGGGGCGTGAACGTGCACAAACTCGTGCCCTTAGGAAGCTGGGTGAACAATACCGCGAACGTACCATGCAGACGCTTCGCAGCGCATTTATGTCTTCGCTCGCTTTAGAACTTATCACGACCATCTCGGTGGCGCTGATCGCCGTGCTCATTGGCGTGCGCCTGGTACAGGGTACACTCGGACTCGATACCGCAATCCTTGTACTCCTGCTGGCTCCCTGAATGCTACCAGCCTTTGCGTGATGTCAGGTGCAGCCTACCACCAATCTGAAGACGGCATAGCCGCACTTCGATCTGCACGTACAGTCCTTGACACTCCCTGTACCAGAAGCCTCTGTGAGCGCTATCCTGCGAAAAGACATCGATCGATCTCGAAACACCCGAGCACCTTGCGATTGAGAACCTCTCGGTCACATACCCCGGACGTACACAGATCTTAGACTCAGTAAACCTGAATATTCCACGTACTTCGAAGCGCCCAAGCGCGGTAGGAAAACAGCGCGGAGCGTTAGTAGGCATTCTGGGAGCATCAGGATGCGGTAAATCAACGCTCCTCGGAGTGCTTTCTGGGAGCGTCCGCGACGGACTGGTACCAACCGGCGCATCCGAACCGATTAAAGTAACTGGCCGCATTATAGGTGCTGGAAACACCCTGAGTATTCCGCAGAATCCTATTTTCGCCGCCCCCACGGTCCTGCACGAGATGGCGCTCTATGCCTTCAGCGCCGATCGCAGCGAAGAGGACTATGCGGCTAAACTTCTCACGGGGAAACACAGATACGCCCCTCAGATCGTGAACGCCTAGAGAACTATCTGCGGAAGCTCGGGCTCGAAAACCTGAGCGAACTCAGCCCCGAATCGCTCAGCGCGGGTCAAGCGCGCAGGTTGGCATGCGCCCGCATCTTAGCTCGCATTGATGCCCTCCACCGTGCAGCCGATCACCATCAAAATCTCCAGATTACCGTTCTAGTAGATGAACCTACCGCCCACCTGGATGCACACGCCGCCCACCTGGTAACTCAGGCCCTGGACGCACTCGCAGAACGCGGAGTAACCGTTCTAATCGTGACCCATGAAACGGAACTTACCGAGTACTGCGATAGCGTGGTGCGGGCATCAGCAGTAGTCGAGGGAGCGCATGCGAAACCATCGCATGAACAGGTGTATCGGTGGAGCATCGTCCAGAATGAGGCGCCCAAGATTATCCCCGCTGCAGCCCCGCATAAGCAGGACTCAGCCGATACCTTTGCTGAGCATGGCCCAACGTTACACAACGCTCCTGAAAAGATGGTTCGAGAAAACACAGAACATACTGTTGGAGTCATGAAAACCCTCAAAACACTGCGGAATCTTACGGGGCTGGGCATATTACAGGGGCTGCCGCCGGTAATTCTTGCCGCCCTCACCTCCCTTGCCGCAATTTCTCTGACCGCGCTCTCAGGATGGCTTATCGTGCGTGCAGCCGAAGGTCCAGCCATGATGTTCCTTATGGTAGCTATCGTTGGTGTGCGCTTCTTTGGGCTAGGGCGTGCCTGTGCTCGATATGCCGAGCGTTTACTTACCCACGCTAAAGTCTTGACCGCAGCGAATACTCTGCGTGTGCGCGCCTGGACCGGGGCCTATCTTAATGTTGGCAGCGTGCGGGCCCTGCTTCGCGGCGACGCCCTGCTGGAAAGGCTTATTGGCGGCATAGATGAGCTGCGCGACAGTATTCCGCGTGTTCTTATTCCACCCGCTGCACATGTGCTTGTGATGTTAACAGCGCTAATAACCACCATTGTTGTGCTACCTCAGGCTATTGTGCCCGTAGCGCTCGCAGCTTTGATAACAACAATTTTTGTGCCATGGGCTGTTACGCGCGCGGACGCTCACGCTGAGGAAACCACACGAGAAAGTACAGCTGAGCTTCTGCGTTTAGGCACCGGTGCGCTGAGCGCTGCAGAAGATATTCGCGCTAACGGGGTTGCGCCGAGCATTGAGATTGCTACAACACGTTTGAATGACCGCAATGTTGCCGCATTGACTCGCACCTCGTATGCCCAAGGTCTTGGTAGGGCGCTTGTGACCCTGAGCTGGTTCGGAGCAGCACTGTGGTGCGCAATTATTGCGCATCCGTTAGCGGTATCGGGAACGGTAGGTGCTCCGGAGTCTGCCGCCGTAGTTCTCATGTGTACGGCAATGATAGAAAGTTCCGTGCAGCATATAGAAGCGGTGCGTTCGTGGTCTTCTTTTGCCACTCTGTTGGCGCAGATTGCTCCCGGTATTGCGGACGAAAATAGTGTTTCAGACCTTGAGGAACAGGATACATCTCATGCTGGGCGTGTTCGCGAACCTCAGGGGCAGGAACCTGATCTTGAACTTGTTGATGCTGCCGCTCGGTGGCCGAGCATGGACAAGCCCGTTTTTGAGCATCTTAACGCTACGGCGCATACCGGAAAGTGGACGGGAATTACCGGTCCCTCAGGTTCGGGCAAGAGCACCGTGTTGGCGACTCTTTTGGGGTTCCTGCCGTTGGAAGCTGGCGAAATTCGCTCCTACGGGAAAGCGCTGGGGAAACGATCAGCTCCGCGGGTATGCGGCATGGTGCCCGCAGGCTGCGCATATTTTTGAATCTACTCTTGAAGGTAATTTACTCTTGGCGCGCGATCGTGCTGATCGCCCGAGCGAAGAACAAATGATAAGGGTCCTGCAGCGTGTAGGTTTGGGGGAGTGGTACAGCACCCTGCCGGAAGGTCTGCACACCCGTGTTGGTGCTGGCGGTGGGTTCCTTTCGGGAGGCCAGCGGCAACGTCTTGCGGTGGCTCGTGCCCTGCTCGTGGAATCTCCGGTGCTTTTGCTGGACGAACCTACCGCGCATTTAGATTCTGAATCAGCTGCGGCGCTTATGGCTGACCTGGACACGGCAACTCGCACCAGCGGAATGGCAACTGTTTTGGTCTCGCACCGCCCCGAAGATATTGCCCGCTGCGATGCGGTTGTTACATTGGAATAGGTCTATACATGACGTTGTGAGGGGTTCAAGAAATGTTAGAACCCGTTTTAGACGTCTTGAGAAGCGTAAGCTTTTGGAAGGATGAAGCCTACGCTCTATGTACGTCAAGCTAGTTAGATTGCTTTTACCATAATCAGACAGGGAGTATCTTCGCCCCACAGGTCTGTCTCTTCAAGAGGCAAAAACCCTACAGCTTTATAGAAATTTCGGGTGCGTTGGTACGGTTCGTTGAAAAAAGATTCTCCAAGCGTCTTTACCTGTATCAGCCTGATACCACGGTTACGTGCATCTTTTTCAAATGCATTTATTAGGGAAGTGCCAATTCCGTATCCGTGAAAGGCAGTATCTACTGCCAACAAATGAATTTCTGCCTCAACCGGGTAGTGCTGGACGATAAGCATGATACCCACAATTTCGTGGGTTTCGGGATGAGTTACCGTCCACGTTTCCAGTCGTTCAGCATCATGTATGTATTTGGCATTGGACTCTTCACGTCCAAACCATTCAGGCAGGGTCTTGAGAATACGTGCCACCGCTTGAGGGTTATGAGCGGTTTGAGCTGCCGGGAGCCAGGGGATAGTCATGACTGTTTCCTTAAGAATTATGTTTTATGGACACTAAAAATAGCCGTGTTCACACTACGGGGTGTGACACGAATACGTGGAACGGAATCGTCATAAGACGATAACTAAACAGTCATAGCACGAGCATACCTGATGAATATGACGGGATGGAACTTTCAGATGCTAGGCTGAGCTTGTACGTATTTCCGCCTCAGAGAATGGAGAGCAGCATGATTGACGAAACGATGAAAACACTCACCGAAGAATTGATTTCGCGCGGTACCAGCTACGATATTGATTTTCTGCAGCGGGTGTATGCCGATGACCTAAAATTTGTGCGGATTCTACCGGATAATACCGTGCAGATTCTCTCGAAACAGGACAACATCGATTTCTTTCAAGCACTCAAAGACAGCGGCGCCGCACCCCTGAACACAGCGCACACCATACTTTTTGCCGATTCTGACGGTGAAACCGGAACTATTGTGCTCAAACGCAGGATGAGCCAGGGTGCGCAGGAGCAGGAATTCTGTTCACCATCACCTGGAAGAAACGCAGCGAAAACTGGCAGATTGTTCAAGAAATCGTGGCGGTACTGAGCAAGTAAACAGCGTGCGCCTTAAAAGCAGGTTGCGGTGATAATACCTCACCGCAACCGTTGTTGAACTATTAGGAATCTTCGTCGTTCAGATACGACTGAGCTACCTCATAGAGCTCAGGAAAATCTGGGGAAACACGTTTCCAAGCCTCAAAAGCCTGATCATTGTGCCCCATCTGCTGGTACAAAACGCCTAAATTCAGCTGTGCTCGCGCATACTGATCGGAAACACTGGCAGGTATTTTCTGATAGGTACTTAGAGCTGTGGTCAAGTTACCATGCAGGTGCAGGAGCACGGCGCTATTGAACTGTGCCATGGAATAATGCAGAACATCTATTTTAGGAACTTTGCTGTATGCCGCTAAAGCAGACTCATCTTGCTCTAAGCCTCGTGCACAGATCCGATATTGTACTGTGCTACGGCATAGGGCTGAGTCTCACTTTCGGGAACCTTCTGCCATGCCTTAATGGCCTGCTCATGCTGGCCTTGACCGTCGTAGACAATGCCTATATTCACATGCGCGATGGCGTATTGATCGGGAACACTTTCAGGTACTTTCTCCCACGCTTCACATGCCTGATCGAGCAGACCCTGTTCGTAGTATTGTGCGCCAAGATCTACCTGTTCCTGGGCGTAGCGTTGCATCTCTGCATGAGGCTGATCGACCATGATTTCCTTTCCTGCACCAGGTGTTGATGAGCACCTATTTTGCCGGGGCTTACCCTCAAGCAAAAACTGTTTTCTCTAACTATACGGGAAGGAGCCTCAGCGCGAAGATAAGCGCATCCTTCATATCCTAACCACCGAAGGGATTCAGGCTAGGCGCAGCGTTTAGGCGGCAACAGATTTCTTCATCAGGATATCTGTCTGCTGGTCGTTACCCAGCTGAAAAATATGCGTACCAAAGGCGATAAACCCGTTTTTCTCATAGAAGCGCAGGGCTCGATGATTATGCTCCCACACCCCTAGCCACACGTAGCTTGCCTTTCGGTCTTCTGCCACACTCATGGCGTGATGGTAGAGGGCCTGCCCAACACCGCCTCCGTGATAGCTGCTCAACACGTAGATACGCTCAATTTCGAGCGCTTTCGCCGCCTGTGGTTCGGTTTGTGCGTGTGCAGTATTGAGCTTGAGGTAACCCACGATGTGCCCGTTTACCTCGGCAACGTAGAAGAACGAATCAGGGTTGCTGAGCTCCCGAGCAAGCTGATCTTCTGAGAACCGTTCCGCAAGGTAGCGATCCATATCTTCGGCTTTGTTAGCCTCTGAAAATGTTTCGATGAACGTATCACGGGCAATGCCGCGCAGAATCGAAACGTCACTGACAGTGAGGGAGGTAATCCTCACGTTATCTTAGCCTTCCTGCTTTTTCCCGTTATCCTGCTTCTTCTGTTCGGAAGGGGTCTCTTGGTTTTTAGCGCTCCCGTCCTGCTGCTCGGTTTCGCCGCTATCCTTGGCTTTTTCCTGGTTCTCGGCGATGATACTCAGGTTGGTTTGTGCCATCTCATACTGCTCCGCAGCAGACTCGGGAATATTCTTCCAGACGGCAACTGCCTCGTCCGTTTCACCCAGTTTGTAGTAGGCACCGCCAATATTGAATTGGGCTTTGTAGAAGTGCTCAGAAGCATCCTTGGGAACACGTTCCCACGCCACTAGGGCATCGTCGATATTGCCCTGTTCTTCGTAGATAAGTCCGGTATTGTATTGGGCTACGGCGTAGGGTTCAGAAGCGCTCGCAGGAATACGTTCCCAAGCCTCGACTGCTTTCGTCGGTTTGCCCTGCTCCACATAGGAAGTACCGATATTGTACTGTGCCGAAGCGTAGCGTTCCGGTAAGCTCTCGGGTACACGCTCCCACGCGGCAATAGCCTGTTCTAGCTTTCCTTGGCTGTCGTACACCATACCCAGATTCATCTGCGCGGTCGCGTACTGTTCGGGAATGTCGGCAGAAACGGTCTCCCAAAGTTCGAGAGCCTGCTCTGTCTTGCCTTGATTGTAATAGGTTACGCCCAAGTTGTTGAGAGCCATCGCGTACTGGTCAGGAACGGTGCTGGGTACCTGCTGGTAGGCTTCAGATGCCTGGTCGGCTTTACCCTGCCCTTCGTAGAGCACGCCCAGGTTGTTGAGTGCTTTCGCGTATTTTGCGGGGGCTGCATCGGGGACGTTCTTGTAGGCTTCAGCGGCCTCATCCATTTTGCCCTGCTGTGCGTAGGTGGCACCCAGGTTGTATTGCGCGTGCGCATAAAGATTAGTGACATCCTTGGGAACACGCTGGTAAGCTTCAATAGCTTCATCAACGTTGTTTTGTTGCGCGTAGGTCACACCCAGGTTGAACTGCGCCATTGCGTACTGCTTTGGGGCAGCAGAGGGAATGTTCTTCCATGCTTCAAGAGCCTTATCAGTTTCGCCCTGTTTAATATAGGTAGAGGCAAGGTTATTGTGCGCCTTGGCGTACAGTTCGGGAACATCTTTGGGAATGCGGTTCCAGGCTTCGACCGCCTGCTCTACCTTGCCCTGGTCTCGGTAAACGATGCCGAGATTGTTTTGAGCTGTTGCGTAGGCTTGCGGGTTCTCGTCGGCAGAAATTGTGCCCAGGACGTCGATAGCTTTATCGAAAGCACCAGCTTTGTAGTGCTCCTTGCTCAGGTTAAGGCGCTCCTGCACGGTCATCTGCTCTAACGGGTTCTCTGCTTCGGTCACGGTGATCTCCATAGGCGGTGTCTGTAGAATTTCGGGCAGGGCATAAGATCCTGCCTGAAACGCATATATATAAGAGTAACGGTGTGCAACCTCTGTGTGAAGTTTGACGCCCCCGTAGAAAGATGAAGATTAGAATAAGTTTTTGCGGGTAGACATCATGTTTTCACGTGGAGGAAGACCCCTTGTGCAGGCTCCCTACTCCTTTACTCCTTGTTTCTAAACGGGTTCTGGGAGATACGAACCTTGTTGTCGTTTTCTCCTTTATCTAACAGGATGCGGAAGAAATCTTGGTCCTTCGCCGCACCAGGGGAGAGCCAAATTTTATCGATATGTGGCAGTACAGGCTCCTCATACTCGACGTACATCCACTGTTTTTCACGGTCGCTGTGAATCTTCTCATCACGGAACTGAGTAATATACATAATGCGGCACTCCTGCTCCTCCTGGAAAGCAATATGTTTCACCAGATACTGCAAGGGGAGAAGAATAAAACGGATGGCTTCAAGAATTTTCTGTTTTTCGTCTTTATTGAATTTATTGTATAAGTGATCTTCTGCAAATATTGATTTAAGTATAGATGAGATAGGTTTATTGTTATTATCTTTTTCGCTAAATAAATATTTTTCTACACATTCCTCTTTCTTTGAAATTAATTTATAATATTTTTCCCATTTTTCTTTCGCATCTGCGTCTTCATTGTGTTCGCGATAGAAAGTGGATTTGTCCCGTTGAGCCAGGGTCCAATACCCAGTCTCAGGGTCTAGATAAATACAGTGGTAGAGTGTGGATTTACCTATTAATTTTTTCTTATTACCACCCTCCATTTTTCTTGTTTCATTAGACTTACTCTGTTCCGATTTGCTAGATGGGCCTGTCGAGGGGTCAGCTATAAACTTTAGGTCATCTGACTGGTCACTAAAAAACTCTTTGTTGAATACTAAACTAACGCCTGTTGCTTCCCGACCATTCTCTTTTCCGTAGAGACGAAACTGGTTAAGACTGTTGTGGTTAAAAGTGAAACAACTAATGAAGGTTGCGGTGTCATTTGTATGTATAGTTTCTGAGATACCTTGCTGATCCCAATAATCATTTAGAACTAGCCCTTCCGTCGGGTCGTTGACTCCACGAATGGTACTGAGTCGGAAATTTGACGGATTCTTATTGTTTTTCTCGTCTCCAAATAGGGAAAAAGCTGTTGATGGTCGACTATAGTGTGCAACCTTCGATTCATATTCTGGGATTATCTGAAGAGATTTTAGGACTTCGTCGGTATTCTTTAGCTAAATCTATGAAGATCTTTCCCATGACTTCCAGAGGGACACTCAAGAATCTCTGATATCTCCGTTCAGCCCTTATAGTAGGAGAAGCCACTCGCATTGTCGGTACGCTTCGTGTGCTTGTTCCATCTTTTTCCTTTATCTAGTGAGTAAACCTCCGCCGAGAGACCAAGCTGTGCCTTCGACATAGGCTTCAGAGGCTGTGGCTTGGAGTCAACTGTTTGACCATGCATCGATGGCCTTTGATCCAGCTTATGTTCTGGTCGTAGTAGGCTGCTCCGAGGTTGTACTGTGCCCATGCGTAGGCTTTGGGATCGTCGCTGTGGCGAACCTTTGACCAGGCTGCGATGGCCTTTTCCGGTTTGTTCTGGTCGTTATAGACGAACCCGCGGCTGAGTTGTGCCCATGCGTAGGCTTTGGGATCGTCGCTGTGGCGAACCTTTGACCAGGCTGCGATGGCCTTTTCCGGTTTGTTCTGGTCGTTATAGACGAACCCGCGGTTGTACTGTGCTTTGGCGTAGGCTTCAGGGTCGTCGCTGTGGCGAACCTTTGACCAGGCTGCGATGGCTTGATCCGGTTTGTTCTGGTCGTTATAGGCGGCTCCGAGACTGAGTTGTGCTTTGGCGTAGGTTTCGGGGTCGTCGCTGTGGCGAACCTTTGACCAGGCTGCGATGGCCTTTTCCGGTTTGTTCTGGTCGTTATAGACGAACCCGCGGCTGAGCTGTGCCCATGCGTAGGCTTTGGGATCGTCGCTGTGGCGAACCTTTGACCAGGCTGCGATGGCCTTTTCCGGTTTGTTCTGGTCGTTATAGACGAACCCGCGGTTGTACTGTGCTTTGGCGTAGGCTTCAGGGTCGTCGCTGTGGCGAACCTTTGACCAGGCTGCGATGGCCTTTTCCGGTTTGTTCTGGTCGTTATAGGCGGCTCCGAGACTGAGTTGTGCTTTGGCGTAGGTTTCGGGGTCGTCGCTGTGGCGAACCTTTGACCAGGCTGCGATGGCCTTTTCCGGTTTGTTCTGGTCGTTATAGACGAACCCGAGGTTGAACTGTGCGCCCGCGTAGGCTTCAGGATTATCCCTAGGGCTTATTTGATGCAATCCCGCAAGAAGAGCACTGATTTGCCCCTGGACTGCTGAGCCTGAACCTTGAATAAAAGTTTCAGGTAAATCTGGTTTTTCATTAGCTTTCTGATTCTCTTGGTTACTCACGTTCTCTCCTCATAGCACGACATGAATTGAACAATATACACATAAAATGCAGGAAATTAGCGTTCTTTAGAAGTTGGTTCCTGTCCTGTCGTATGCGACTCGCGAGTTTTGCGGCGCGAGCGGTAGCGAGCACGCAATGTTTGAGCTGGAGCATGTGACAGGACGGAAACACACCATAAAATCTAGAAAACGCCGAAACCTTAGAACAACTTTTCCCCGTCAGACGCCATTTTTGCTTGCTCAGTGATAGCCGCATAGTTAGGGCCTACCGCGCCGATCGCCTGGGTAAGGGGCACACCTGAACCGTCACGTGAACCGTGCTCGGTCGGTAGGGAGCGTGCTACACCGCCCGGCGTGCCAGCCTTTGCGGGGACCAATGCCAACCCACGCCAGTGCCAGCTTCGATTCTCCCGTCAAGAAACGATGCGCCCGCACACCGCCGGTCGCGCGACCCTTCTGCGGGTACTCCGCCAGGGGAGTGACCTTCGCACTCGCCATACCATCCTGCCCATTCGTGACGGTCACAACCTCTGCGGCAGAACCCGGGGCGGTCACGCCGAGCGCAATTACCGCATCCTGTGAGCCCAGTTTAATACCGGCGATACCGCCGCCCGCGCGACCCTGCGGACGAACCTTAGCCGCATCGAAGGTCAGAAGTTTCGCCTCCTGGGTGACTAACGTTAGGGCGTTATCGTCGGAAGAGCACACAGTTGCTGCAATGACCGTATCCTTCGGCTTGAGCTTGATAACATCCCACTCCGTCTGGTTCAGCGGATACTCCGGGTTCACGCGCTTAATCACGCCGTTCGCCGTTGCCAATGCAAGTACCTCATTCAACGGCACAAGCCCCACCAGCTTCTCACCCTTTGCTAGGGCAACAACCTCAGTAGCTTTGACGCCCGTAGTCAATACGGGAGTTCCCGAAGAATCATCGAACACCACCAAATCCATGACCGACAGGCGCACCATGCGCCCCGTAGAGGTCACCGCACCAATCTCGCCCCGCGCCGTCGTAGGAACAATAGACGTGAAGACGTCATGTTTAATACGTTTGCCCGGATCAACCAAAGCCTCACGCATTGGTTTACCCACCGTGCGCCCCAGTATGCCGGATGCCGTCAGCAGCACCCAACAGGGCTCATCGGCAATTTCAAGCGCCAACCCAAGACTTTTCTTCGCCTTTGAGGCACCGTTTGAGACAGCCTCAATCGCAGACTGCATATCGTCTTTCGTCTTCAAAACGGTACGGCGATCGTTGCCGTACTTCTCGGCAACCTCGGCAAGCTCGTCAGATACCAGCTCACGCAGCGCAGAATCGGAACCCAAAATTCGCTCCAGTTCAGCGATCTCCTGGCGTAACTTATCACGCTCAGCCTCAAGCTCAATACGGGAATACTTTGTAAGCTGGCGCAGACGCAGCTCAAGAATATAGTTCGCCTGAACCTCCGTCAGATCGAAGACCGCCATCAGCTTCTCACGAGCTTGCGCGGTTTCATCCGAAGACCGAATAATCTCAATAACTTCGTCAATATCAACAATGGCAATCAGCAGACCATCCACCAAATGCAGACGATCCTTATGCTTACCCAGACGGAATTCGGTGCGGCGGCGCACCACCGACAGACGATGATCGATATACACCCGCAGAAGATCAAGCAGCCCCAAGGTCTGCGGCTGCCCATTCACCAGCGCCACATTATTAATGCCGAAGGAATCCTCCAAAGGCGTGTGCTTATATAGCGAGGCCAGCACAGCCTGCGGATTAAAACCGTTCTTAATCTCAATAACAAGGCGCAGCCCGTGTTTGCGGTCGGTCAAATCGACCACATCAGAAATACCGGTCAGTTTCTTGGCGTTAACGCCGTCCTTGATCTTTTCAATAACCTTTTCCGGACCCACCATATACGGCAGCTCAGTCACCACAATGCCCTGTTTACGGGGGGTCACCTGCTCAATAGAGACCTTGGCACGGGTCTTGAATGTGCCGCGCCCGCTTTCGTAGGCATCCTTAATACCGCTCAATCCCACAATCGTGCCGCCGCTGGGCAGATCGGGGCCGGGAATGAACTTCATAACCTCTTTGAGCGTGGCATCAGGGATGCGCAATCAAATGCCGCGTACCCGCAATAACCTCGCGCAGGTTATGCGGAGCCATGTTCGTTGCCATACCCACCGCGATGCCGGTCGTACCATTGACCAACAGGTTAGGGAACGCCGCTGGCAGCACGCCCGGCTGCATGAACTGGTTATCGTAGTTCGGCACAAAATCAACAACGTCTTCATCAAGATCCGCAGTCAGCGCCGTCGCTGCGGGGGCCATACGTGCCTCTGTGTAGCGGGCAGCCGCCGGGCCGTCGTCAAGCGAACCAAAGTTACCGTGCCCATCCACCAATGGCAGGCGCATCGCAAAAGGCTGCGCCAAACGCACCATCGCATCGTAAATAGCGGCATCGCCGTGCGGGTGCAGCTTACCCATGACCTCGCCGGTCACGCGGGCACTCTTCACATGCCCCTTATCCGGGCGCAGCCCCATCTGCTGCATCATGTAGAGGATGCGCCGCTGCACCGGTTTCAGCCCGTCGCGCGCATCTGGCAGAGCACGCGAATAAATAACCGAGTAGGAGTACTCCAAAAAGCTGGATTCCATCTCGGCAGAGACATCAATATCGACAATATTTTCGACAATATCAACCGGGTAATCTTCAACGGCGGACTTGCTGCGGCGTGCCATTTCTCTCCTTGAGGCGCACAATAATGCGCCCAATGTGGGGTGGGCGTATTCGTAATTCTATTCTACAGGTAGCTTAGAAAAATCCGCCCAAATGCCCGTCAAAGTAGCACAGGCGGTATGTAAAGCACTAAGGTATAAACTACAGTGTCTAACAACGGCACCACACATGCGCACACGAACCTGCCTTATTACCTATGACCCTAAGGAGTCTTCATGACAGCGACCGCATATGATCCGCGGGAAAAGCTCACGGCCGATATCGAGCGTGCAGGTTTCTACCCAGATCTAGTGCGTGACATCGTTGATGAAGCCCTTGCCGGTTTAGAACCAGAATCCCATTTTGTGCAGGTTGAAACGCATTTCAGCCATAATAATTTGCATCGCCATATCACGGTTTTAGTTGTTAGTGGATCTTTGCTGATTCTAGCGCATTTAGACGACCAGCACCTTGAAGAAGAAGGGCAGCAGACCGTAGCCCATGTGGGCGTTGAAGCGGTTAAGCTGAGTTCTCTGCGTGCCGTCACTATTAGTTACGGGTACGATAATCCGCAGGCATATAAGCCCGGAACGGTTCCCACCGAACTTTCGATGCAGATAGCATGGACGGGTTCGTTACACCTGGAACTGGCACCCGCTACCTGCCCCGATCCGCACTGCACCGCAGATCACGGGTACAGTGGTGACGCCAGCCGAGAAGATTTAGCATTGCGCGTCTCGGCAACAGCGGACGGCCCCGAAGCTATCCTTCAAGCGCAGCAGTTCGCCCGTGCCCTCCACCGTGCACATATTCAGGTAAGCGAAAGCCGCTGATATGTCTGAATACTTCGATCACGCTGGAAATCCGGTGCCCCCGCCACCCGCCTATGGAAGCAACAGCGTAGCAGATGTTTTTGAATCGGCAGCATCATTGGTAGCGCAAAGAAGCTTACCGCGTGCTCAGCACCCATTAGATGATGAACCAGGTTTCAGCCTGGATGCAGACCCGCTCAACCTGGCACAACGACTAACTGAAGCTGGGGCTGACCCAAACGGATTCCGTAATATCTGCCTGATTATGGTCGATGGTCTGGGAGAACAATTGCTGCAAAGCTACGGATCTTATGCGCCTTATCTAAAGAAAACAGTCTCTTTAGGGGCATTGGATGCTGCATTCCCCACCACGACTGCAGCGTCGCTAGGCTCGTTGGGCACCGCCTCCGCGCCGGGGGCTCATGGGATTGCTGGCTATGAGGTTCGCAACCCCACGACGAATACCGTGATGAACCATCTTTCGGGGTGGGATAAGAATGTTGATCCGCACGCCTGGCAACCCCTGCCCACCGTTTTCGAGCGGTACTGTACCGATAGGCGCGTGGTGACGATTTCACTGGAGAAATACCGCGGGAGCGGACTCACCGAAGCAAACTTGCGCGGCGGCGAGTTTGTAGGGCGCAGCCGACTATAACGCTCGTATCACTTATGCCTGCGAACTTCTGGCCTCGCGCACACCGACCTTGATATATCTTTACTGGGGAGAGCTTGACCAAGCGGGGCATCGTTACGGTGCGGGAAGTGACGAATGGCTTGAACAACTTGAAGAACTTAACCTGGCACTGCGCCGCCTTGCCGAACGTTCCCCGGCGTGGGCTGGTATTTTCCTCACGGCCGATCACGGCATGGTAAATGTTCCGCAGGAAAACCGCATCGACTATTCGGCGACCAAAGAACTACTGGAAAATGTCGCTATGACGGCAGGGGAACCGCGAGCGGTGCAGCTCTATCTGCACGATACTTCACCGGATGCCCGTCGCCAGAGCGCACAATGTTGGGTTCGGCACTGGGGTGAGCATGCTTGGGTGCTAGATTCGCATGACCTGTATGAGCGGGGCTACTACGGCACGGTAATTCGTGATGCAGCGCGAGAACGAATTGGCGATCTGATCGTTTGCGCTCGTGATGATTATGCGCTCTACGATATGCGCCGCCAGAAGGAACGCGCACTTGCCATGGTGGGGCAGCACGGTTCGCTGACCGATGCGGAGCGTCTTATTCCTCTGCGGTATTTGCCGACCTCGTAACGTCAAGGACGACAGGCTGAATTGTCTGTGTCTTCAGGAATCCTAGTAAGAGATTACTACTATTTGCGCCCGCCGAAAAGGATATCATCCCATGCAGGGAATGCTTCGGCGCTGCTTCTTCGAAGAACTAGTCTTGTTCCCATCACGATTGCTTTGGTGATGCTCGCCTTTGGGATCCGAAGTGTGATGAGCATGCTCGGGCGTCGAAGGAGCAGAGTCGTCGCTGTCATGCTCATCAACGGATTCAACTGACTGCGGTGTATCCGGTTCAGGCTCATACACTTCCGGCTCTTCCACCACGGGAGTAACCGGGCGTACCGAGCGGGCGCGTTCGAGAAGCTCATTGAGTTTACGTTCGTCACGGCTTTCGCCCTTCAAAGAAGAGGTAGGCGCATTAACGTGTACCGGAGTCGTATGAGTAGTCACAAGCCGCTGCTGCACCGGGGCGGTTGCCTCCGGATGCTCTTCGTGCTCTTCATCTTCGCCGTCTAAAGAAGTTTTCTTAGCCGCAGCTGCCACCGCAGCCGGGCTTCCCATCAGGAAGTATGCTGCCTCATTTGATGCGTACAGCCCTTGATTAGCCGGGTTGTAGGTCCAACGAGCGGGGAACCGTACCTTTTCAGGCAGGTGGGAGCGTGCCTCGTCGGAGAGCGCAAAATCGGCTTCAACCCGCCACTGCCCGTTTTCTTTCTGCCGAGTTTCCCAATCCTGGGTGGCATCCTCAAAACCGTGCTGGTGCGCAATCTCGGCAATACGAGCCGCGAGGGTGACAGGAATTTGTCCTATGCCAGAAGCTGAATCACGTCGTCCCACTTTCACGTTTTGAGCGGCGCGAATAATGTGCGAGCGCTCCGCCACGATAGGCCACTCGTACCTGCGCACGCGCTCTGGTTCCCAGCCGGATTCTTCAGCAATTTCTTCTACGCTTGCACCCTGTCGGAAGCGAGTTTGAATATCACGCGGACCGAAAGACCCCTTAGTACCTCGCCCGCGAAGCGGCTGGATGCGTCGTGCCTTAGTGATGCTTGTGCGCAGATTCGCGTCAATTGGAAGGAGAAACCTAGTGCCGTCAGCAGACTCAAGCACCAGATTTTCACCGTCATCATGTACACCAATCAGACGCAATTCAAGCATAAGAACCTCCAAATTCATGGGTGGGGCAACACCACAACCATGCCGTTATGCCGGTTTAAAAAACATAAAGTTACCTACCAAGGGTACCGTGAGAGCCGTAAAAAACGGTAGTAAAACCCCCAAAACATCGTGAAAAAATCCTAAATTGATATCTTCCAAGAGGCCTTTATGACGGCTAAAAGTTCACTAACTGCGTCCCGATTAGACAAAATGGGTATCAATAGTGAACAATACCTGCATGCCGCCGTCGCATAACACGCCGATATGTGATGGGGTACTACCTATTTAGACCACCGTGGGCGGTAGGATTTTCAGCCCACCAAAAACGACGGAGCGTGATAGTTTGGCAACTGATTACGATGCACCCCGCAAGCAGGATGACGAACAGAACGAAGAATCCTACGAAGAGCTGAACGCGCACCGTTCGGAGATGCAGTCCGGGGCGGTGGATGAGGATGAGAATACCGCGGCAGAAAGTTTTGAGCTGCCCGGTGCAGATCTCTCCAATGAAGAGCTCAACGTAGTGGTTCTGCCCGCACAGGAAGACGAATTCACCTGCGCATCCTGCTTCCTGGTTCGTCACCGCTCGCAGATTGCGCGTGAAGAAGACGGTCTGTTGTACTGCGTAGAATGCGAAGGATAAGAAGCTAAACCATACGACTCAAGGGCGGTTTCCTCAGGGAGACCGCCCTTTTAGCTGCAAAGAAAACTAGCCGTTTAGAATCTCGGCTATTTTTTCGGGATTACGGGTTGAGGCAATCCAGTAGGGGGTTGGATCGGCAGGGTCGGTAATATCGATGCGGATTTTTGGTGTAATCCAGCCGCGAAAACACATGTATGCGCGCCCATCAAGGTCGGGACCAGCCGCAATACGGGCCTGTTCGCCACGAAATGCTTGTGTTTCACCCACATAAGCACGCTCAATACTTGCTCGCCCCACACGAACCCAATCCTGCGATATTTCAATAGTGGGTGCAGAAAAATATAAAATCCACCCGAGAAGAAGCGTAACAACGACAGCAGCAATAATACCCACCGGAATACCAATAGGAGCGCCCACCAGGTAAGATGCACCTCCGGCACACAGCGTGAGAAACCACATGCCAGGTCCAGGAGAAAGACGCTCATAATAGAGCGTATGAGGTGACGAAGAAGCCATCGTAATAGTCCTTCTAAGCTTGTTGGGTACCTGTTCAGATGGCGTCTAGAAAAATAGAGTGTGCACCATCTGGGCAGAAAATCATATTCAATATTCTAACTGAGGTTATTTTCTGCGCACTCCAGCGCCGTGCAGTACTTATGTGAAACTCCAGCGCGCTAAGGAGAGGGACAGAGATGGCGTAGCCCCCGTATGTTCGGTAGAGTGAAAGACATGATTAATCCCATTGATGTCCAGATTAAAATGCTTGATGCAGAGCTCCCAGCACCGTCTTACACCAATCCTGGTGATGCGGGCGCAGACCTGCGTTCACGAGTGGATTTTGCACTGGCGCCCGGAGAGAGAGCACTTGTACCTACCGGTATTGCTATTGCTCTTCCCGAAGGATATGTAGGGTTGGTGCATCCGCGTTCAGGGGCTCGCTACTAAACACGGCATCACAATTGTTAACGCACCGGGAACTGTCGATTCTGGGTATCGCGGTGAACTTATGGTGACGTTATTGAATACGGATCGTGCAAAGTCTTTCCAAATCAAGCGTGGTGATCGTATTGCCCAGCTTGTCATTCAGCGTTATGAACACGCTAATTTTGTGGTGGTAGAGAACCTTGACGAAACCGAACGAGGATCTCAGGGATTTGGCTCAAGCGGCTTGAAATAATCTTTTACCGCGTAATTCGGCAGATAATAGACTTTAATCGCACAAAGAAATATACAATATCTGCATACAATATGAGACGCACTAACATCTACCAGTAAGGGATATTCAGTGTTTGGTTTTGGCAAGAAAAGCTCTGACGATGAGCGTAAGAAAGCAGAAGAGAAAATTACTAAGGTTACTTCTAAAGACTCCAAGAAAGAAGATGCTGAGCTAACCAAAGCTAAGTCTAAGTCCAGCTTTAACAAGGTCGATCGTGATGATGAAGAACCCGAGGTAGTTATCTACGACCGTTCTGAAGGCCCCCACGATATTGGTGAGGTTGATGATACCGAAGAATACATCGACCTTGGTGCTCTATATATTAAGATGCTTGACGGTCTAAACCTGCGTCTTGAGATGGACGAAGGTACGGGAGCTGTAATTGCCGCAACCTGTATTCGTGCTGGTGGAACCCTCCAGATTCAGGCGTTTGCAGCGCCTCGTAGTACTGGCATATGGGATGATATTCGGCATGATCTTGCCGAGTCTGTAGCATCGCAGGGCGGAACCGCCGAAATGTATACGGGTGAGTTCGGCGCCGAGATGCTAACCCGCCTTCCCGCTACGACTGAGGACGGGAAACGAGGGGAGCGCATCGCACGATTCGTTGGCGTCGATGGCCCTCGATGGTTCTTACGCGGTGTTATTTCTGGCGAGGCCGTTCTAGGCAATGAAGAAGCTGCTGAAGCGATCGAAGAGGTCTTCCGTACCGCTATTGTCAATCGTGGCGACGACCCCCGCCCGCCACGTGAGCTATTACCCATGACGATGCCGGAACAGATATATACCTTAGACGACTCAGATGATGAAGAGCAGGAACCTGAGGAGCAGGAGAGTAGTCGAGAGACTGAAACGAAGAAAAAGAAGAACGAGGATAAACGCGAACTACGCCCAATGCCTCGTCGTGGACCCGAGATTACAGAGATTGGGTAATGCCGCGCATAGATAACAGCCGCTCTGCCCCCGGTTCGGGGACTTCTTCTCAAGTTGAGGCGGAGTACCCCGAACGTTTTCGTGTTCGCCTAGCTGGCCGTATCGATCAGGTGTGGATTCCTGCTGTTCACGATAAACCTCTCTACCAAGCAGAACTTATCGTGGCGAAATCAAAGCCGCTTCAATGGGCCAGTCCTCTAGCTCTGATTGGTATGCCCATTGTTGAGCCTCCTGGCGAAGACTTTGACGATGAGCAGGAAGACTCGCAGAATGCTGAGACCGCTATTTCTGATGGAGACCAACAACAATCGGTTCTGGGGAAGAACCCCATGACGGAGAGTTTAGAAGTGCGGTTCCCCTCACGTCCGCCGTTTTCTGTAGGAGAAAGAGTAACCCTTATTTGGCATGGGCAGCGTATGGTTCCTGGTTTATTGGCAGGGTGCCTGCTGCGGTGCTCTGGGGTTATCTCAACGCACACGTACCCGCCCGTGATGTACAACCCCCGATACGAGATTGTTCCCCAATACTTCTTAGATAAGGATCCGCGACGTGGTTAATACTCCACATGACCCTCAGCATTTGAATAACCAGTATGCCTCTGATGCCCAGAGTGCAGAGACAAACTCGATATCGGGGCAAGAGCCATTAGGTAAGAGCCTGGGTGCTTCTTTGGGCGGCAATATCCGCCGTACAGAGTCAGGTCATGTGGATGTGCTCCATGCAATTGGCGGGTGGCGTGGACTCGTAGAAACCTCTCTGCCTTCATTACTCTTCCTTATCTTCTTCACGGTCACCAAAGATTTAAACTTGGCATTAGTTATCGCGGTGGCAGCTGCAGGTATTTTTACCGTGCTGCGCCTTATACAGCGCAGTAAACTCATACCTGCGGTGTCGGGTATTGTGGGTGTTGCAATTTGTGCTTTCACTGCTTTTCGCACAGGGAACGCTGCCGACTACTATTTGCCGGGGTTTTGGACAAACGGCATTTACAGTGTTGCGTTCATAGCTTCGATTATCGTGGGTTGGCCTCTGGCGGGACTCATTTTCGGGTATATCAGAGGAGAGCAGCTTACCTGGCGACAGAAACCCGAACGTTTGAAAGCCTATAAGCTGGCAACGTGGATTATGGCGGCTGTCTTGCTGTTGCGACTTGCGATCCAAATACCGCTTTACTATATGAACGCTACCGAAGTCTTAGGCGCTATGCGCATCGTTATGGGGCTGCCTCTGTACGCGGCGGGTATCTGGCTGGCGTGGCGAGTATCTGATCCGGCTGAAACATCATAGGTAAGTGCCGCTGGGCACATATTGTTGTAGGCTCAGAAGACAAACGACCTGCGTAAGCAAAAGGACGCTATAACCCGCTCCTATATTTCGCGCGTTTCAGCTGAGAAATAGCTCGTTTTCGTTGGTTCTCTAGGAGGGGAGAGATAATCTAGGCGAAGAGCGCCCGAATCTGGTCTTCTCCGTCAAGCGTTGTGATGAAGAAAAGTTCGTCGCCACCCTCAATAACAACATCGGCGGAAGGGGCAACTGGAACGCCATCGCGCAAGATGGCGGTGAGTACCGTATCGGTTGGCCACTGCACATGGTCTATCCTGTAGCCAATCACAGGATGATCGAGCGGTACCGTATACGCCGCCAACGTCGCCCCGCCGGCCTGAAGCGTAAGCAAACGCACCACATCGCCCACCTCGACGGCTTCCTCCACGAGAGCCGTCATCAAACGCGGAGTGGAAACTGCCACATCCACGCCCCAGGCATCATCGAAAGCCACTCATTCCGGGGATTATTCACACGCGCTACAGTGCGTTGTACACCAAACTCGCTGCGGCACAGTAGAGATACCATCAGATTAACTTTGTCGTCACCGGTCGCGGCAACAATTACATCAGCGGTATTCGGGTGAACCTGGCGCAAAACAGATAGCTCACAGGCGTCACCAATATGCCAGCGCACCCCCGGCAGGTCGGTACGTTTTTTCATCTCAGGCTTGGAATCAATAATAGTGACCGTGTGCCCATTCGCCTTGAGCTCCTTAGCGATAGATGCTCCCACGGAACCGGCCCCAACAATAAGTACCTTCATGTTATAAGCTCCTTATGCTTTCGGGCGACGGCGGTCGCTGGGGTGCTGCGCCGGGTCTATCGGCTTCGCATGGAACCAATCCAGCCGCGGATCGGTACTGTACTCGACGTCTTCATCAGTACGAGGCGACCGCGAAAGAATCCGAGAGACTTCGTTAATATCATCCGTGCGCATCATAATGTGTACGGTATCTCCCTGCTGATAGGCGGTATCTGGACGTGGCAGCATGCCTTCACCGAATCGGGTAATGTAGGCGATGCGCACCCCGGCAGCACGCTCAATATCCACGAGTGCATGACCTGCCCATTGTTCATGCAGTGGAATCTCAGTAAGCATGAGCCTGCCCGATGGCTCCCGAAAATCACCCTTGAGTGCCTGCTCCGGTAACAGACGACGAAGCACCTGATCCGTTGACCACCGCACGGCGGCTACCGTGGGAATACCTAGACGCTGAAAGAATTCGGCACGATTTGGGTCGTAGACTCGGGCAACAACATTTTTTACTTTGAAAGTCTCACGCGCCACGCGGGCGGCAATAATATTTGAATTATCTCCCGAAGATACAGCAGCAAAAGCGTACGCGTCTGAAATACCCGCCTGTTTGAGCGTTTCTTGGTCAAAACCGACACCGGTCACCAACTGCCCGCTGAACCCTTTACGCAAGGGCTGGAAAGCTCGCTCATCTTGATCGATAACGGCTACCGTATGCCCCGAAGCCTCTAGAGTACGGGCAAGCATAACTCCCACACGACCAGAACCCATAATGACGAAATGGGGCATGTGCTTTCCTCCTCAACAGACGACCGGTTTTCCTGTTAAGTGTACCGAGTAAGACCACTAAACGCCCGATGACCTGCGAAACACGCGGCAAATAAAATTGAGCTTTACCCCGCAGGCGGATAGCCTTAAACCTGTGAAATATCGTTGGGAAAAAATTCGCAGCGCCTTCACCGGTAAGCCGGTAGATTCGCGTCAAGTAGCGGCCATGTCGCTGCCTAAGCGTTTTGCCCTACCCCTTTTTGGCTCTGACGGTATTTCATCTGTCGCATACGCTGCCGACGAGATTATTCTAATGCTCGCCGTTGCGGGTAACGCAGCCATTGTCTATGCCCCTTGGGTTGGGTTAGCGGTCGCCGTCGTAGGTCTTATGATCGTAGGAACCTACCGATACAACATTAATCAGGTCGCTGCCGAAGGCGATTTTGAACTAGTGCACCGGCGGTTGGGCAGTAAACCCGCCGTTATTTTGGGGGCCTCGGTACTTCTTGATTTCGTGCTTACGGTTGCCGTTTCCATGTCGTCGGCGGCAACATTCCTGGTGGCACTCTACCCAGAATTACAAGATCATCGCAGCGCCATCGCAATACTGCTCATCATTATTTGACCGTAGTGTCTCTGCGCGGTCTACAACTCATGGGAAAGATAGCACACTGGCCGCTCTATATTTTCCTCGCGATCCTAGGCGTTACGCTGTGCATTGGAATTATCAAATCCTGGATGGGTGTGCTTGCTAAAGCAGAATCGGCAAACTACTCGGTACTCCCCGAAAACGTCGATTCACAGCTGATTGGCATAGCGTTCTTCTTCTTGATCTCACGGTCTTTTTCAGCGGGTGCCGTTGCGCTCTCCGGAGTTTCTACGATCTCAAACTCCGTGCGTTTCTTCCGGCGCCCCAAAAAACATAATGCCGCCCTCACCCTCATGATTATGGGTACCATAACGGGTGTGCTTCTCGTCAGCATACTTTACATAGCCCAAGTTACCGGCGTTACTATGGTGCATGACACCACACAATATTTGTTGATTGAGGGGCCGCGCGCCGGGCGAATTCTTCCACCAGAAACCCGCGCTCTATCAGATAGCACTCGCTATCTATGATGGTGCCCCGCTCATACCTCAGCTGCTTGTTTTTGCCACCGTTGCAGTGCTGACCATAGCGTCTTTTACAGCTTTTATCGGTTTTCCGTTGAGTTCATCTGCTCTCGCTGATCGCAGGTATCTGCCAGTTCAGCTACGGAGTGTCAACTCTGTGGGCCTCTACCGTAACGGGGTTCTCCTGCTGGCTGTTATGGCAACATGTCTAACGTTGCTTTTTGGCTCGGATATTTTCTCGCTCATTCAGCTCTATCTCGTGGGTATGTTCCTCTCGATGCTGCTCACTCAGGGATCGGTAGTGAGCTACCGCATCCGAAAACTGCGCATTACACTGGCATTTACTTCGCGCCGACACCTGATCCGTGACCTAGCCGTCAGTATCATCGGGGTTATCGTGACCGCCGCTGTACTCATTACCGTTGTTGTCACTAAGTTCATGGCGGGTGCCTGGCTTTCGCTTCTTATAATCGCTACCTTGTTCGGGGGCATGATGATAACCCGTAAACACTACGATGCCGTCATCAAAGCGGCAGAAATACCATATGAAGATCTAGAAACCGCCGATCTATCCTCGCTGCCTTCACGGGTGCACGCCATTGTTTACACGAAGGACCTCAACAAACCCGTGCTTCGTGCCCTAGCCTATGCGCGCGCATCCCACCCTTCAACGCTGGAAGCTCTGACCGTTAATAACGATCAGGCCACTCTTGACGATGTGAAGACTCGCTGGGATCGCATGCGGATTCCTGTACGACTCTCGGTGATTGACTCACCCTACCGCGATACCGTCCAAGCCGTACATAACTATGTGCGCCGTATTCAGAACAATACATCGCGGGATGTTATTGCTGTTTACATTCCAGAGTTTGTTCCGGAACATTGGTGGCAGCGCCTCATTCATCCGCGAACTGTCAAACAGCTTAAGAAAGTTTTAGAGCAAGAACCTAATGTTATTCTTGTGACTGTTCCGTGGAGCATTCATGAGAATGCAATGTCCATTGATACCGAGGACATTGATACCTCCGTTCACTCCCATAAAAACGATACGATGTATCGGGGCTCAACCCACACAGAAGAAACGTGATATTCCATGAGAACCCTTGAGATTTTCTCATGCTTATGGCAGGGTTGAACGGTTATTTAAAAATAAGCGGTGTAGAATGCTTCACATCAGAATTCTGTAAGGAGAAGACGCGTGAACACCCCTGAAACCAGCACAGTACGTGACTCCGGTGCGGATAACGTTACCTCGGAGCAGGGGTACACTATAGGCGATCTAATCCAGGTAACCTGTGAGACACCCGCCCACGGAGGTGCACTCGTTGCACGTACGCACGCCGGGGTCGTTTTCGTACGGCACGGTGTAGTGGGTGAAGAAGCCCAAGTTCGGATTACCGCAATAGGCCCCAAAAACCGTTTCTACTTTGCAGATGTTGTAGCCGTTAAAGTGCCTGCACCAGTGCGCCGTAAGCATCCCTGGGCGCAGGCAGATGCCCTCAAAACCCCCGAAGAACGTCAGAAACTCACCGGCATAGCAGAGCTTCTTGGCGGGATGGAATATGGACACCTAGAACCCTCTGAACAACGGCGTTACAAAGCCGAGATCGTACGAACTCAGCTTCATCGCCTAGGCGGCATCCCTCTAGAATCACCACTCTTAACAAACCTTATCGTTGAGTCTATGCCTAATCGAGACCTCGTCGAAGGCGACCTCTCCTGGCGATCTCGTATACGGTACACCACCGCTAAAAGCATTGAAGACGGTACCACGTATTGGCGCATCGGCATGTACCCCTACCACAGCTCGCAGCCGGTACCCGTCGTTGATTTTCCCCTCGTGGCACGCGAATTACGTGATCTAGAACTTCACAAGCTCAACCTGCGGGGCGTTCGAGAACTGGAAGCAACACTGTCTTCACGCGGACGTATTCTGCTCCAATTCATGGTTGACCCCCGGTTTGAGACAACCCACGTCGCCAAAGAGATTGAAAGGCAGTGCATCCAGCTTTGGGGCGAGCTTGCTAAGCGTAAAATCTCGCTTTTCTTCACTCCCCTATAGCGGATCGAAAGCAAAACCGAGCAAGCGTTCGGGGCAGCCCAGCGTGCATAGCCCTTATCGGCGTGTGCGTCAGGGAGATATACTCCTTGGCGGTGGGTTACGTTCCGTAACCGAAGAAGTAAGTTTTGGTCCGCGAAGGTTCAGCTATCAGGTCTCCGCAGGTGGCTTCTGGCAGATTCACCGCTGTGCCCCCTCAACTCTCATGGGAACCATGTTAACCATGCTCCGCCCAACATTGGGCGAATGCGCCCTCGACCTATACGCCGGTGCTGGGCTATTTACAGCAGCGCTTGCGGATGCCGTCGGATCAGAAGGAACGGTTATCAGCGTTGAAGGTTCCCCGGTAACACACCGTGATGCGCGTTCCAACTTCGCGCCGGATGGTCCTTCCCGAAGCGATAACTCCAAGGAAACCCGTGTTGAGGTTATTCGCGGAGACGTTGCGCAAAGCCTTCAAGATCTTAAAGCAGCACATAGCCTTGGCCAGATACCTACCCCGGATGCCGTGGTACTTGACCCATCTCGTGAAGGGGCAAACCGCAAAGTTTTGGAACGCCTCAACGAACTCAAACCCGGGCGCATTCTATATGTGGCATGTGATCCTGCAGCCTTGGGACGCGATACAGCTATTTTGCGTGAACTAGGCTGGGATCTCGTACAGGTACGGGCATTTGATATGTACCCTAATACGCATCATGTTGAGACGCTCGCTCTTTTTCACCGTGCGCCTGCGCGTATTCGTCCAGCGCGTCTGTCAAAACGTCATAAGTAAATTCCCGTAGATACAGCAAAACTGTATGTACCTAAGATGGCGAACACGGTAACCATGACTTTTTTCGGCAACCTTCAAATGGGTATATATAACCCAACCCGTTAGAATTTAACTGTTAGACCTAGAGGTACATTGTTGACCTCAACTGTGCAGAAGGAGAGTGTATGTCTGCTGAGAACGAGGCGAACAAGGAATCCTCAGGGCTCTTGTCCGATATTCGTGAACCTCGGGATTTGCGCCCCTCAGCTACGAGCAGCTGCGTGAACTCGCTGAAGAGATCCGTCAGTTTATAGTAACGAATGTTTCTGCAACGGGTGGTCATTTAGGTCCCAATCTTGGCGTTGTTGAGCTGACTCTTGGTATCCACCGTATTTTTGATTCGCCCCACGATTCTATTCTCTTTGATACAGGGCATCAGTCCTATGTACACAAGCTGGTGACCGGTCGTCACGCCTTTGACACCCTGCGCCAAAAGGGCGGGTTGTCGGGGTACCCGGATCGTGGTGAGTCTGAACACGATATTATTCAGTCCTCGCACGCTTCATCATCAATTTCCTGGGCTGATGGTATTTCACGCGCCTACGCTCTCAACGGAGAACTGACCGCTATACGGTGGTTTTAATCGGTGATGGTGCGTTGACCGGAGGCATGGCCTGGGAAGCCGTGAATAATATCGCTGCCGACCGTAGTCGTAAAGTTGTTATTGTAGTCAATGACAATGGTCGATCGTATGCGCCTACTATTGGCGGTTTTGCTAACCAGCTGACGGCACTTAAGCACGAGGTGCAGCAGCAGGTTGACCGTATGCGTCTTGACCATCGATATGATCGGGCGCTTGATGCTATGCGCCGTGGTCTGCAGCGTGGTGGGCCGCTGGGGCAGATGATTTACCGGGGGCTGCACGGCATGAAGGTCGGTATTAAGGACGTGGTGGTCCCTAAGGGCATTTTTGAAGACCTCGGCATGAAATATGTTGGTCCGATTGATGGGCACGACCAAGAAGCTGTTGAGACCGCCTTGCGTGCCGCTAAGAACTACGGCGGCCCGGTGATTGTGCACGCTATTACAGAGAAAGGGCACGGCTACGCTCCGGCACGTGCGAATGATGATGATCAATTCCATGCGGTAGGAAGGATTGATCCTCTTACCGGTAAGCCTGTCTCAACCAGCACCGAAGAGTCATGGACGAGTGTTTTCGGTCGTGAGATCAAACAGATCGCGGATGAACGCGAAGACATTGTAGGCATTACCGGTGCCATGCTCATTCCTGTTGGTCTACGTGAATTCGCGCAAGCGCATCCGAACAGAGTCATTGATGTTGGTATCGCAGAACAGCACGCCGTTGCGATGAGCGCAGGCTTGGCATACGGCGGTATGCACCCTGTGGTGGCACTCTATGCAACATTCTTAAACCGTGGCTTCGACCAGCTCTTGATGGATGTTGCTCTTCACAAGGCGGGCGTGACTCTGGTTCTTGACCGCTCCGGCATTACTGGACCTGACGGCGCAAGTCACCACGGCATGTGGGACTTATCGCTTCTGCAGTTTATTCCTGGGTTAAACTTGGCCGCTCCACGCGATGCTGCGACGCTTCGTGAAGCGCTTCGTGAAGCCGTCGCTATTGATGATGCACCGACCGTTGTCAGGTACCCAAAGGGGTCGGTGGGTGAAGATATCGTTGCCCTGGAACGCCGCTCTGACGGGGTGGATGTGCTGACCCGCACCGGGCGGCCGCATCCTGAAACTGGGCAGCGCGATGTGCTGTTTGTTGCCGTTGGTGCTATGGCACGGGTAGCGCTCGAAGTGTCTGAGCGCCTTGCCGAGCAGGGCATCCATTCGACGGTGATTGATCCGCGATGGGTTATGCCGGTTCCGCATTCGGTGGTGGATTTTGCGCGAGACCACCGCATCGTTGTGACTCTCGAAGATGGTGTGCGTGCAGCGGTGTGGGTTCACGCATTCGCCAAGAGATGCGTGCGGCTGGCGTGGACACGGCGTTGAGTGAGCTCGGCTTACCGGCAGAATTTATACCGCATGCGTCACGTGAGGAAATCCTGGAAGATGTTGGTTTGTGCGCGGAAACCATTACTGCCGATATTCTCGCCCAGCTTGCGGGCGATAAGGTTCCCTTCGCACGCGAAGAAGGGCAAAAGCCTCGGCATACTCAGTAATTTTTTGTGGTGCTTGACCGAGTGCAAAAAAATAAAACGTTGGGGTGTGTAGATTTTCACACACCCCCAACATTTTTATTGACGTAAAATCTAGACGTTAAAAACTAATATACCGTCAATACCCATATGTGAAAGATATTACCCTCCAACAATGATCCTGCTGTCTTTCACCTCTGCTTTATAGGATTTTAACGGCGACTCAGCCGGACCACCTTTGACTGAGCCATCGGCGAGCGCAAACTGAGAACCATGGCAGGGGCACACAATTTGGCTGCTGTTTTGTACGTTGAGTTGGCAGCCCTGGTGGGTGCAGGTGGAGCTAAAAGCCTTGAAGACACCGTCTTCAGGTTGAGATACGATAACGGTAACACCGCCTTTGGTAAGTTTCGCCGCTTTGCCGACGGGTACCTCCGAAGCTGCCGCAATATCGGTGGGGGATTCTGGCCCGGCAGCACCGTTACCGCCCCCCTCCGCCACCACCGCTGGAACCTTCGGCACAGGCGCTTAAAGCAAGAGCCCCTGCGGTAGCTGTGGCCCCCGCTACGAGTGCATTTCGGCGCGAAAGTTTATGCTCCAGCTCCTGAACGCTCTGAGAGTTTGGCTCGTGCGCAGAAATTTCTAATTGTGCGCACGAACAGGTGCACGATGGTACTTCGTTCATCGTTCCTCCTTGAATTCTCCGGTGTGTGAAGCCGGGCTTGTGTGATGCTGAGGCGACCGTACCTGTGGGATAGCTGCGTGTCGCTCTCTTATAAATCTAGAGGATAAATCGTATGCACGCGAATAAACCGTTTTGTTGTGTGGCGCGCGCCTCCATATTTTTCTTGGGTTGAGAGATCCATGTGTTAAGGCATTAGCCAAGGTGTCGCTGGAAAACTTCATGAAGATCCGGGGCGAGGATTTCAACCTGCCACGGGCGCACATCATGCGAGCGAAGAGCCTCAAGAAGGGCCTCTTGAGAGTAAGGCTCAGGCGGATCCCAGCACAGACGCCGTATACAATCAGCGCTGATAATATTCTGTGCTGGAATATTGAGCCGCTCTGACTCCCGTTGTACTATCTTCCGCACTTCGCTAAGAATCTCTAGTGAAATAGGGCGTTTCGTTTCCCAAGCTTTGAGCGGGGGGGAGGCGCGGTTGCCGGAATGGTATAGGGTGCCGGGTCCTCACCCCGAGAAGCTGATACTATCGCACGCACCCAGCGGGGACCTTCACGTTTCAACAGTCGAGTACGGAACCCCGGAATCGCCATGATAGCTGGTACATTGCGAGGCATTTTCTGCGCAGCCTCAACAAGTGCGGCATCTGAGAGTAAAGCCTTAGAATCTATATCTTTCTTCTGCGCTAATTTATCGCGCTCGAACCAAAGATTCCGCAGGGCTGTTAGTTGCGGTACGGACCGGAGCGTGTTCCGTCCCTTCGTTTTCCTCCACCGTTCGGCTTTCTTCGCAGCAGGGTCGGCGGGCGGCAGTGAACAGAGATAGGCAAATTCCTGGCGGGCATACTCAAGTTTTCCCTGGTCTTCTAAAACCTCTTCCAAGGCATCGCGTAAATCTGCCAGTACATCAACATCAAGGCATGCGTAGTTCAGCCAAGACTCTGGCAAAGGACGTTGTGACCAGTCTTCTTGGGAGTGCTTTTTCTCAAGTTTGTATCCCAGAAGCTCTTTGACAACAGCTCCCAAGTTCACCCGTTCCAGGCCCGCTAAACGTGCACCGAGCTCGGTATCAAAGAGAAGACGCGGTCGCATTCCAAGAAGGTCCAGACTTGGAAAATCCTGGGTTGCCGCGTGAATAATCCATTCGGCATCTGCTAGAGCATCGTTGATGATCCTAAGGTCAGAGAAAGCTTCGGGATCGATCAGGTAGAGCTTATCTTCGCGTTTCAGCTGCACCAAGAAAGCCCTGATCCCGTACCGTATACCCTGTGCGCGTTCCGTATCGACTGCAACCGGGCCGGATGCAGCACGCAAAGATTCAGCAGCACGTTCAAGCGCCCTCTCCGTGTTGATAATGGAGGGGACCGGAACTGACGGGGTATTTAGCGGAATAACATCGGGAACCGTGAAATCAGCAGGTAATCCGAGCATAGGGGGGAGTTTGATAGGCTCGGTACTCGGGCTGAGACTCATCGAAAGTGGTTCCTTGAATATCCGTTTCTGATAGCTCCCTCGACGGGGCTGAAAACAATGACTCCACCATTCTACCCGTTGCCGCTGTGCGTTACATGTTTCTTCAAATATACCGAAAACCCAAGGACCGGCACCGGGCTAACAGCAGTATTGTCTCGTAAATAGCTCTAGCTTACGACTTCTGCGGTTCCAATGTGAGACAGACAGAATTGATGCAATACCGCAGATCAGTCGGAGTATCGTATCCTTCGCCTTCAAACACGTGACCCAGATGCGAATCGCAGGCGGCGCAACGTACCTCTACTCGGCGCATCCCTAACGTGGTGTCTTCCAGATACCGCACACGATCTTCGGCGAGTGGAGCGAAGAAAGAGGGCCAGCCGCAGTGCGACTCAAACTTCTCAGCAGAGCGGAAAAGCTCAGTCCCACAGGCTCGGCACGAATATACACCCTCGGTTTTCGTATCCCAGTATTCGCCGGTGAAAGCACGTTCGGTGCCTCCTTCACGCAGTACCGCGTATTCTTCGGGTTTGAGAACTTCACGCCAATTCTTCGCAATTTTACCGACACCCGGTAGTGAATTTCCCACTGCTACTCCTTCAAATCTTCTCTTATGAGCTGTCGTCGTTATAACGGTGCTGGCTCGGGTTTTGTTCCCGGTGGTACAGGTCCGTGACCCATTCGGTAACGGGCAGGTTCAAGCCTTTTAGTCGCGCCTCGTAGTTGCTGCGCTGGTGCATCCCCAAACGTTGAGCCACTGCCATCGACGCCCGGTTGCGGGCGTGAATAACAGCAAATACTTGCTGATGCCCAGCCTCCGCAAGCTCACCCATTACCTGCTGGGCGGCGCGGGTGGCGATGCCCTCACCCCAGAAAGCGCACCCAAGCCGCCAAGCCAGCTCAATCTCTCCGGCCGGACCCCAATCATTCAACCACCGGTGGGCTCCGGTGAAACCAGCCACCTCACCGTTGGCCAGCACCGTGTAGAGGCAGAAACCTTCCCGCTCGTATTCGGTGCGAGCCCGCACCACCATATCCTCATAGTGGGCGAGTGAATCTGCGGGGCGCCCCAAATACTCCATGACGCGCGTATCCCTGAACAGCGCATACCATTCGGCGGCGTCCTCCGCTGCAGGGATCCGCAGCTCAAGACACGGCTGCTCAGGCGCGAAGAGGCGCATAGTTGCCGCCAGTGAGTTTAAGCAAGTCGGCGGGGGAGAGCTCAATATCAAGCCCGCGTTTACCGCCAGAGACCAAGATAGTTTGATACTGCTCGGCGCTGGCATCCAAAAGCGTGGGGGAAGGAGTTTTCTGCCCTAACGGCGAAATACCACCCACCACATATCCAGTGCGGCGCTCGGCAACCTTCGGATCGCACATGGAGGCGCTCTTCCAACCAAGGGCGTGTGCCGCTGCTTTCAGGTTTAGCTGCCCACTCACCGGCACTACCGCCACCGCAAAATCTTTGTCATGAACAATCAGAAGCGTTTTAAATACCTGCTCAGGATTGGCGCCAAGTTTCTGCGCGGCCTCCAGCCCAAAGGAGGTTTCTCCCTCCACATGCTCATACTCACGAATCTCAAAAGGAGTCTTAGTTTCCTTCAAGAGCGCGACCGCAGCGGTGGAGGCACCTTTCTTGCCGCCTTTTATTCTTTTTAGCCATGAAGACTATTCTACGAAAACGTGAGGTGAACCCCTAAGGTATGTATCACCTTTACCTGCGTAGGGATGGGGTGCCTGCAAGCGTTAGGCTACACAACGTTTTCCAACATAGCGGGTTTCTGACTAGGAGAATTAGCCGATTCATCTTCAATTGAGATACCAAAGTCGGTGACTGTACTCAGATCGTGCTCTGTCATGGTTGTGATCCCTGCACCGCGACCAGCAGAATTGAGGATTCCAGATCCTACAATATTGCCCTGAGCATCGTAAAACCAGAGTTTATAGACCTTTCCTTCGGGTAGCGCAGGCAGATTTGTCGTTGAAACACCCGCCATGTTGTGGGAAGGGGAGTACATGACCGATACTGGCATACCGTTGACTTTACCTTGGGCCATTGAGAGGTCAGGAGCCATGCTGATTTGCTCGACGATCGACTGGTCGCCAGGTCGTGCAGCTGCCGGATGTGCTGGAGCCGAAGAGGACACCCTCGCGGCTTGAAGCTCCTGGGAGGTACGTTCTAGTTGCTGGTGCTGCGTGAAACCCCATATGCCCAGACCAGCAGCGATAATAATACTTGCCGCAGCCGTCATGCGAGATGGTGAGAATTTACCCTGAGCCCCGAACCAGCGCCGTTTAGCTCGTGCATAAGCGGAATCCTCTGAGTCTGCGATAGCTTGAGCGTTGTCTGCATTATCTGATACAAAGTAACCTTCGGAACCGGCATGATCACTCTTATGCTCGGCATTCACGTCATCTGTACCTAGCTCATTAGCTGGCTGGATTTGCTCGGTATGCGCAACCTGCGCCATTACACGAGCTTTAGCTCAGAGGGCGGCTCTTGCGGAGTGAGCGAAGTACCAAAAACCTCAGAGAGGACCGCAGCATCGGCCTTAGCATCTTCGCGTTCGTGTTTGGGGGTCCACGATTCAAACGCTATACGTTGCGTTGGTGAAAGCGTGTGGAGGGCGTAGTCGAGTTTATCGGGGAAATCTTCGGGATAGTCTTTAGTGCTCACGGGTGCCCTCCAATCGTTCACGTAGTTTCTGCATGCCAGCGCGCATGCGGGTTTTGACAGTTCCTAGAGGAATGCCCGTTTCATCGGAGATCTCGCGCTGTGATTTACCTCCGAAATATGCCATGGTGAGCAGCTGGGCTTGTTCGCGTGGAATACCAGATAGAGCATGGTGAACCTCCTCCGTATCCATAAAAGCAGCTATTGCGTCATCAACGTGATGATAAGATTCGCGATATTCCTCAAGACCGCGTGTGAAATCACGTTCTGTGGAGGCTGCAACGGAGCGCACCCGATCAACCGCACGGCGGTGAGCAATAGTTGCAGCCCACGACAACACAGTACCCCGTTCTGCACGGTATAAAGGCGCTTTTTGCCATATTTCTAGAAAAAAACTTCTTGAGTAACTTCTTCCGCATGCGTTCGGTTATGAAGAATGCGGTTAATAAGCGCGTACAGACGCGGAACAAGCGCATCGTATAGAGCTTCAAAACAATGTTCGTTTCCTGCGGCAGCACACTCCATCAACGCAGTTAAGCGCTGATATTCCTGAGGAATTTGGGTGGCTTTTTGAGCTTCTTGATACGCCGAAGTCACCTGACGATCCAAAAAAGTCATGGTCATATCATCTCACGCCCTATGATGACATTTGATTATTGTGTCGGTGATAAGCGAAGTTTAGGTATGTTTTACACCCTAGAAAATATTCCAGGGTGTAAAGCAGCATACCGGCAAAATATTACTTCGACATGGCGGAAGCCGAAGGAGACATCATGGCGTCTTTGTTTTCCATCTTGCCTCCTTTGTCACCGTCCATCTTGTTGTCATCATGCTTCATGCTGTCATGATCTCCCTGCATTTTATCGCCGTCCATCTTGCCGTGGTCGCCATCCATCTTGTCCCCAGACATGGCAGACTGGCTCGGCATAGCTGAAGGCGACATCATAGCGTCTGAACTCATCATGGCAGAAGAAGAGGGGGTGGATGATGCAGAAGAGCTCGACGATGCGCTTGGCGATGAGTTCTGATCAGAAGCGTTAGAAGAACATGCAGAAACACCAGCAACGAGGGCTAGAGAAACAGCTGCAAAAGACGCAGTGCGAAGAATAACGGACATACGTAACTCCAATCTTATATCGGCACAGGTAACGCGGAGGAGCGCCTGTACCATTGCAAAATATTCAGAATCCTAAACTGGACTCATTAGGTATTCGGAACATTCAGCCCGCTCGGATTGCAAAACCTCAGAAAAATTTTTAAATGATGTATCCGACTACCTCTCGCAACAACTTGAGAAAAACTTCCATGAACTTGAATATTGCGGAGTAAAAGGCCTCATTAAGATGCTGTCAATTGTGCAGGCATCGCTATAAAAATAATTTCAACCAAACCGAAACCGCAGTTCGTTCCGAATATAACCATGACAACACGTGAGGCAGCATCGCCTCGCATTACCAATCCATGAGGAAAATAACTATGCTGTTATCGCTCATCATCCTAGGCATACTCGGTGGTCTTATCACTGGGATCTCGCCCTGCATCCTGCCTATCTTGCCCGTTATTCTCGTCACTGGCGGTGCAGATTCAGCGCGCACTGCATCCACCGAATTTGGACAAACAGGCATAGCAAAAGATTCTGCGGACAATGTGCAAGCCTTATTCTCGCGCAGAAGCGCAGTTCTCGGAAACGCAGCTCCAGCACCCATGCAGCGTACTGCATCACGCTGGCGTCCCTATCAAGTTGTAGGCGGGCTCGTTCTGAGCTTCAGCCTCTTTACCCTGCTCGGTTCGGTTATTCTTGCTGCCCTGCACTTGCCGCAAGATACGCTGAGGATTTTAGGTATCACCTTCCTCATTATTGTTGGGCTGAGCATGCTTATACCCCCGTTGGAGCGCCTGCTTGAAAAACCTTTCGCGAAATTCTCAAAGCTCGGAGCGAAACGCAGCACCACACGTGGCGGCTTCCTCATGGGGCTTGCTCTCGGTCTCGTCTATGTGCCCTGTGCGGGTCCGGTTCTTGCAGCTATTACCCTTGCTGGCGCAACCGGAAACATCGGTATCGAAACCGTAGCACTCACCCTATCTTTTGCTTTCGGAACAGCTATTCCGCTGTTGATCTTTGCTCTTGCGGGGCGAAGCATTGCAGAACGAGTTAAGACGTTCCGCACCCACCAGCGTGGAGTGCGCACCGCCTCGGGTGTACTCTTGATCGCTCTTTCAATCGGACTAGTATTCAACGTTCCCGCCCAGCTGCAGCGCGCAATTCCGAATTATACGGAAGGGATTGAGCAGACTATCAGTCAAGATACGCAGAATAATATTATTTCTTCTTCCACCGGTGGGTCGATAAGCTCGTGCCGACCCGATGAAGAAAAATTGCAGGACTGCGGCTCTGCCCCGGAATTAGCAGGTGGCACGGGTAACTTCAACACTGAGAATCAGCCAAGTCTCGCTCATATGCGTGGAAAGGTTACACTCGTTGATTTTTGGGCATACTCGTGCATTAACTGTCAGAGGACGGCACCGCACCTGAATGAGCTCTACGCCAAATACCATGATTATGGTCTAGAAATAGTGGGAGTACACACGCCGGAATATGCGTTCGAACACGAAGGTAAGAATGTCCAGGCAGGCATTGAGAACCTAGGTATTAAATACCCGGTAGTTCAAGACAACGACTATGCTATTTGGCGTGCTTACAGCAACCGCTATTGGCCTGCACACTATCTCATTGATAGTGAAGGTAAACTTCGTGCTGTTCACTATGGTGAAGGTGGGCATAAGGTGACCGAGGCACAGGTACGCGAACTTCTCAAAGCCGCAAATCCACAAGTGCAGCTTCCAGACCCTATTCACAGGGATGATGCACAAGAGGAAACACAAAACGCGCATGATGCGCGAACCCCTGAAACGTATCTGGGCTCTAAGCGCGCAATGTACTTTGCGGGGCAAGAAAGCTACTCTAACGGAACCCGAACCTTCAAACCGGCAGATCGTCTAGCTGTTGACCAATACGACCTCAACGGTACGTGGTCTATAACCCCCGAACGTATTGAGCCTCAAGGAAACGATGGCACTTTGCGGATTAACTATCGTGCTCACGGAGCGCAGGTTGTTGCTGGCGGCAGCGGTACCATCGAAGTGCGGCGCAATGGTACAACGGAAAAGATTCACGTAGACGGTGCTCCCAACGCCCACCACATTGTGCGCGGCGATGAGCAAAGTAGCGGAGTTATTGAGCTCAAGGTCTCGTCCGGAGTGCAGCTGTACTCGCTCACCTTCTCATAAGTCTCTGCCGAATCTCACGCAGAATTCACCCCTGACGACTAAACCCGGGACTGTGTTTTCAAGGTTTTAGATCGCACATGACTAAAACCACGTAAAACGCATAGTCCCGGGTTTTACTGCGTTTTCACCGCATCTGTACCCGAGGGAGAGAGCACTCCGCGTACCGGGCTGCGGCAAGCTCAGCACATCCGTACTAAACTTAAGACAAGTAACATAGACGTCACTCAGAAAGTTATATCGTGCCCGTCACCTACGAACACCTTACCGAACGTATCCCAAACGTCTCAGCAGAAGAGCTTCTCGCTGGATTTCGTCCCTCAGAACGATTCGGTGAAGTGTCATTCGACAGCTATATTCCCGATCCAAACCAGCCCTCCCAAGCTGAAGCAGTACAAACTCAAAACCTTCGGCGATAAAATCAACAAAGGAGGAAATTCCGGCGGGTTCTTCGGCAAACTTTTTGGCGGTAAAAAGAAAGACTCCGCAAAATCCGGGCTCTATTTAGACGGCGGCTTCGGTGTTGGGAAAACCCACCTTCTAGCCTCCCTATGGCACTATGTTGACGGACTCAAAGCCTTCGGTACCTTCGTCGAATACACCAACCTGGTTGGTGCCCTCACCTTCCGCAAAACCGTAGAAGCGCTCAGTGGGTACAAGCTCGTCTGCATTGACGAATTCGAGCTTGACGACCCCGGCGATACCGTCCTCATGTCCCGCCTGATGCGCGAACTCGCAGATGCGGGCGTCAAACTCGTAGCAACCTCCAACACTCTGCCCGGTGCCCTCGGCGAAGGACGCTTTGCCGCCGAAGACTTCAAACGTGAAATCCAAGTACTTGCCGAACAATTCGAAGTACACCGTGTGGATGGTGAAGACTTCCGTCATCGCGGTCTTCCAGCTGCACCGGAACCCGTAACTCCCGACGCGTTCGACGCTAAGGTTGAGGAAGTATTCGATGGAAAAACCGTGGGTATCGATACTTTCTCAGAGCTTGTCGAACACCTAGCGAAAGTGCACCCTTCCCGTTACCGCCAGTTTATCGACGGTCTGCAGGGTATCGCTTGGCGTGATGTACACCCGATTACCGAGCAAGCGGTAGCGCTGCGCTTTGTTGTGCTCGCTGACCGTCTTTACGACAAAGACCTGCCGATCGTCTCATCCGGTGTACCCTTCGACCAGGTCTTCACACCCGAAATGCTTGCTGGCGGTTACCAGAAGAAGTACTTCCGTGCCGTCTCGCGTCTGACGGCGCTCGCCCGTGAAGGCTTGCTAGGGGAATCAGAGGCTTAGATTTCGGCATTGCGGTATAGCGAAGTGCTGTGCTTGATATTTGCGACCTTGTTTGTGTAGAAGATTGTAAGGTTTTTGGTGCTGACGCTCGGCCTAAAAAGTGCGGCAAAAGATTTGGCAAACGACGAAAAAACCCGTATAGTATTTATCTGTCAGTGTGACGGGTAAAGCCTGTTGTTGATGCTTGAAAAGCACCTGATAAGCGGTTGTAGCTCAGTTGGTAGAGCACCACCTTGCCAAGGTGGATGTCGCGAGTTCAAGTCTCGTCAACCGCTCGTAGGACTCCTAGAGTTCGAACTCATCTCGCGAGAGATGTATGCGGTGAGGTGGTCGAGTGGTTAGGCAGCGGCCTGCAAAGCCGTGTACGCGGGTTCGAATCCCGTCCTCACCTCGCAACAACACATTGATGTTGTAGGCGCGATTGGCGCAGCGGTAGCGCGCTTCCCTGACACGGAAGAGGTCACTGGTTCGAACCCAGTATCGCGCACAAGTAAAAAGTCCCGGTTCTTAGAGAACCGGGACTTTTATGCTGCTTATAAACCTTCTTTAGTCATCAGAAATTTGAATAGCCTCAAGGCCTAATTCAGGAGAGTAACGAAGAAGATAATCGACGAGCTTTACCTCGTAGAAACCGGAATCCTATAACTCAAAAGGCAAAATTAGCTCACCGGCAAGCATAAAGCTTTTCTGCCACGAGTCAATGCGCTCGTCTTCTAACTCCTCAATGGCAGCATCAAAGCGGAGTTGTCCATTAACCCTGTTCTTTGGAGAATCCGAGTATTGGTAGGGCAGACGTATAGCTGATGCTAATAACTCGAAGGCTAGGGGCTTTGTGGGCTCCTCTGGATCCTTTGCATTGTGCCAGTCAATATCCTGGTTTTTCCGATGTTCCCCGCACCCGCGGGGATGAGCCGGCTACCTAGTTCCCCGATAGACTCGATACCGTCGTTTTCCCCGCACCCGCGGGGATGAGCCTGGTGATGGAACCGCCAGGATTGAGGAGATCTAGTTTTCCCCGCACCTGCGGGGATAATTTTTCAACCCTATGAGGAATACTCCATTAAGTCTAGTGACACATATCATGCTTACTAGAGTTGGTGGGGTATTTCCTTAACTGTATAGTTATATATGTTGTTCGGGCGGGTCCCGAAAAACAGTCCGGCCCCATCGTATAGCGGCCTAGTACTCCGCCCTCTCACGGCGGCAACACCGGTTCAAATCCGGTTGGGGTCACACTAGGAAAAGAGAATTCTCTGGTTCAGGCAAACCGGAGAATTCTCTTTATTTTTATAAATGCCCAAACGGGTCAGGAAAAAGCGCTTATATAACCTTTTC